>Ga0304728_1001954_pt1 | contig 13672 bp, 14 predicted proteins | sample C_130625_MF_Meta_FD_190476 | JGI IMG/M metagenome (GOLD analysis project Ga0304728, IMG submission 190476) | Freshwater microbial communities from Lake Croche, Canada to study carbon cycling - C_130625_MF_MetaG (v2) (version 2) | ecosystem: Environmental > Aquatic > Freshwater > Lake | place... | reverse complement strand
AGCCATTTGCATCAGGTATTTATCACGCTGTGCCTGATGGCGACACCACCTGGTATGAATTGGCTTGTTTGGTGGTGCAAACCGCGCTTGACGCAGGCGCTAGCTTAAAATTGCAGGTCGCGAATATCCGACCTATCCCCAGCAAAGACTACCCAACTCCAGCCCCGCGACCAAACAACTCTAAAATGGCTAATATGAAGCTAAAAAGGGTCTTTGCCGATCGGTTAGCCGCGAGTGCTAAAGATAGCGTTCCAGACTTTCCGCATTGGCAACTAGCCGTGATTGACTATGTTCAGCAGTTAGTAAAGCAGGTTAAATAAGAGATGATTACGATAAATGAATAAGCGTAAGGGAATTATTTTAGCGGGGGGCTCGGGCACACGTTTATACCCAGTGACGCAGGCGGTATCAAAACAGTTGATGCCTATTTATGACAAGCCGATGGTCTATTACCCTTTAAGCACCTTGATGTTAGCGGGTATTCGGGAGGTTTTATTAATTTCTACACCGCACGATACACCCCGTTTTCAAGAATTATTAGGCGATGGTTCGCAATGGGGATTACAAATTCAGTATGTAGTGCAACCTTCACCCGATGGTTTAGCGCAAGCATTTATTCTCGGGAAATCATTTATTGGCCAAGACCCTAGCGCATTGGTTTTGGGTGACAATATTTTTTATGGCCATGAATTAGTCAATCAATTACAACGTGCCGATAGTCAAACCACTGGGGCTACAGTCTTTGCCTATCATGTGCAAGATCCAGAACGGTATGGGGTAGTTGAATTTGACGCGCAGTTTAAGGCCATTTCAATTGCGGAAAAACCGCTCAAGCCACGTAGTAATTATGCGGTCACAGGCTTGTATTTTTATGACTCGCAAGTCTGTGAAATTGCGGCAGGAATTAAACCCAGTGCACGCGGTGAATTAGAAATTACCGATGTGAATCGACATTATTTGCAGGCGGGTCAACTCAGTGTTGAAATCATGGGCCGCGGTTTCGCGTGGCTAGATACCGGGACCCACGATTCCTTATTAGATGCTGCCGGGTTTATTGCGACCTTACAAAAACGCCAAGGGTTAATGGTGGCCTGTCCCGAAGAGATTGCTTATCGGCAGGGTTGGATTACAGCAGCAAGCGTTGAAAAAATCGCCAACCAAATGATGAAAAGTGGCTACGGTCAATATCTGCAACGCATCTTGCAAGAAAAGATTTAGGATGAGTAGTGCATGAGTAATTTATTGGTCACTCCTACCCGCATTCCTGATGTGTTGATTTTAGAACCTAAAGTTTTTGGTGATGAGCGTGGGTGGTTTTATGAATCATTCAATGCAGCCCAGTTTCTTACGGCAACGGGCATTCAGGCCGAGTTTGTCCAAGACAATCAATCCTTTTCTAAAAAAGGCACTTTGCGTGGCTTGCATTATCAAATCGAAAAACCCCAGGGTAAATTAGTGCGCGTGACTGCGGGGGCCGTTTTTGATGTGGCAGTCGATCTGCGTCAATCTTCAAAATATTATGGTCAATGGGTTGGGGCAGAGTTAAGCGCACAAAATCATCGCCAAATGTGGATACCAGCGGGGTTTGCCCATGGGTTTTTTGTGCTCTCGGATTCTGCCGAGTTTTTGTATAAGACAACGGATTATTATTACCCCCAAGGCGAGCGTTGTTTAGTATGGAATGATCCAACTGTGGGTGTTGTTTGGCCCATTCCAGAGGGATTACAGCCTACTATGAATGCCAAAGACCTAAACGGCTTAGCCTGGAATCAAGCACCAAAATTCTAGTCTTTTAAAAAAGCAAGATAATTAGCGGTATGAGTTCCGCACACATCCGCATTTTGATTGTCAAGTTATCTTCTTTAGGAGATGTTTTACATAACCTACCCCTCGTTTGGGATTTACGTGAACACCTTCCTGAGGCACAAATTGATTGGGTAGTGGAAGAGGCCTATCTTGATTTACTAGAACCCTTACGCTCACGGAATGGCTTGCGGGGTATAGATCGGATTATTCCTATTGCTCTACGGCGCTGGCGGAAAAATCTCTTGAGCTTAAAAAGCTGGCAAGAATTTTTTACTTTTCGCCACAGCTTACAAGCGCAGACCTATGATGTTGTGATTGAAACCCAGGGACTTTTAAAGTCGGCTTTAGTTTGTGCTATGACTAAAAAAACCCCGCATACGGTAATAGCGGGCTTAGCAAATGCCACTGAATACTCAGGCTATGAGCCAATTGCACGGCGTTTTTATAATCAAGCTGTGCAAGTGCCCCGCCAATGTCATGCGGTGGATCGCTCCCGTTGGGTTATGAGCGCTGCTTTTGATTGGCCCTTACTGAATCGACAGCAACAACCCCCTTATTTTTACCCCCAAGCGTGGGTCGAAGGCTTAATCGCTGCCACGCAAAATAGTATTAGCCAAAATTATGTGGTCTTTTTTCATGCTACAGCACGTGAGGCGAAACGCTGGTCAAATAAAAACTGGATTACCTTAGGCCAAGCACTTGCTAAACACGGTTTGCAGATCATTCTGCCGTGGGGCAATGCTGCAGAAAAAGTCAGCAGTGAACTGATTGCCAAGGAAATAGATGGTGCTGTAGTGCCAACCGCGTTCTCTATCAAAGAAGCTTTTGCTGTTGTTGCGGGAGCCCAATTAACCATTGGTGTAGATACCGGCTTAACCCATTTGGCGGCGGTTTTAGGCAGACCGACGATTGAAATATATTGTGATTCACCGAAATGGAAAACGGAGGGCTACTGGTCTGAAGCGATTTGTAATTTGGGTGATCTGAAAAACCCACCAGCGGTGAAAACGGTACTCGCGGTCGCTGAACGTCTATTGAAAGCAAGCCAAAGCGCTCTAGCGGAGCAGCCCATTGATGCTAGTTAAGTCAGAATCCGTTAAGGTTCCCGCATACGACTTTAATTTCAGCGCATTCATGATGGTGTTATAGCGCGCCTGATTTAAAGAAAGTCGTGCGTTAATCAGGGCGTCGAAGGCCAAGAGCACATCAATACTAATCAAGGTGCCAACTTCAAAGCCAAGCTGACTTGATTCAGCCGCAGAGGTAGTAGAGCGTTCAGCTGCTTCATAGGCCTTGACGCTCGCTAGGCCACCATAAAAGCCCGTGAATGCTTGACGTGTATTTTGCGCAGCCGTACGGCGTAAATTGTCATAATCGGATTTCGCCTTATCGACGAGCGCCGCGTTTTGACGAATCAGCGAAGAGTTGTAGCCACCCGAGAAAATCGGAATCGTTAAATTGAGCGCCACAGTATTGTTATAAATATTTTGCGAGGCAGCAATATTACTAAAGGTCACGCCATTATTACTATTGTAGGCAGCCGAACCAACAAAATTGAGGGTTGGGTAGTTTGTCGCTAAAGCGGCGCGATAGTTGCTCGAGGCAATATCCACATTGAGTAAGGCGCCCAACACACCAAAATTAGCCGTCTCAGCTTGATGAATCCAATCGTTTAAGGTTTGCCCGGGCGGTAATTGCGGGTTGATATTTTCCGATGGCGCGGGTAGCGCCTCTTTTACTTTAGCCCGTGGGTCGCGGACTACGCCGTCAATTTTGGCCTCTTTAGCGAGCGGCTTGAGTGCTGGCACAGGGCGCCCAACCAACTGCTCTAAGATGCCGCGCTTCACCACTAAGTCTGCTTGCGCAGCAATTTCTTGTGCGATTGCTAAGTCATAGCCTGATTGCGCAATATTGACGTCGACAATCGTTGCTAGTCCAGCGTCAAAGCGCGCATTAGCAGCATTGAGTTGTTGCTTAATCAAACCAATTTTCGATTTATATAACTCCACATTATCTTGGCTATAGAGCACATCAAAATAGGCCTGCGACACGCGCAACACCAAATCTTGTTGCGCTTGGTAAAAGCCCATATCGGCAACTTTGGTATTTAAATCACCCTGCCTAAAGACTTCAAAGGCGCTAGCGTTAAATAATGGCTGGGTAAGGGTGACGGCATAATTTCGTTGCCCATAAACCCGACTATTGCCAGCAAAGGTCTGCAAGGCTGAATTATTGGCAGCATGTTGGTAGTAGCGCGTAAGACCTGGCGAAGCAACAATTTGCGGCATTAATACAGACAGGCCTTGCCAAAATAATTCTTGTTTTGATTCATATAAAAAACGGGCACTATTTAAAACGGGGTCGCTAAAAGCCGCTTCTTGGTATAGGCCCATTAAATCAATCGCTTGCCCAGGAGCAATATTAAATGGGTTGGAACTCATTAAATTAGAAGCACTAGGCTGGGTTGGTACACCTAAACTTTGCTTCACCACCATATCAGGCGGAATTTGCAAACCCGTTAAGTCTGCTGCGGTTAGTGGCTTAGGAATCCCTGAGCGCGGTTTTGCGGTCGTTTCGGCTTGGCCTTCAATGGTGACAGTTGGAGTGGCTGTCTGCCCACCCGTTTGCGCAAGGGCTGGCGTAATTACTAACAAGCCCACTAGACCTACCATGGCAGTAGAGTGAAAACACCTTAGCGGTAATCTCAGACGCAAATTCAAGGGGCAGGTAAACCAACTCATTTCAATCCAAGGCTTCTCAATATGAGCTGAAGTTTAAGGCCAAATGCCAAAAAGGGCCTTGAATCGCCAATTCTGCAGGAATTTACGGGATAAGGCTTTAATATGCGGGCTATGGATTTCATTTTCTTAATTAAAGCAGTCATTTTGGGGGTTGTGGAGGGGCTGACCGAATTTTTGCCCATTTCCAGCACTGGCCACCTTATTTTAGTAGGCGATTTACTACATTTTAATGATGGCCATGGCAAGGCTTTTGAAATCATCATTCAATTTGGCGCAATTTTGGCGGTTTGTTGGGAGTATCGGCAGAAATTAGGGCAAGTTGTCATGTCCTTAGGAAGTCGAGCAAGCTCAAGACGTTTTATCCTCAATTTAGTCATTGCCACGATTCCTGCGGCGGTACTCGGAATTCTTTTTGGAAAATATATCAAAAGTTATTTATTCGCGCCAATTCCTGTTGCATTGGCTTTTATTGGTGGCGCGCTCGTTATATTTTGGGCAGAAAAACGGCAAGTGCAATATGGCAAGCAGCAGAAATTAAATCGCCCCATTCATTCGGTCGACGATCTATCCGCTTTTGATGCCTTGAAGGTAGGCATGGTGCAATGTGCTGCCTTAATTCCCGGCACCTCACGATCGGGCGCAACCATCATCGGCGGCATGCTCTTAGGTTTGCCACGAACGGTGGCAACCGAATTTTCTTTTTTCTTGGCCATACCCGTCATTGGTGGTGCTACTATTTATGAATTACTCAAGCTCTCTAAAGCACCTGCTATGGCTCTATTGGTGAGCCCAGCTGACTTTACATTGGCTTTAATTTTGGGATTTGTAGCCGCCTTTATTGCTGCATTTATTTGTGTGCGGTGGTTAATTCACTATGTTGCAAGCCACACTTTTATTCCCTTTGCTTGGTATCGGATTATTTTTGGTGCCTTTATTTTAATTACCAGTTATACCGGCTTCATTGCCTGGACCAAGTAGAAAGAATCGAGAGCACAAAATGGAATTGTCAGTTAGCAATGTTACCGCAAATATTCAACTTGCTTTGGCGCCCGTTTTCTTGCTCACGGCAATTGCCACTTTATTGTCAGCAATTACGGCACGCTTAGCGCGCAATGTCGATCGGATGCGCTTTGTGCAAAATGAAATTTATGGCGGCTCGAGCATTTCAGTAGACTTACGTAACCATTATTTGGCTGAGCTCAAAGAGTTTAAGATGCGCGGGCGCTTGTGTACCGCGGGCATCTTTTTTGATGTGTTGAGTGGGTTTTTTATTTCTTGCACAATATTAGAGCTCTTTTTTGTGCAATCGGGTGCGGCAGAATCGGTCCGTTCAGGCTTTGCGGTTGGTACATTCGTGCTGGGTATTGTGGCTTTTATGGCAGCAATGGTCATGATTCTCATTGAGGTCATCGTAGCCTATCGCTCAGCTAGCTGGGATGTGCCGCAAGATAGGGTTTAGCTCGAGGGGCTAAAATAGCTTAACGCATTTTTTAGTGGCAGATCACCTTTAGGCTCAACTCATTTAGGCTCATTTATGGCAAGCAATGCAAGCAGTCAGCTAGGCAATAAAAAAATACTGATCACGGGTGGTGCCGGATTTTTGGGTTCTCATCTAACCGAGCGTTTATTAGAGCGTGGCGATGAAGTACTAGTGGTTGATAATTTCTTTACTGGCAGCAAACAAAACTTAGCGCATTTATTGGGCAACCCCCACTTAGAAGTCATGCGCCACGACGTTACCTTTCCGCTATATGTAGAAGTAAATCAAATTTATAATTTAGCGTGTCCAGCATCGCCAGTGCACTATCAACACGATCCCGTACAAACGACTAAAACCAGTGTGCATGGCGCAATCAATATGCTCGGTTTAGCCAAGCGCACCCGCGCACGTATTTTGCAAGCCTCTACCAGCGAAGTGTACGGCGATCCCGAAGTTCATCCTCAACCTGAGGCCTATTGGGGCAAAGTCAATCCTATTGGTATTCGTAGTTGCTATGATGAAGGCAAGCGTTGCGCTGAGACCTTATTTTTTGATTACTATCGTCAGCATGCGTTAGAAATTAAAGTCGTGCGCATTTTTAATACCTATGGCCCGAGGATGCATCCCAATGATGGGCGGGTAGTCAGTAATTTTATAGTGCAGGCCTTGCAGGGCAAAGACATTACTATTTATGGTGATGGCCAACAGACCCGCAGTTTTTGTTACGTGGATGATTTAATCGCCGCCATGATATCCATGATGGATGCACCAGCTGACTTTATCGGCCCGGTCAATATTGGCAATCCCGGTGAGTTCACCATGCTGGCTTTGGCTGAGGCGATCTTAAAATTATCGGGAAGTAAGTCGAAATTAGTGTTTCAACCCTTACCCGCAGATGACCCCAAACAACGGCAACCCGATATTGCTTTAGCAAAAGCGAAGTTAGGTTGGCAACCGCAGGTAGCATTAGACGATGGCCTGAAAGAAACCATTGCTTACTTTAGGCAATTGCTGGCTACTTAGTCTCTTAGTTTGAATACGCCTCGAAGTAAAACTAGCCGCATTCGATCGTTTGTTTTACGCACAGGGCGTACTACTCCAGCGCAGCAGCGCGCTCTAGAGACACTCTCTTCAGCACTATTAATTCCTTTTCAGCCAACGCATCTCAATTGGGCGCAGGCATTTGGGTTAAGTGCGGTCCCCTTAAGTGAAGATGCACCACGCATTGTAGAAATTGGTTTTGGTATGGGAGAAACCACGGCCAGTATTGCAGCAGCTAGACCCAAAGACCAGTTTTTAGCGCTTGAGGTTCATCCGCCTGGCGTGGGCGCATTGCTGAAGCGCATTGATGAAATGGGCCTAACTAATTTGCGCTTAATGCGTCATGATGCAGTCGAGGTTTTAGAACAAATGATTGCGCCAAATACATTAGATGGAGTGCATATTTATTTCCCCGACCCATGGCATAAAAAACGCCATCATAAGCGCCGTTTAATTCAAGCACCTTTTATGAGGCTGTTGGCAGAGCGCTTAAAAGTCGGCGGCTATCTTCATTTGGCTACCGATTGGCAAGAATATGCCGAACAAATGTTAATAATAGGTAACGCTGAAAATAGGCTGAGTAATACATCGCCAAATAAAACGTATGTGCCCAGGCCCACCTATCGCCCCATTACCAAGTTTGAAAACCGTGGCCTTAATTTAGGCCACGGGGTCTGGGATTTGGTCTATCAAAGAGTAACTTAGAAACCAGTGGCTTAGAGCCCAAGGCAAACATATTTCATTTCAAGGTATTCATCCATACCCCAAATACTGCCTTCGCGACCTAAGCCCGATTGTTTAACACCACCAAAGGGCGCTACTTCATTCGACATAATGCCGGTGTTCACACCAACCATACCGTATTCCAAAGCTTCGGCGACTTTCCAAACACGTCCAATATCGCGACTATAAAAGTAGGAAGCTAAACCATACTGACTGTTATTGGCTAATTTCACTACGGCTTCATCATTGTCAAAGGGGATGATCGGCGCAACCGGCCCAAAGGTTTCTTCATACGTAATGAGCATATCGCTCGTCACATTCGACAAAATCGTGGGCTCATAAAAATTATGTCCACTAGCATTGGCTTTGCCTCCTGTAACTAATGTGGCGCCTTTACTCAGGGCATCGGCAACATGCCTTTCAACCTTGGCAAATGCTGCATCATCAATCAAGGGCCCTTGGCTAACGCCTTCGGTCATGCCGTTACCAACTTTAATTGCTTGCGTGGCTTTAGCAAATTTTTCAACGAAGATATCTTGCACTTTTTTATGCACATAAAACCGATTAGCGCAGACACAGGTTTGTCCCGAGTTGCGATATTTCGAAGCGATTGCGCCAGCAACTGCAGCATCAATGTCGGCATCTTCAAAAACAATAAAAGGCGCATGCCCACCTAATTCTAAAGCGACCTTTTTGATCGTTGGCGCACATTGCGCCATCAAGATTCGACCTACTTCAGTAGAGCCAGTAAAGGAAAGATGGCGAATGGTAGGTGAAGCACAAACGACCTTACCGATGGCAATCGATTGATCAGCATCAGCAGGAATGATGTTGACCACACCTGCAGGCATACCAGCTCGCTGTGCTAATTCTGCTAAAGCCAAAGCACATAAAGGGGTTTGCTCAGCTGGTTTGATAACCATGGTGCAACCTGCAGCAATCGCGGGTGCAATTTTGCGCGTAATCATCGCAATCGGAAAATTCCACGGGGTAATAGCAACGCATACCCCAATCGCTTGCTTTAAAACTAGCATGCGTTTATCGCCCCAAGTGCTCTCAAGGATGGCGCCGGTAACCCGTTTCGATTCTTCAGCAAACCATTCTACAAATGAGGCGCCATAGGCGACTTCGCCGCGCGATTCTACTAAGGGCTTGCCTTGCTCAAGTGTCATCAAAATAGCCAAATCTTCGGTATTGGCAATAATCAGATCGAACCATTTACGCATCACCATGGCACGGTCTTTGGCGGTCTTCGAGCGCCAACTGCTGAGCGCCTGCTCAGCTGCGGCGATGGCTAACTCGGCATCTCCGCTATTTAGGTTCGTTACATTAGCAATGATGTCGCCCGTCGCGGGGTTATTGACGGAAAAAGTGGCGCCCGATTTAGCTTTAACCCACTTGCCGTTAATAAAGGCATCCTCCCGAAATAAGGTGGCGTCTTTGAGGAGTGAGCGAATATCAATTTGCTGAAGAGAGGCGTTCATAGTGACAGCGATCCAGTTAGTGTTTGGTAGAAGAGGAGCCTCATTTTAGGGGAGATTGGGCTTGATAGTGCGTAACCTACCGATTGAATCAACCTTTATTGTTAGCTAATTATTGAGTTGATTTAAATTTGCATAAAAACTATATCTAGGTGTTGGTGCCGGGCTGGCAAACTAGATCTGGTGTTTAGTGACCCCTTTTTTCGGCAAAAAGGACAAAAATGCCCTGGAATTTAGCCTTTTTCATATAACAAAAAAGGTGGGCACTAACTTTTATAAGTTATTAATATATATAGATATTATTTAGTATTGAGGGGGGGCAGATTAGCCTTAGGGCAAGCCATACCTACAAAAAGTTATGTAAATTCATTTCTATATGCTTGACATGATATATAAGAGTTTCTAATATGGGCCATGTTCATTATTTGCTGCATTGCAATATGTAAGGCAGCCCTTATCCATGAGTGCAGTAAAAAAGATTAATACCGGAAACTATTTGAGTCACTTTTTACCCGGCGCAAAAGCATCGCTGAAACATGTGACCAGCTCTTTATTTGGTCTGGGTGTTTTTATGGCGATTAGTTTGTGGCTCGCTGGCCCAGGCACAAATGCCGGCCCCTTTGATTTTGCTCGCCTTTTAGTACCAGGTGTAGCCCGTGATTTGTTGTATAGCCCCCAAGGCCTCAGCGGGTCATCAGCTTGGTTTACCAGTTATAAATACGAAGTTGGGCAGCGTGATGATACTCAGGCTGAATCCCTTCTAAAACCGGTCAACTATTCCATGCCTGCGGCAACACCTTCGGTAGCTGGGTTGGCAGCGGCTATACCAAGTCATCTGATCGATAGCGAAGCAGTTGATCGCCATTCATTGAAGTCGGAACAAGAGCGCAAAGTTGTCTCGCAATATTTAGTCGATAAGTACCGCATTACAGCGAGTGAGAGCTTGAACTACATTAATGAGGCCTTGCAAGTAGCCAAAGAGGTCAACTTAGATCCCACTTTATTGTTGGCGGTGATGGCGATTGAATCTAGTTTTGATCCTAATGCCCAAAGTAAAGCCGGTGCACAAGGCCTGATGCAGGTACTAACGAATGTACATCAAGATAAATTTGCGCCTTTTGGCGGCAAATCTGCTGCCTTTATTCCGGAAGCCAATATTCGCGTCGGCGCCTTAATTTTAAAAGCATGTATTGCTAAAGCGGGTTCACTTGAGGCTGGTCTGCGTAGTTATTTGGGTAGCCCCAATGCTGCGACCGGCGAGTCGAGCTACACCGGCCGTGTTCTAAGCGAGCGCGAGCAGTTACGTAATGCTGCACGCGGCAAGTCTTACGCCAGCATTTAATTTGCGCTAATCGGTTACTGAGTTTTAGACCGCTTGAGTTTCAGCACTGCGCAGCGATTGCGCCAATAAGTCGAGCACACCATTGACATACTTGTGCCCATCGGTACCGCCAAAAATCTTCGCTAATTCAACGGCTTCATTGATTGCTACTTTAAAGGGCACACGCAGATCTTCTGCTAATTCATAAGCGCCAATTAACAGTGCCGCATGTTCAACGGGTGAGAGTTCATTAATCGGTCGATCGAGGGCTGGTGTAATCAGGGTTTCAAGGGCATCCATGCGCAGTAAAACCCCCTGAAAAATACCCTCGAATAAATCAAGTTGACAGCGTTTAAAGGCAGGATCTTCAGCTAACTGCTCAGTAATCATCCGCATATCCGGCAGACTTCCGGCCCGACGTAATACTAGCGCCTGATAAATACCTTGTAAGGCATATTCCCTTGCGCGGCGCCTTGGCGTAAGTGAGCGTTTAATAATTTTTTTAGATTCAGCCACTATTTGGTTTCTTCAATGTGATGCATTTCAATATCTAAATCGGGCGTCAGGGCTAAAGATAAATTGGCCATTTCGACTACCGCACGCGCACAGTCAGCGCCCTTGATGGCAGTACGTGCATTCGCTTGTTCATCGTTATCGCAGGTCACGACTCCGTTTGCAATCGGTAAGCCCGATTCTAAGCAGACGCGATTAATGCCGGCGGCAGATTCATTAGCAACCAATTCAAAGTGATAGGTTTCGCCGCGAATAACTGCACCTAAGGCAACTAGGCCATCAAAGGTTTCGGTCTCAGCGAGACGCTGTAAAGCAAACGGTATTTCTAAGGCGCCAGGTACGGTGACCAAATGAATATCCTGTTGATCGACTCCTAATTGCAATAGCTCACGAATACAAAATTCGGTGAGAGTATCGCCATGTTCTTGATTAAAACGCGCTTGGACTATGCCAATGCGCATCCCTTCGCCATTCAGGTCGGCCTCTAAAACCTGCACACCGGGAACGTGATTTGACATAATTTTATTGATCCTCAATTTATTCTACAAAGGGTGTATGCCCAGTAATTTCAAGTTTGTAGCCAGATAAGCTGGGAGTAGGGCCGGGATTGCCGAGGAGGCGCATTTTGCCCACTTGCAAGTCTTTTAAAATTTGCGCGCCAATGCCATAGCTGCGAAAGTCGGGTTTACGTTGCAGGGCTTTATTAGGCGATGCACTGGTAAGCCGCGCAAAACGCGCTAGCCAGCTCGCATCATTTGGCGCAGAAACACCCGCCACATTCAGCAGTACTGCTACGCCTACTGGGGCAGCTGCCAAGGCCTCTAACGCTTTCGCAAGTGGCCATGAATGGGTGGTGGCAACCGTATCGAGAAAGTCAAGCACTGTGGCCGGTTCATGGACCCGCACCAAGGTTTCCTGATCTTCAGTTGGGGTACCCTTGACGAGCGCTAAATGAATCGCCGAACTCGGCCGATCGCGATATACCACGCCATGAAACTTCCCCCACGGTGTATTAAATTCGCGACTACCTTCGCGCACCACAATACTTTCATTTTGACTTCGATACTGAATAAGATCAGCAATGCTGCCAATTTTTAGGCCATGTTTTTTGGCAAAGACAATTAAATCTGGCAGTCGCGCCATGCTGCCATCGTCTTTCATAATTTCGCAAATGACGGCAGTAGGTGAACCACCAGCTAATAAGGCCAAATCACAACCCGCTTCGGTATGTCCCGAACGAATGAGGACACCACCGGGTTGTGCCATTAAAGGAAAAATATGACCTGGTTGCACTAAGTCATCCGGTTTAGCATGCGGGGCAACCGCTACTTGAATCGTACGGGCACGATCCGCTGCCGAAATACCGGTAGTTACGCCTGAAGCCGCTTCGATTGAGATGGTGAAGTTGGTGCCAAGGGCAGTCCCGTTGTCTCTTACCATCAAGGGTAAATTGAGTTGCTGACAGCGCTCCCGTGTCAAAGTTAGACAAATTAGGCCGCGCCCATGTTTGGCCATAAAGTTAATGGCTTCCGCAGAAACATGGTCAGCAGCTAAAACTAAATCGCCCTCGTTTTCGCGATCTTCTTCGTCCACCAAAATAATCATCTTGCCTGCCCGCAGATCGGCGATGATTTCTAGAATTGGGGCAAGCGCCATGGGTTGTTTATCTGACATAGACGGCTATTTTAAGCCGTCGGACATTTTCGCAGTGCTTTCGACCGTGAATTCCAGATTTTCCTACGGAGAAATGGGGCGGGAAGGATAGCGCACAGTGCTTTAAACGAGCACGATAAAGGGGATGAAAACCCCAGCAAATCGCGGATTTATTCTCTTTGAAGCCTTAATTGCCATGACGATCGTTGTTGGTAGCGGCCTTGGGCTGGTTGAAATTCACCATGGTTTACAAGCTCGCCATCTTACTTTGCAAGAAAACAAAACCCAACTTTGGGCCCAGGCTAGCGCATATGAAATGCAAATGAAGGTTAGCACTGATTATTCAGTAAGACCAACGGTAAGGCCAACCAAAAAATCATCCAGTCAATTCAGTAGCGTCAAACAAAAACTATGAATCTGCTCGAATGTATCGTTGGCTTAGGTATTGGCATGATGGTCTTGGCGCCGATGCTAAAAATGACTAGTACTGTGCTCATGCAGCAAAGCCAACTAGAACGCGCTTCGCTTGAGTTGGCCGAACAAGAGCGCATGTTTACTTTAATGGGCCGAGCAATCCGGATGGCTGGATATCGTGATCCGCTTGCACAGCCTGTTAAAAAATCTTCGGTGACTATCCTCGCACCATTCACGATTCATAAAGCAGTTGGCTTCAATGCTTCTGATACATTGATCATCCATCATGACTTGCCACGTAATGCGTCAAAAAAAGTCGGCGATGAAGTCAATTTCGATTGTGTCGGCAATCCCTTAACTGCAGAGCGCACGCAAGCAGGTCAGGTGCGTTTAGGATTTTCATTGGCCCGTCAAGCGCAGAATAGTTTTACCGGTTCCGTCATATGCGAGTCCTTTGATCGTCAAGGGCGCGCACAAAAAACGACCCTAATGACTGGCA
>Ga0304728_1001948_pt1 | contig 13711 bp, 12 predicted proteins | sample C_130625_MF_Meta_FD_190476 | JGI IMG/M metagenome (GOLD analysis project Ga0304728, IMG submission 190476) | Freshwater microbial communities from Lake Croche, Canada to study carbon cycling - C_130625_MF_MetaG (v2) (version 2) | ecosystem: Environmental > Aquatic > Freshwater > Lake | place... | reverse complement strand
GGCCAGCGCCAGCACGCGTTTGCGCAAGTCCTCGCGCTGTTCCAGCGGTATTTTTTGCGATACGCCGATGTGGTCATCCTGCGGCAAAAACACCAGGAGCCGCCCGGCTACGCTGATTTGCGTGGACAAGCGCGCGCCTTTGGTGCCCATCGGGTCTTTGATCACCTGCACCATCAGCGCCTGGCCTTCAAAGACCTGGCGTTCGATCGGAATTTGCGCCTGGGCGGCGCGCGCCGCGCTGAGCGTCTCGCCCTCGGCAGGCTTGTGCCAGACGTCGGCTACGTGCAAGAAGGCTGCGCGCTCCAGCCCAATATCAATAAAAGCCGACTGCATGCCCGGCAGCACCCGCGAGACCTTGCCCACATAGACATTGCCCACCAGGCCGCGCTCGAGGGTGCGCTCCACGTGCAGCTCCTGCACCGCGCCGTGCTCGATGACGGCCACGCGCGTTTCCTGCGGTGACCAGTTGATCAAAATGTCTTGTTGCATCGCATTACCCGGTGGTGGTTCCGGCTCCCAGAGCCCGCAGCGCCTGAGCCGTCTCAAACAAGGGCAGCCCCATGATGCCAGAGTAACTGCCCTCCATGCGCGCAATAAAGGCCGCCGCCCGCCCTTGCACCCCGTACGCGCCGGCCTTGCCCATAGGCTCACCGGTGGCGACATAGGCGGCAATTTCTGCATCACGCAGTGGCGCAAACTGCACCTCGGACGCAATGCAGGCGTACTGGCGCTGCGTCCCCCAGGCCAGTGCGATGGCGGTAAACACCTGGTGGCTGCGCCCGGCCAGCAAGCGCAGCATGCGCGCCGCGTCCTGGGCATCGGCCGGTTTGCCCAAAATATGACCGTCAAGCGCTACCGTCGTGTCGGCGCACAAAATGGGCGCCTCGGGCAGCGCGCGCGCCGCCTGCCGCAGGCACGCGGCTTCCAGTTTGAGGGCGCTGACGCGCTGCACATAGGCTTGGGGCGTCTCGCCCGCGACGGTCTGCTCCAGCGCCTCCGCGTCTTCCTCGGGGCAGGCCAGCAGCAATTGGTGGGCCAGGCCGAGCTGGTCGAGCAACTGGCTGCGCCGGGGGCTTTGCGAGGCAAGGTAGATAAATGCGGGGGGCATGCGCAGGCTCACTGAGTTGTTCGCTTATTCGCGGTGGTAAGGATGCTTGGCGTTGACCGACCAAGCGCGGTACAGCTGCTCAATCAGCAGCACCCGCGCCATCGCATGGGGCAGCGTCAGGTCCGACAAGGCGATGCGCTCGTGCGCGGCGGCCCGAAACGCAGGCGCCAGGCCGTCGGGGCCACCGATGACCAGGGCCACATCGCCGCCCTCGCCTTGCCAGCTTTGCAGGCGCTGGGCTAGAGCTAAGGTACTGAGTTTGCTGCCGCGTTCGTCCAGCACCACGGTGCGCGTGCCTTTGGGAATGGCCGCCTCGATGCGCGCTTGCTCAGCGGCGTACAAGGTTTCCAGGGTTTTGGAGCCGCGCGGCTCGGTTTTGACGGCCTTGAGCTCGATACGGATTTCGGGCGGAAAGCGCTTGGCGTAATCATCCCAGGCGGTTTGCGCCCAATCGGGGACGCGCTGGCCGACCGCGACGATGTACAGCCGCACCGCGTCAAGCGCTCTTGCGCGGCGCCTTGGCTGCGGGGCGCTTGGCCGCTACTTTTTTAGCCGCTACTTTTTTAGCAGCGGCCTTCTTGGCCGGCGCTTTGGGGCGGGTGCTGGTGGCGGGCACCACCACTTTGCTCACCGTGCGCACGGCAGCCGGTTTGGCTACGGCTGCGCCGGACGCAGCGCTTTTGCGCGCGGGCGATTTGGCAGCGGCCGCTTTGGCACTCTTCTTTTGGGCCGCCTCGGCGTCTTTGCGCACCTGGGCTTTAGAGGGGAAGGCCTGGGCGACACCGATTTTTGCCGCGTTGGAGCGACGCAAGGTGGGCGCCGGCTTGGCTTTAACTGGTTCGGCGGGCGCTGGCGCAGGGGCGGCAGGCTTGGCAGAACCGAGTTTGAGGCGAACCGGCTTTTCGCCCCAGAGTTCTTCTAGGTTGTAGTACTGGCGAAAACTTGGCTGCATGATGTGCACCACCGCCTGGCCGCAGTCCACAATAATCCACTCGCCATTGCCTTCGCCTTCGATACGCGGTTTGGAAAAACCGGCCTCGCGCACGGCGTCGCGCACACTGGCGGCGAGCGCTTTGGTCTGGCGGTTGGACGTGCCCGAGGCGACGATGACACGCTCAAAAAGGGCTGACAGCTCTTCGGTATCAAACACGCGGATGTCCTGGGCCTTTACGTCCTCCAGCCCATCGACGATGGCGCGCTGCAATTTTTGGATGTCGTTTTTTTTGTTGGAAGTGGTCATCAGGGCGATTGGTAGAGGTGGTGATCTGCAATATAGCGGGCAACAGGGTCGGGCAGCATCGCCTGCACAGGTTGGCGGTGGGCCACGCGGTGGCGAATGTCGGTGGAACTGACGGCCTGGGCCGACATGGGAAGCGCCTGCAAGGAAAACGTGGCGCGCAAAGTGGCATCCAAGGCAGTCACTTGGCCCGCCTCATTAGGGCGGACAGCGACCCAAATTATAGCCAGCCGGGCCAAATCCGCCGCCCGGTGCCACGTGGGCAGCCCCTGGGCCTGGTCCTGGCCGATCAGCAAGAGGATCTGGGCATCGGGGCGCTGGCGGTGTAAGGCCTCCAAGGTGTCTACCGTGTAACTGGGCCCATTGCGCTGGATTTCGACCTCGTCCACGCGGATGCCGGGCCCCTCGCCAAAGGCGGCTTGACACATGGCCAGGCGGTGCGCCGCCGGACTGAGCGGGCGGCTTTTGTGCCAGGCCTGGCCGGTGGGAATGATGCGCAGTTCGCTCAAATCGAGCTGCGCGATGGCGGCTTGCGCCAAAGCGACATGGCCCCGATGCGGCGGGTCAAAAGCCCCGCCAAAGACGCCGATGCGCTCGCGCTGGCTCAAACCCAGTCCCGCCGCACCAGAAATTTCTCGTACAGCGCGGCCTCGGCGCTGCCCGGCTCGGGCTGGTGCTGGTAAGACCAGCTCACCTGCGGCGGCATGGAGAGCAAGATCGACTCGGTACGCCCGCCCGATTGCAGGCCAAAGTGCGTGCCCCGGTCCCAGACCAGGTTGAACTCCACATAGCGACCGCGCCGGTAAAGCTGAAAAGCGCGCTCGCGCTCGCCATAGGGTGTGTCCATGCGCCGCTGCACCAGGGGGATATAGGCGGCGACAAAAGCGTCGCCGACGGCGCGCAGCATGGCAAAGCTACCATCTTGGCCCAGCTCGGCAAAATCATCAAAGAACACGCCGCCCACGCCGCGTGGCTCCTCGCGGTGCTTGAGGTAGAAATAGTCGTCGCACCAGGTCTTAAATCGCGGGTATTTGTCCTCACCAAAAGGCGCCAGTGCGGTTTTACAAGTTTGGTGGAAATGGACCACGTCGTCCTCAAAACCATACATCGGCGTGAGGTCCATGCCGCCGCCAAACCAGCAGACAGGCGTTCCGTCGGGCGCCTTGGCAGCGAGCATGCGCACGTTCATGTGGGCCGTCGGCGCAAAGGGGTTGCGCGGATGAAACACCAAAGACACGCCCAATGCCTCAAAACCAGATCCGGCTAGCTCCGGGCGGTGCTGCGTCGCGCTAGGTGGCAGGCGCGGCCCGCGCACGTGCGAAAAGCCCACGCCAGCGCGCTCAAACACCGGTCCGCCTTCCAAAATTTGGGTGATGCCGTCGCCCTGCAGGGTCTGCCCAGCCGGTTTGGACCAGGGGTCGACCACAAAGCTGCCACCGTCCAGCGCGGCGACGGCGCCGGTCAGTCGCTTTTGCAAATCGAGCAGGTAATCGCGCACATTGGCGGTAGTGGCGGCAAGCATGGTTTATTTTCCTTGGTGGAGGGAAGCATCGGCGGGCAGCAAGCGCACCGGGGATTCTTGGGCGGGGCGCAGCCCGTGCGCTCCGTCAAAGTAAGCGGCAATGTGCGCCATATCGGCCTGCGTATCGCCGCTCAGGCGCATGAACTCGGTGGCGACAATGGTTTTTCGGCTGTAGTCCAGGCGCACCAGGCACAAGGGGATATCGGACTGCACGGCGGTGCGGTAAAAACCGCTGCGCCAGCCTGCGGTGTATTTGCGTGTGCCCTCGGGCGCCAGGCCAAACCAGCAATAGCGCCCGGCGGCGCGTGCGTCTTGCAGTTGGCGCACCGCCTGCCCGACCAAACCATGGGGGGCATCGCGCAGCACCGGGATGCCGCCCATCCAGCGCAGCCAAGCGCCCAGCAGCGGCACCTTGAACAAACTGCCCTTGCCCCAGAAATTGACTTGTACGCCCAGTGACCACTTGGCAATCACGGCCAGCACAAAGTCCCAATTACTGGTGTGCGGGTAGACCACAAACATGCCTTGCAAGCTGGGCAGTCCGGCAAAGTGCAATTGCCAACCCAGCGACCGCAAAAGCCAACGCGCCAGGGCGCTGTCGCCTTGCAGCTGGACGGCTTGGGACGGAGCCATTGCGGTCAGTGGCGCTTGACCGCGCGAAATCCGATGTCGCTGCGCCATTGCATGCCATCGAAATGAATACCCCGCAGGGCCTCGTAAGCCCGGCTTTGGGTCGCGCGCACCGAATCGGCCAGCGCTGTGACGCACAGAACCCGCCCGCCCGAGGTGCTGAGCACGCCCTCGTGCAGCCTGGTCCCGGCGTGGAACACCACCAGGTCCGGCGCCTCGGCCGGCAAGCCAGTAATGGCGTCGCCGGCGCGCGCTTGGACCGGGTAACCGGCGGCGGCCAGCACCACGCCCAAGGCAATACGCCTATCCCACTGCAACTCCAAGTCAGCCAGGCCTTTTCCAATATCTGTCGCTGCCCACAGCACCTCCACCAGATCGGTTTTGAGGCGGGCCAGGATGGGCTGGGTCTCGGGGTCGCCCATGCGGCAATTGAATTCCAGGGTTTTGACCGCGCCGTCCGGGCTGACCATCAGGCCGGCGTACAAGAAGCCGGTGAAAGGGATGCCGTCTTTTTCCATGCCCCGGATGGTGGGCCAAATGACCTCGTTCATCGCCCGGGCATGGACTTTGGGCGTAACCACCGGCGCGGGCGAGTATGCGCCCATGCCGCCGGTATTAGGCCCCTGGTCGCCGTCTTGCAGGCGCTTATGGTCTTGGCTGCTGGCCAGAGCCACTACGTTGCGCCCGTCGCACAGGACGATAAAGCTGGCCTCCTCGCCCTGCAAAAACTCTTCGATAACCACGCGCGCGCCACCTTGGGCGCTGTTGCCAAATGCGTTATCGCTGAGCATGAAGTCCACGGCCGCATGCGCTTGCTCTAGGGTGCTGGCCACCACCACGCCTTTGCCAGCGGCCAGACCGTCGGCCTTGACCACAATCGGTGCGCCCATGGCATCTATATAGGCGTGGGCCAAGGCGGGCTCGGAAAACACCTCAAAGCGCGCCGTCGGGATACCGTGGCGGGCCATAAACGACTTGGAAAACGCCTTGGAACTTTCCAACTGCGCCGCCGCCTGCGTAGGGCCAAAGATGCGCAGCCCGTGCGCGCGGAACTCGTCAACCACGCCAGCGGCCAAAGGGCCTTCGGGGCCAACGACCGTAAGCTCGATTTTGTGCGCCTGCGCCCACTGGCGCAGCTGCACGATGTCGGTGATCGGCAGATTCTTCAGCCGCACATCGCTGGCCGTGCCGCCATTGCCCGGCGCGACATACACCATTTGCACCTTGGGCGACTGGGCCAGTTTCCAGGCCAGTGCATGTTCGCGGCCACCGCCGCCGATGACCAGAATGTTCATAAATCCGCGTTGTGGAAGATTTCCTGCACGTCGTCCAGGTCTTCGAGGACGTCCAGCAGTTTTTGCATCCGGGCGGCATCGTCAACGCCCAGCTCGACGGGGTTTTCGGCACGCATGGTGACCACCGCTTCGGCGCAGACCAGACCGGCCGCGTCCAGGGCTGCCTTGACGGCTTCGAAGTCAGCGGGCGTGGTCAGCACCTCGATCACGCCATCGTCGTGGGTGAGCACGTCCTCGGCGCCCGCTTCCAGTGCGGCTTCCATGACCTTGTCTTCGCTGGTGCCCGGGGCGTAAATAAGCTGGCCGACATGCTTGAACTGGAACACCACCGAGCCCTCGGCGCCCATATTGCCGCCGTGTTTGTTAAGGGCGTGGCGCACTTCGGCCACGGTGCGCACGCGGTTGTCGGTCATGGTGTCGATCACGATGGCCGCCCCGCCGATGCCGTAGCCCTCGTAGCGGATTTCCTCGTAGGTAACACCTTCTTGGTTGCCGGTGGCTTTGTCGATGTTGTATTTGATGCGGTCGGCCGGCATATTGGCCGCCTTGGCGCGCTCTACGGCCAGGCGCAGGCGCGGGTTCATGCCCAAATCACCGCCGCCAGAGCGGGCAGCGACCGTAATTTCGCGGATGATGCGGGTCCAGACCTTGCCCCGCTTTTCGTCCTGACGACCTTTACGGTGCTGAATATTGGCCCATTTGCTGTGTCCTGCCACGCGAAATCCTTTGAAAATTCGTTAACCTCAGGCGTCAATTGTACTTTTTGAGGTATCCATGGCCCCACCGAACGACGCCGGCATCCTGATTGCGCAAGGTCCGCGCGGCAAAGCCCCCGCCCAATGCTTTTTGCGGCCCGACAAGGCCAACCGCCACGGCTTGATCACCGGCGCCACCGGAACGGGCAAAACCATCAGCCTGCAAACCCTGGCCGAGGGCTTCTCGCGTCTGGGTGTACCAGTATTCATGGCGGACGTTAAAGGCGATCTGAGCGGCATTGCCCAGGCTGGGGCCTTGTCGGACAAGCTGTCCAAAGTCCTGACCGAGCGTGGCCTGACAGCGCCTGCGCCCGCCGCCTGCCCCACCACGCTGTGGGATGTATTTGGCGAACAAGGCCACCCGGTGCGCGCCACCATCAGCGACCTGGGGCCCTTGCTGCTGGCGCGCATGCTCAACCTCAATGACACGCAGGCCGGCGTGCTGCAACTGGTGTTCAAAATTGCCGACGACGACGGCCTGATGCTGCTGGATATGAAAGACCTGCGCGCCATGTGCCAGCACGTGGGCGATAACGCGTCGGATTTCACTACCGAATACGGCAATATCAGCGCCGCCAGCATTGGCGCTATCCAGCGCGGGCTGATGCAAATCGAGGCCCAGGGCGGTAGCCGCTTTTTCGGCGAGCCCATGCTCAACATCGCCGACTTCATGCAGACAGACGCCAACGGCAAAGGCTTTGTCAACATCCTGGCAGCCGACAAACTGATGGCCGCACCGCGCCTGTACGCCACTTTTTTGCTGTGGATGCTGAGCGAGTTGTTCGAAACCCTGCCCGAAGTGGGCGATCTGGATAAACCCAAACTGGTGTTCTTTTTTGACGAAGCGCATTTGCTGTTTGCCGACGCGCCCAAAGTGCTGGTCGAGCGCATCGAACTGGTGGTGCGCCTGGTGCGCAGCAAGGGCGTGGGCGTGTTTTTCGTTACCCAAAACCCTTTGGACATTCCCGATAGCGTGTTGGCCCAGCTGGGCAACCGGGTGCAGCACGCGCTGCGCGCCTTCACGCCGCGTGACCAGAAAGCAGTCAAAGCGGCCGCCGACACCATGCGCGGCAATGCCGGTCTGGACGTAGCCGCCGCCATTACGGAACTGGGCGTGGGTGAAGCCTTGGTCAGCCTGTTGGACGACAAAGGCCGGCCCTGCCCGACCGAGCGGGTTTTTGTGCTGCCGCCGGCCAGTCAGATAGGGCCGCTGACAGCGGCCCAGCGCAACGATTTGATGACCCAGTCCATCGTCGCTGGGGTCTATGAAAAAACGGTGGATCGCGCGTCGGCTTACGAAGAGCTCAAAGGGCGCTCGGCTGCACCGCAGCAGCGCGCAAGCGGGCCGCCCCGCTCAGAGCCCGCCGCTCAGGCGCCTCCAGAGCGGGGGATGTTGGATGAAATCGGGGATTTGCTGGGCGGCGGTCATGGGCGGCGCCGGGCAAGTTTGGGGGAGCAACTTATGAAAAGCGCTGCCAGTTCAATCGGACGCGAGGTGGGGCGGCAGATCATTCGGGGCGTGTTGGGGAGTATTTTGGGTGGCGGGCGGCGGTAAATGCCATGTTGGGTAAATTTGTAAATGCCGGGTAAAGCAGAGGCGACGTATTTCATTTAAAACACTAAATTAATTTATTTAATAATTTTGTGATGATTAAATATGTGAAATATTTTTCTCTTGCCATAATGGGACAAATCCACATTTACTAGATTAACGATATGGCCGAAATCAACGGAACCGAAAACAATGATCCTTTGACGGGCACATCAGCAGCCGAGTCGATTTTTGGAGGCGATGGGGACGACACCATCTTCGGGGCCGGAGGTAACGACAGCATTTATGGCGGGCGGGGCACTGACATCGCGCAGTTTTCAGGAAAATTCAGCGATTACAAGATCACTGCGCTGTATGAGACCCAGTTTTTTCTTACTGGCCAGCTCACCGGCTATCAGCTCGTGGGCACCGACGGAACCGCGATGGTGTCCTCCGACGTCGAGTACCTTTACTTTTTAGGCGAAAACTCGAAGTATCTGCTTTCCAGTGGGAGCGTGACATTGGTCGACTCCGTACCGCCGACGATTGCAGTCGCAAGCAGCAAGTCCAGTCTGGCATCAGGAGAGACGGCAAGCTTGACATTCACCTTGAGTGAGGTGTCTACAAACTTTGTAACCTCTGATGTGACCGTCACCGGGGGAACGTTGTCCAACTTCGCCGGCAGCGGCACGTCCTATACCGCCACCTTCACCCCGAACGTGAACAGCACTACCAGCGGGGTAGTCAGCATTTCCAGCGGAGTTTTCAGCGACGCTGCGGGCAATGCCAATGCGGACGGCGCAGACGCTAACAATACCGTCACGATTACGGTGAACACGCTAACCGGGTTATCTTATGTAGGCACCAAGGACAATGATCTCATCAGTGGAACGAGTGGTAATGACACCATCGATGGCGGCCTGGGTGTGGATACATTTTCCACAACAGGATCGCGCGTTTCTTACACGGTAACCAAGGTAGATCAAAGCTGGACAATTACTTCGCCCGTCACCGGAACAGACACCTTGGTAAATATCGAACGAGTGAAATTCAGCGATGGAGGCCGCGCCTTGGACATGGGCGTTACCCAATCGGCCGGAGGAACAGTATTGCTGTTGGGTGCCGTGCTGCCGGGCAAGCTGGCGCTCGATGCCAGTAAAGAGTCGCTTGTAGGAACGGTCATTGGGCTGTTTGACCAGGGCTACAGCCTGAGCATCCTGGCCGGCGCCCTGCTTCGACTCGATATTTGGTCCATCCTGACCGGGCAAACCATCAGCACCACAGCACCCTACACCGCCAGAACCTTGTCCGAGGACACCGTGATTGCCAACTACCTGCTCACTAACGTGAACGGCAGTACGCCGGATTCGAAAACGCTGAAAACCGCGGCTGATGCGCTGCACAATGAATCCAATCAAGGTGCTTGGTTGGCCCAATTGGCCGCTAGCAGCGCGGGGCAAACGCATATTGGACTCGTGGGATTGGCTAACTCCGGGGTGGCCTATGCATGATGTTTTTCCGGAATATTTAGGACAAGGTAAGTTGCTATTTGGGAAAGAATTCCCTCGATTTTTAGACCGTAATATGAAAACACGCCACATAGCATTTCAAATATTTATATCAGCATTTTTCGTTTTCCCCGCGCACCAATCCATTGCGGCGGACACCTATAACACGGGAACTGGCGTACTAACCGTAGCACAGATTGCCGTTGGAGATACCTTATATTCCAATGTGCGGGCGACCATAGGGCAGGTTATCAGCGTAGGAACCGCATCAAGCGATACCTACAGCAAATATGTCGCGGCCACCAACCGACTGACCATTCCCAGCGTGACCATTGGCACCACCACGTATTACACCGTGGTGGTCAGCTTAACGAATGTCTTGAGTGTGGGCTCGACCTGTGCGGGCCTGACCGCTTGCCTCAGTGACTCGGGCACGACCACTAGCAGCACGCTTTACTCTGCCCCCGCCACCTTTGAATCTATCGTAAAAACGAGTTATCAGCCCAGTGGATTAACAAGCGCCACGACATTTGTCAGTCGCAACCGATACCTCATTTCCGACGCACAAATTGCAACGTCTTCGTCCAATTATCTATCTATCGGAAGCACCTATAGCGCGACCACTGGCTATGCGGTGGAGTCGAGCACCATTCCAAGCGCAAGCACCTACAGTACTTACCTCAATAAATTGGTGCATGTTGTGCCGGATAGTTATGGTTACTATCGACTCGAATCCCACCTGCACCCGAATAATGCAATTGATTTTGATGCCACGGACTCTAACGCCCTTAAATTCAGGAATAGTTTCGGCAAAGTATCGAAGTATTTCGGGTATCTGACTTTTGCCTACGACAGCAGCACCAAATTACTGCAAGCCAAGAAACGTTATTCCTACAGTACGACGAGCGCGACATCCAACAACAACACAACCTATACTGGAACTTGGACCGAGGACAGCAGTTTCTCGACCACTGCGCAAAACTACTACGTCGCCTACACAGGCGGCAGTTACAAACTGGTTGCAGCTTCCGACAGCGCGAGCAAGTTTTATCTTTTTGATTCGCCTATGGATTTGGGTGTGCCCAGTTTTATGAATCCCAAGGCCATTAGCTACGTCAGCAATGGCGCGGCGCCCTTCGTCTCGAAAACCACTGTCGCAGCCACTGAAGGCACCTCCGGATCCATTTATAGACAAGTCAATTCCACTTACCGCCCCCAGGTATTGGCCGCCGGCACCGACGCCACGACCAAGACGAATGCCGAAAGCATGCTGGAGACCATCAAGACCACCGTCGAGAGTTCTGGTGAAACATTAAGATATTCCACGACGGTCTACAAAACCTTCCGTAATTCGCTGCTAGCAACCAAACTCGTAAGCGACTCCATTTCTGACGGAACGCCCGGCCAAAACCTGGTGCCTTATGTTTATTTCACCAATGAAAAAGACACGACGACAGGCAAGTACCATCCGTTCATGATCATCGTGAGTTATGGCAATCAAGCCTCACCCAATGGCTTAATTGACGTTCCCCACCCACCCGGCGACGGCTCAGGCGGCTATGCAAGCTCCAAGGTGACGCGGTTTTCTAACTTGGAAAACTACGTCATTGCCATACCGATGAAGGACTATGGCCAAGTATCCTTGGTGACAGAGAACGTTCTCTCTAAATCTTTATGGTCCGATGTTGCGAACACAAGCTTATCGAAGGATGTGTACACGTATGCATCCACTGCGGACAACGGCATATTGTTCAATGGCGCGGTGATGTTTCCGGCTTTTAATAATACTTTGGTGCCATCGCATTTATTTGGTGAACTTTCACCCAGTGGTTGCCACGTGGGGCAAGGCGGCGGCGGACCGCACTGCCATATGGACAGCTACCAGTCAAGCATAGGACTCGGGCTTTATAACGATGCCGATTATGTTGGGAAAACCCATCCGCCATTGATTGGCTTTGGATACGATGGTATCGCTTTGTTCGGGCGCTATCGGACTACGACAGACAGTTCCTTACTCGGATATTCCACCGCGCTTGATAGCTTTGGTGCGCACAACCATGACGCCATTGGCTACCATTACCATGCCCACTGGGTGGAGAATTACACGTCCAGTGCGGGCACCTATTCCATGCCCGTATTAATGAAGGGCGCCTACATAGGAAAAATCGGCAGCATTCCCTACTTTGGCACCAACTCCAACTTCAGCGCCAACAAATACCTTGGTGGAACCGTACCCTAAAAATGTTGCCTTCGAAATTCAACCGCAAAGCATTTGCCATGCGATTGAAATTTCTAGTTTTCGCCGGGATCATTGCTGTTTCGGTCTGCGCCAAAGCTGATGAGCTTCATTTCAATAAACTTGAAATTAGGAAAAAATCAAACACCGAACTGATACTTGAAATCCAAATCAGCTCGTTGGACGTTTTTAAAACACTATTGACTGACGGGGCACCAAATATCGAATATTGTGAAACTCTGTCTAAAACGTCGCAGGAAAGCTTTGATCGCTTATTGGCTACAGGTTTAAAAAAACTAAGCGCCGCCGCCTATTTTGAGATACCGGGACTTCAAAAACTAAAGCTGCGCAATATCGCCGCAACGAATAATTTTCGCGCAAGAGAAACACTGCAACAAAATTGTTTACTCCAGCAATTCCCGCCGGCCATGCGTCCGCACCTGCCGGCCATCGAAGTAAACGCCATCGTCAGTAGCGCCAAACCGCTACAAAGAGCCCAAATTTCGATGCCGGCCCTGCTGTACCCCCTCATGGTGCGCTATGGGGCCGATCAGTTTTGGCTGACAGAACAAATCAGTACAGCAGTTTTAGACTTTTAATAGCTAAGGCTTGGCCAAAGGCTCGGCAAATGGCGACGCCTGCACGTTACGCTGTTGCTGCAAAAAATCAGCAAAGGGGTCGCGCCCAAGCGGGACCTTATTTTCCGTGCCAGCGATAACCGTTGCTGCAGGCATATCCTTGCTATTACCCAGCTTTTGTTTCGCTAGTTGCGTCTCAAATGGGTTGGAGGTATGGTGAATTTGGGCTTGAGTTCCTCTGGGCGCTACCACTGCGCCCGCCTCAATACGCGCCGACGGCGAGTCAACGGCGCCTGCGGGCACAGGCTCTCCCGACCTCCACAGCAATACGAAAACCGCTGCAAAAAAACCGACAGAAATTAACTTTGAAGAAAATACTTTTTTCATCTTAATTGCAACACTATTTTTCACTCGAAATATATACGCAATTGACGCACCAAAACGCCCTAACGCGCCATCGGCGGTGCAGCTGCGCTGGCCTCTTGCACCAACCAATCTTTTAAAGCCATCACATCGCTACGGACGCGGCCTGCGCGCGAAGCGACGATGTACATGGGCTGGTCGGTACTGACGCTTTGGGGCACCGGGCGGACCAAACGACCTTGCGCGATCAAGGGCTCCACGATATGGCGCCATCCCAACGCCAGACCCTGCCCCTCCAGGGCCGCTTGCAGAACAATGGAGTAGTCGTTGAATGTCAGCGCTTTGCCGGCACGTGCCGCGCTCACACCGAAGCGGGCCAGCCAAGTAGTCCAATCCACACGGGGGCGGTAGCGCTCCTCCAAGTGCAGCAAGGTGCTGTTAGCCAGGTCTTGCGGGGTTTGCAAATGGTGATTCAAGGCCAAAAATGCCGGGCTGCACACCGCAAATACCTCTTCGTCCACAAAACGCCAGCGCGCATGCTGCGCAAACTCGCCACTTCCCAAGGTAATGGCCAGGTCGATGCGCTCGCGTTCCAGGTCCAAGTCGACATCGGTGGTAATGCAGCGCAGCTCGATGTCCGGGTGCTGCTGCTTAAAGCGGGCAATGCGCGGCATCAGCCACCAAGTGGCGGTGGCAGTGGAGACCGCCAAAGTAACTTGGTGCCCGGGCGTCATGCTGCGCACCTCACGCAAAGCTTGATCCATCAGGGTCAAGCCCAAGGCCACCTGCTCAAGCAGGTAGCGTCCGGCCTCGGTTAACTCCACACCCTTGTGACGACGGGCAAACAGCACCACGCCCAAGTCCTCCTCCAGCAAGCGAATCGCATGACTCACGGCCGGTTGCCCGACCGCAAGCTCCTGCGCCGCCCTAGTGAAGCTACCCGTCCGG
>Ga0304728_1001942_pt1 | contig 13741 bp, 11 predicted proteins | sample C_130625_MF_Meta_FD_190476 | JGI IMG/M metagenome (GOLD analysis project Ga0304728, IMG submission 190476) | Freshwater microbial communities from Lake Croche, Canada to study carbon cycling - C_130625_MF_MetaG (v2) (version 2) | ecosystem: Environmental > Aquatic > Freshwater > Lake | place... | reverse complement strand
TCATCAATAGCTCCATAACGAGCATTTCTAGCAGCAGCCTCCATACCGAGAGAGCCACTAACTACCTTTACCTCCACAACCTCCACAGTCACATAACCCAACTCCATAAGAGTGGTCTTAGCTTGCTCCGCAATCTCCTTAGAGCCCTTCTGGAGATTATGGTTTACCACAATGGCGATTACGTTGATCTTCGCTCGCTTACCTTCAAACAGGGAAGCGGCTGCAAGAGCTAGAGAGTCTGCTCCTCCGGAGCAGGCAATTACTACAGTGTCACCTTCAACCACTCCAAAGGTTTCCCAAGAGTCTCGGATGGCGCGACGGACATCAGCCATGGCTGGGCTTAGTCTAGGTCGCGTTGCCATCTGTGCCCTTTCGGTATTCTTGTATTACCAAGCCTATTTAGGAGACCCATGTCTATCGACGCCATCATCGAAATTCCTCGTGGAAGCAGAAACAAATATGAAGTTGACCACGAATCAGGCCGTATCCGCCTAGACCGTGTTCTATTCACACCTTTTGTTTATCCAGTTGACTACGGATACTTCGATAACACCCTAGGTGGCGATGGTGACCCACTAGATGCCCTAGTACTACTTGAATTCCCTGTATTCCCAGGTGTAATTGTTGAAGTTAGAGCTGTTGGCGTCCTACCTATGGAAGATGATGGTGGCATCGATGAGAAGATCCTCTGTGTCCCAGTCAAGGACAAGCGTTGGGCTCACATTCAGGACATCGACGACGTCCCACAGCAGACCAAAGATGAAATCGAACATTTCTTCACCCACTACAAAGACCTAGAACCAGGTAAATGGGTAAAGGTTGGTCAGTGGGCTGGCAAGGATGCAGCCGAGAAGCTTATCGCTGAAGCTATCGAAAGATTCAAAGCTGAGGGCGGGCACCAATAGTCTGAACTGCTTTTGCTGCAGTTTCAATTCCCACCTGAATTGCTTGAGGCAGTTGTTCTTCATTAGCAAGAGCTGCAACTAAACCACCAGCAAATGCGTCTCCTGCACCAGTTGGATCAACGGCTGTTATTTTGTCCACCGGGTAGCTCTTGAGTTTGATCCCATCTCCATAAACATCAACGGCTTCGCCACCATTTTTCACAACCGTGATTTGTGCAATTGATGAACCAAGAAGTTCAAACTCTTCCTTGTTCGGGATAAGAATGTCACAGGCATAAATTGCTTTCTTGAACTCCTCAACACCAAAGTCTTTGATGTATCCGGCGGAGCCTGGATCAATAAGCACCATTGCTCCACCCTGCTGTGCCTCATAAATCAAATCTTTTATTTCAATGACAGCTCTGCCAAATAATGTGTATCCAGAAATGAACACATAATCAAAGTTCGAAAAGAAGACATAATCAAGGCTCTTGATATCCAGTTCTTTATTCGCACCGCGATCAGTGAGCATGCTTCTGTTTTCACCTTCAACTAAAACAATTAGTGAACCGGTTGGCTCCTCGCTTAGTTGAAGAATGGTTTTGACCTTATAGGAAGCGAACTGTTCTGTGACCCGAAACTCATCTTTATTGTTAACACAACCAACGAAGGTGACATCTGCTCCAAGGCTTGCAGCCCAAGAAGCTATGTTGCTAGCAGAGCCACCTAGTCTTTGATTGATTGATGAATCAGTATCAGTGTTAGCTCTAATTGGTTCTTTAGGAACCACGATGATGTCATCGATGACATCGCCAATAACCAGAACACTTGCCACTAGCTAATCCTTGACCAGGACTTCGCAATTTCTCCAGCTAGACGAACATTGTTTCTAGCTAGATCGAGATTTACTTCAAGCGATCTACCCTTGGATTCTTCAACAATGAAACCAAGCAAGAATGGTGTTACCGCTTTACCGGTAATACAAGCAGCATCAGCTGCCTTGAAGGCAATCTGCAGTACTCGGTCGTGTTCTGCTGGATCCCACTGCAGTGCTTCTGGAATTGGGTTAGCAATAACAATTCCTTGGCCGTGACCTAATTCATCCTGTGATTTCATCACTTGAGCAACCTGATCGGTAGTCTCAAGAGACCAGTCGATAGTTAGCCCTGACTTAGTTAGCCAGAAGGCTGGGAACTCCTTGGTTTGCCAACCTATTACAGGAACACTCAGCGATTCAAGACGCTCAAGGGTCGCTGAAATATCTAGAACAGATTTGACTCCAGCAGAGACAACGGTGATGTTGGTAACAGCAAGGGTTGAAAGATCTGCAGATTCATCAAAGGTTGTGTTAGCACCTCTGTGAACACCGCCTAAACCACCGGTAGCAAACACTCGGATACCGGCTAGTGAAGCTAGGTGAGCAGTTGCCGCAACAGTTGTTGCCCCTGACTCTTTTCTTGCTGCAAGGATTGGAATATCCCGAACACTTGCCTTGGCCAAATCTTCATTGGCAATTCGCTCGACACCGTGAGCATCTAAACCAATCTGCGGAATACCATCCAAGATCGCAATAGTTGCTGGCGTTACTCCAGCACTTCTGAGGATTTCCTCGAATTCTTTAGCAGCCTCTAAGTTCTGTGGTCTTGGCAGACCATGAGAGATGATGGTTGACTCAAGGGCAACAACCGGTTTGCCTGCATCTAATGCGGCTTGGACTTCAGGGGAACAGACAAAGGATTTCACCTGTTTAGGTTACCTGCTTTGAACTAGTCTCTGGGCAGTTTGCAGGCTGGGGTGCCGCCAGGTAGTTTATGGCGGTATCTTGCAACAAGACGGTATGTTGGCATGCTGACCCAACGCAAGTATCGACTCATCATTAGCTTGCCCAGAAAGCGCAGAAGTGAATTTGGTTGAACTCTAAAAACCATGGCGAACGCTTCATGTCCTCCGAAGTTTTGGTCATCGATAGCCAGATAAACCTGGTCTGCTACTTCAGCTTCTGTTAAAGAAAACTTACTCAGATCAGTGAACTGCCAAGGCACTGCCACAATTTTGGTCTTACTAAGTTTCACAATCTGGTTCGCAGCTGATGTGCAGAAACCACAATCACCATCAAAGATTAGGGTGATGTTTGCATTCATAGTTCCAGAGTAATAGAAATGGGAGGGTCTTTTCGACCCTCCCATCAACTATTGATTAGTTCTTAGCCAAGCTTTAGATACAGAACACGGGTTCTGTTACGTAGTTTGGCGTATGTGGTCGGAACGTGAAGCTCACGAACAAACGTGATCTTCATTACGGTGTTAGCAGGGACCTTCTTTAGGGCAGCTAGCTGAACCTTCTCCTTGGCACCTGAACATAGGTTTGGTGAAGTTATAGTCAGGCGCTTGTTTGTTGCCTGCTTCTTCAATGTTCCGAAGCTAACTACACAGGTATATGTCTTAGCACCAACCTTGAATACTCCAGTTGCCTTGATTGGACCGATGTATACAACGGAGAGCTTGAAGTTCAATGCACCCTTGGCTTTAGTCCAAGATGTTGCAGTGTCTCCATTTGCAACGTAGGCACCAGTTGTACTAACTGCAGTTGGAACATCAGGGTTTCCGTTATCAACAATTGGTGCAGTTGAGGTAGCAACAAATGTTACGGTCACTGACTGAGTTGCTGAACTGTATCCTCCGTTACCAGCCTGAGTCGCAGTAACAATACAGTCACCTGCGGTGATTGCGGTTACGTGTCCGGCTGCATCTACTGAACAAACACCTGCGGTGCTTGTTGCAAATGTCAACGGAAGACCTGATGACGCTGATGCAACTAGATCAATACCATCTAGATCTACCTCAGGGTTTGTCGGTCCTGTCAGGGTGATGGTCTGTGATGCCGCAAGGATGTTTGTTGATCTGGTAGCACTTCCAGAAAGTAACAATCCAGAAGCAGCTGCAGTTGCCTTCACGGTACAGGTACCGGCAGTTAGGAAATGCGCCTTACCTGAAACGATGGAACAGACAGTAGGTGTATCTGATGACCAGGTAATTGCGCCTGCTGTTCCAGCATCGTTAGGGCTGAAGTCAACTGATGCGGACAAAGCAAGATCTGCTGCACCCATAACCAAAGGTGATGCCAATGGTTGAATTGTGACGTTCTGCTGAACACCGGTACCAACATATGTAAAGGTGCTAACAGTGGTTGGTCCATCAGCTGTAGTCAAGACAATGTCAACTGTTCCTGATGTCGCTGCAGTTGGAATAGTCAACTGCAATGAGGTTGCAGTCTTGGTTCCGAGAGTTGCAGCAACTCCACCGATAGTTGCTGAGGTAACGACATCTAGGTGAGTTCCGGTCAAGGTGACTTTAGCTGCCGCTGCAGGAGTGTTCTTCGAATACTTAACATCCTTCGAAGTGACAGTCGGAACAGGCCCTGTTGGGACCACGTACCTAGAGTCAATCCACTTGAATACAGTCAAGTTATTAGGAGCAGTTGAAGCACTTAGCAGCAGGTAGGTGTTCTTGTCATTTCCAGCAAGCCAGAAAGCAGCCGAACCCGCGCCTGGAGAGTATGTGAACGATAGTTTTTCACCAACAGTCAATACTCCTGTGCTTGCATTTACCCAGCCAGCGGCAAAGTCAGTCATTCCCGCAACACCAACTGGAATGAGGGTTTCGTCGCTTGCAATTGGGTATCCGTTCACTGGAGTAAGCGCTGCGTTCGCGATAGCAGACCCAGTGGTATCAATCGCGAGTGGAGTTGCTGCCGCACCGGTTGAAGTCACCTTCAACAAGTTTGCACCCAGACCAGCTCTCACAATTCCGTAGATGGTTCCAGAGTTGATTGCCGGGAAGCTAGGAGTTGCATCTGTTGACGAGCTTCCACCGTTAGTGCCCCATGCTCCAGTCGTGGTGGAGATGAATGTTCCATCTGCCTTGATACGAATGATTGAGTGATCAGAAACAGTTCCAACAAGAACGTTGTTTTGGTTAAGGGAGGTATAAAGGTAAGAAGACACAAAGGCAGTAATCATTGGCTGATCGCCAGTAGCGTCTGCGTTCACGCTGGTTCTTACGTTGAAGCCGTTAGCGGTTGCTGAAGGTGTGCCAAGCGAGCCCTTGACACTCAATGTTCCAGTTGTTGGGTCAATAGATGCAAGAACTCCAAGTGATGACCACTGTACTTGGCCATCTCCCATGGTTACTTGCTTCCAACAGGTCAGCAACACGAATGGGTTAGCTGTCGGAGCTGAGATCATGTTTAGCTGCGCGGTGTTGTTTGGTCGCAGAGAGTAACCGGTAGCGCCAGCGGCACAGGCCTGGTTAATTGCGTCCTTACCAACTTCTTTGTATGTAGTTGTTGCGTTCGCTGAGTTACCAAAGATGAACTGAACCTTAGGGTCCAATAGGTTTGTTTCATAGCCAGAAACTGGAACAACCCACTTATCTTTAGCGGTTCCGTAGTAACCCATGGTGTATGCGTTTGGGTTTGCTGGTGTGAATGAGTTCAGCATTACCGAACCAGTTCCAGCAAAAGTGCTGTCCAGAGTTGTGTTCGACATGTGGCGGATTCTGAATTTTGTAGTTCCACAAGTTCCAGAACATGCGTATGTATAACCAACTGTGTATAGGCCACCCTTACCGTCAGGCAGGCTCTGCGCGTAGTTGCTCAATTCTTCAATAGGAATGCTGTTGTCGTTTACCTTGACAATCTTTCCTGCACCAACAACACCGGCGTACTGTGAGGTAATTGTGTAACCACCAACCGGGACAACTATGTCTGCTGATGGATCTGAGTAATCCGAGAACTTACCGTAATAAGTTCCACGTACCTTAATAAAGTATGTGTGCCCAGCAACTAGCCCCATCGTGTTACATGAGTACTGGCTGCTACCAGGCATACCTGAGTATCCGTATGAAGAGCTAACTACAACAGTTGGAGCTACCTTGTCATAAAGAGCACACTGTGCAGCTTCTGAACCGAAGCTAAAGTTTCCAGACACTGATAGTTGTTGGAACATGAATGAAGCAGTCGGAGCAGCTGGTTTCGCTGGCGCACAGTCACCTGAGACATCTGCGTTAGTAGTGGTGTTATACAACTTGAAACTAATTTCGTGAGTTGTCCCAGCAGTTGGGTTTGATCGATACAAGTTTGCTGATAGCCCAAGACCATTTGTGACATCGTATTGGGTGACGGTGACAGTCTGAGTGCTCGAGCTAGTGCGATAGCCAGGATCCGACTGAGACTTGAAGGTGCTTCTAGTTTTCCAAGAAATGCTCGGTTGGGACTCAAGAACGCCATCCAAATACATTTCAGCCTTCAACTGATCATTTGCAGCAATCTTCGATGAGTCAACACAAAGCTGAGCTGAGTAGCTTGAAGAGGTAGCACCAGTTGGCACTACTGTCGATGTTCCTGAAACGTTAAGGTCGCTGTGAAGTACATCAGTGGTCAAACCGGTTTCTGCACCAACAGCAGTTCCGTTTGCCTTCAATGTGAAAGTTAGTGTGTATGTACCAGCCGGTAGGGTTCCACCGTTAGTTACGTTCCCTGCAACGATTGTTACGGTCGGGTTGTAACTACCTGAATAGCCGGTTGGGTCGGCTGGAATGGGTAAGTTCCCAGTCATGAAGTCAGCGCTAACCCAGGCACCAGCCTTGTTCAGATTTCCTCCGTAGCTCTCTGAGTATCCGATCTGGCTTGTGCCAACCAAACTCATGTTCTTTTGAATAACGTTGCCGCTTGGATCAGTAACAGCCACTGAGTAGGACAGGTTCTGCCCAGCATGGTTCAAGAGGAAAGCAGAGGTGAAAGACCAGCCTTCGTGGGTGGTCACCGTTGACACACCAGCTGGAAGGATGAGTGAAGAAGTGTTAGTTGATGTAACACTGAAGTTGGCAGTTGCTGAAGCCAAGTTAGCGGAGTTAACAAATGCTGTGTCAGCATTTGCAACAGATGCACTTACTCCGGCAAACACCAGGCTAAATAGCGCGGCAAAATTGATGATCTTTTTCATTGGGTATCCTCTTAGGAATTTGTAGTTGTGTGGTGTCCAACAGGGAACAAATCTGTCTCGAAAGACGCCTTTGTTAGCCTAGCCCCATCTGGCTGAAAACCTTTACATTAATTCCCTACATCTAGGCAAAATAAGCCCACTTTTGAGCCATTACAGAGGCCCTTTCTGAGAGTATTTACCCAGTTTTGCTAGAACCAATGGGCTAAATAGCCCACCAGTTAGACTAGTCAGATGTCGGGGAAACTGAAGTTCACGCTAGTTGCTGCTCTAGCGGCTGCTGTGTTGGCGAGTACAAACATCCCAGCACAGGCCGCTAGCTCTTGGCAGCTTTTTGGCTGTGAGAACCGATCCCACCAGATTGCGAACTCAGTAGTTGCCAATAACACTGACTTCGATGTGGTCATCTACGGCGGAACCCCCAGCGCTGTTGCCGCTGCTACCACCGCAGCCAGACAGGGAAGAAAAGTCTTGGTTCTAAGCGAAGGCGCTTTCTTTGGTGGGGCAATCGCTAATGGACTAAGCGCAACGGATATTGGTTCAATTAGCGCAAACGTGGGCTTATCCCGAGAGTTCCTGCACCAGGTCAAAAACTTCTATCACGACAACTCTTATCGCACCGAACCTAAAGTGGCTGAATGTATTTTCGATGGTTGGTTGAATAAACCAAATATCACCACCGGCATCAACACTGTTCTTGATTCAGCTACCGTGGTGGGGAACAAGATAACTGACATTAATTTTCACACTGGGACAGTTGCAGATCCAATCAAAGTAACAGGCAAGACATTCATCGATGCAAGCTATGCGGGCGACCTAATGTTTGAGGCTGGAGTTTCATCTCGTCTGGGAATGTCTGATTTCTATAGCTATAACGAAAGCCTGACCAAATACCGTACCTTTGATATTCAATTCAGATTAAAAGACCCAACCGAGATTGCTCAAGGTGCAACTGACTTTAGCAAGTTGCCGATGGTCACTATCGCAGATTCTCTAAAGGATGCAAAGACTCTTATCAAGAGTGGAATGCCTTCTTTCACATATCGCCTCTGTGTTACTAAAGACCCCTCTAATGTGATTCCTTTTGCTAAAACAGATGCTTATGACAACTACGCGCCTGCTTGGCGGACCTGGATAACCCATTTCTACGGATATAACACTCAAAAAGAACCTTCGGTGATGGGTAATGGCACCATCCTTACTCAGCTTTGGCACATGTCCGCATTGCCAAATAACAAGTGGGATCTAAACGCTTCATACTTCACCAACATGAGTATGCGCAGAGCATACTTTGATCAAATAGCAAACCGTCCAGCAATCTTGGCTGAGTATGCCGGATACCTGCAGTCCTTCATGTGGTTTGTGCAGAACGACCCAAGTGTTCCAGTAATGGAGCAAAAGGTGTTTAAAGGCTTTGGTCTTTGTGCTGATGAATTCAAAGCAACCGGCGGCTGGCCAGAGCAACCATACCTTCGTGAAGGTAGAAGGCTCATCGGTAAGAGCACAGTTACCGTCAAAGACATTTTGATTAACCGCACAAAGCCAGATGCAATTGCTGCCGGCTCCTATGGTCTAGACAGCAAATCATCAGTCTTCGTCTACGCCAACGGAATGTATGCACGCGACCGCGGCATCATGTTCAAAGCACCGATTTATGAGATCTCGCTAAGTGCCATGCTGCCAAAGAATGGTCCTGACAACCTGATTGTCTCAGTTGGTATCTCTGCCTCCCCCGCTGCCTACGCAAGCATCAGAATGGAACCGCAATACATTCAGCTCGGTCAAGCGGCAGGTCTTGCAGCCTCTATCGCGATTGATAACTCAAACTCAATAACACCGGATCTATCGACACCGGTGCGCTTCGCGCTTTCTAATGCCAAGGGATTTACCAGCATCCTAAACATCTGTTTCAAGATGGACCCGAGCATGAGATCTCGCTGGGGCTTTGACCCACTGACTTGTAAGACTAAGAAATTCCAGCTGGTATTCCCTAAGGGTTTCTTTTAGTCGTTAGTCTGCTTCGGCAAGAATGGTGTGACTACTAGGAACAACACCATCAACCCAACTGATACCCAAAGTGAATTCAGCAAGCCCTGATTAATCTGACCCAGCTTAGCCTGTCCAAAGAACACGGTTCCAAATACAGCGACACCGAGTGAGGATGCAATCGACTGAACTGCTGAAAGCACACCAGATGCAGATCCAACTTCAGTCTCATCAGCCGCACCAAGCACAATGTCAAAGAGTGCGGCAACAATTAGTCCCGAACCAAGTCCGGTAATAACCATGCCTGGAACTAATAGCCAGAAGTTGAACTCGGTCTGACTGTTCACAACAAACCAGAGCACAACTAGTCCAACTATTTCTAGACCGGCACCAAGCTGTAGGACTTTTCGTCCGAACTTAGCAGCGAGGAATCCACCACTCAATCCAGCTCCAATTGCAAAACCAACAGCAATTGGAATGTTGCCAAGTCCTGCCTCGCCTGATGAGAAGCCATGACCTAACTGCAAGAACAAGGTAATAATCAAAGCAAAACCAGTAACACCTGCAAAGAACAGCGCCATTCCCAAAAGTCCAACTGTGTATGTAGGCTTAGTAAGAATTGTTGGGTTGATAAGAGGTGCAAGTTTAGTTTTTGAGATCCAACGCTGCTGGAATGCGAAAAGAACAAAACCAGCCGTAGAAATAGCAACAGAGATGAATGTCCATGCTGGCCAGTTCTCTTTCTGTCCTTGAATTAGTGGATAAATCAAAAGTGCTGAAGAGGCAATGACCAGTAGTGCTCCGAGGATGTCAATCTTGATTGCCTTATCCCCTGGCACTCTAGGCAATACTTGCCAAGCGATAGCTGCAGCAGCAATACCAATTGGAACGTTTACTAGGAACACTGCACGCCAACCCAAACCAAACAAATCTGCCTGGATGAGTCCGCCACCAAGAACTGGGCCCAAGATTCCAGCTAGACCAAAGACTGGTCCAAAGACACCAAATGCTTGACCAAGCTCTTTAGGAGGGAAGACAGCTTTCAGTAATCCAAAGCCTTGAGGCAACAGCATCGAACCAAGGAAACCCTGAATAAATCGAAGGGTGATTAGAGCTTGAGTTGACTGTGCCATAGAGCAGGCTAGCGATGCTGCTGTGAAACCAATCATTCCGAATAAGAACATGTATCGACGACCAAAGCGATCACCTAAACGACCACCGAGAATTAGACCAGAGCCTAGAGCTAAGGTGTATCCACCGATAACCCACTGAAGATCAATAACCGATGTCCCTAAGTATTTCTGCAGAGTAGGTCCGCCAACGTTAATGATGGTTGCATCGATTAGATCCATAATCTCAGCAGCAAGCATCACCGCAAGGATTAGCCAGCGGTACTTATAGCCGAGGGGTTTGTCTAGGTTTTCTTTGGTTGCTTTAGTCATTGTGCTAACCTAACACGCTCAGTTGAACCCAACTGCCGAATACAATATTTCCGAAAGGTGTGTGAGATGAGATTCATAATCGCAGTTATCGACAATAGGACAGGTTCCGCTACCGGCGATGAGATGGCGGCAATTGACGCGTTCAATGACAAACTCCAAGCCAATGGAAACTTTATTCTTGCCTGCGGCATCGATGACCCAGAGAACGCTGTTGTTCTAGATAATCGTGCAAGTCTAGGGGACATCAAAAATGGTCCGCTATACAACAACGAGGAATACATGGCAGGCTTTTGGCTCATCAATGCCGAGAACATGGAAGAGGCAAAAGCTCTATCTGCTGAAGGCTCTAATGCCTGTAATAGAAAAGTTGAACTAAGAGCACTTCACGGTTAGTAACTCAAACTTAAAAAGAAGATCCGGGCCGCATTAGCAGCCCAGCTTGAACTCTTTTGTCAGGAGGTTCTGTTTAAGCCTTTACAAAGCCGTTCTTGATTAGGTAGTCAGCTGTCTCCAGGATTGACTGGTCTACAGGTATGAACTTAATCTTCAGAACCTTTTGAGCTTTGCTCGAGTCAACCAGAATCTTCTTGCCCAGTAGTGGCACTACTCGCTTGATATCTCCATCAAATAGTGAAAGCAACTTAATTAGGAAGTTGGGGGCCTGACCGGTGTTAACTTTTCGGTTTGGGTAAGCAGCCTTAATGGTCTTAGCCATTTCGATGAATGACACAGTGTCCGAGCTGGCTAGGAATCGCTCTCCCTTGCTAGCTGCCACCTTGATTGCATTGACATGCATTTCAGCCACATTCTTGACATCAACAATTGACATACAAACATCAGGAAGCACTGGATCTGAAGCTTTTAGAATTCTTTCGATAATCGATACTGATGAACCAAAGTTGTTATCTAGAGGAGCACCGATAACAAGAACCGGGTTAATAGTGGTCAGGTCGATCTCTGGTGCTGTTGTCTTGACAAAGTTCCATGCTGCTTGTTCGGCTAAAGTCTTTGACTTGGTATAGGCAGCACTGCCCAATGGGTGATTCACATCTGTCCACATGCTCTCATCAACAGCAGTCTTGCCTGCTGGTAAATCATTACCATCAACGGCAGCCACTGAAGATGTCAGAATCACTCTTTTTACCTTGGCTTTGTGAGCTGCCTTTAGTGCGCGAAGTGTTCCATCAACTGCAGGTCTGATCAGATCGTTCTCATCTTTAGGAGAGGCGATTGGGAAAGGTGAGGCGGTGTGCATGAGAACATCGATGCCTTTTAGAGCAGCATCCCAACCAGCATCCTTTTCAAGATCTAGTTCAACAAAGCTTAGGTGCTTAGCCAAATCAAACTTCTTTGGAAGATATGGAGTAACAGCAGATCTCACTTCATCTGCTCTAGATAGCGAACGAACCGAGGCTACTACGGTGTATCCATCGAGCAGTAGACGCAGAGCTACGTGCTTACCGATGTATCCGCTTGCTCCCGTTAGTAAAACCTTGGTCATCTTGTTGCCTCTCAGTTGGGTTCTGGTTAATTGTACAAATTCACGCTCGCAATTGACACTTATGTTATGGAGCGGTCAACGCTGATCTGATCCTGGTTCTAGACAATGGTGAAATTGTTGAACGTGGCACTCACAGCGAATTGTTACAAGCTGGTGGCGCTTACTCGCGCTTAGTGAAATCACAAAACACTCACTAAGCCAACTCTCCGAATACACTTTGGTTATGGGACAACCTCAGGGCGATGACAAGGCTAAGCAAGAAGCTGCTGAAGCTGAATGGTACAAGATTGGTCTAACCGGCCCTGCTCGCAAAGCACTAGTTGATGCAAAGCTATACAGGGTTTCTGACTTGAGAAAAGTTTCCCTACAGGAACTCAGCGCAATTGATGGTGTTAGTAAATCTGCGGTAGCGAGAATCAAAGTAATAATGAATGCGAAGAAGATCCGCTTCCGCGACTAGTGTCTGATTACTGTTCCATTGCCGTCGAGTTTCCAAACCCTCACATAATCAATCAACGTTTGACTTGATTGCCAACCGGTGTAATCGCCACCAAAAGGACCAGTTGCATTTTCTAGAATCAAGAAGAATGGTGAATTGAAGACCCAGTAGTTCTGTCCCATGTTTCCTGGATAGACGGTGTAGTAAAGCTCTCTGTCAACATAGAACTGCAATAGGTTCGGAGTCCAAGCTAATCCATAGGTATGGAAATCTGAGGTGTAATCGGCCTCATCTACTATCTCCCCAACCACGTAGCGATGGTTATCACAGCACGTGTTTGGGCCTAATTTCACATTGGAATAGTGAACAGCACTTGAGTTTCTAGTCGGACGGTCTCCGCCCTGTTCTGCAATGTCAATCTCACCTGATAGCGGCCAACCAACAGTTGTAATTGAATCTCCGATAGCCCAGAAAGCAGGCCAGTTAGCTCCACCAACTGGCATCTTCATCCTGGTTTCGATGTATCCGTATTTGAAGGACACTTTTCCTTGGGTATCAAAGCGACCACTGGTAAAACGACAAGGTGCGGCTAAACAAGGACCTGAGTTTGCCGGTGCTGAGTTCACTCTGTTGGTTGTGATTACCGCATTACCTTGAACGGAACCATCTAGTTTGATTGCATCTGGGGTGTAATACTGTGACTCTCCCCAACATGAGCCACCACCATTACTTGAATCGTGACCACAGTATCGAGTAGTCCAGTTCTTCGAATTGACTACGGATCCTTGATTACCTGAGAAGGTATCTGTCCAAAGTAGTGAACCAACAGTGTGCATAAGAAGTTCTGGCTTTACAACATCTAATGTCCAGTGTGCGTAGAGAGTGAGTTTACTTTTGGCCTTAAGGATTGCTTTGTCTTTGTATTTGACTGCTCCGTTTTTGATAGTTGACCAACCATCAAATTTGTAATCCTCACGAGTAAAGGTAACTGCAGGAAGGTTTGCTCCAGCACTCGAGATAGCTGTCTTAGGCATTGTGCCTGAGCCAAGGTTTGCATCGAATGTAATTGGATATGCAGTGAGTGCATCTGCTGGTGTTACCGCAGCTGCAGAACCAGCAATTAGGAAGCTGGCAATAGTTAATAACCTGATTAGTCGCACTCGCATAAGGGCCAGCCTACCCCAGCTACTTGATTCTCCAGTATGAAGAACCATCGGGGGTTCTATCTAGAAATCCCCACTCGATAAGCAACCTTCTAGCGAAGACATGGTCATCGAATATGTTCATCAACACTTCGTTGATAGTTGGCTCGTCATAGCTTTCATTGAAGTTGAACTGATTCGCTGCAGCTGAGAGCTGTTCTAAGCGCTTAGTTCTTCGTCGAGCAATTGGGGAAGGCATATTTAGAAATTACTAGTTTTAGAGGCTGTGTATAGCTTTAGCGGGAGGTTGGTTTTTAGTAAATACTTCCAATGCTTGATAGACGCATGG
>Ga0304728_1001938_pt1 | contig 13772 bp, 22 predicted proteins | sample C_130625_MF_Meta_FD_190476 | JGI IMG/M metagenome (GOLD analysis project Ga0304728, IMG submission 190476) | Freshwater microbial communities from Lake Croche, Canada to study carbon cycling - C_130625_MF_MetaG (v2) (version 2) | ecosystem: Environmental > Aquatic > Freshwater > Lake | place... | reverse complement strand
TGAGTTCATGTAGTTGCCCCGCCTCTGAACTCGTGCGTAAACAGTCAGGTGAACCTGCACCAACAGATGGCCCAGCAAAACCTTCAATTGGAACTGGCATACTAGAACTTCCTATCCATAGTTGATATCCTATAAATGTTCCAACAACGGAAACTATTGCCGCCAAAAAAATGAAGGTTGTAGTTCTATTTACTCTTACCTCATCCATCTATTTACTACTAGTAAATTCATCCTGAATAGCCTTAATATGGGTCCTATAGTCTGGATACTTTTGTTCCACTGCGCAAATCATTTCTTCACTAATAAGCATTGGGGAGCCAAATAATGATGAACCATGGCGACCATCATTCCAGCGATTAGGATACTCATAATGGTGCTTGAGAACATCGACTTTCATATCAAAGAGTTGCTTCAAGTCTGCGGAAACCTTTGCACTATAGTCATCCTTATATTCCTGAATAAGGTCATCAAGCATGTTAATAACCATATCAACCGTATAAACAAGCCCATATTTGTGTTTAATTGCTGTAGCAATTTCATATGCCTTTAGAGGCTGATTATAGGCTGCACCATACTGCTGTACTGTACTTTCAGTAAGTTGCGTAGCATCATAAAAGGCCTTGAGTTGCGCAACCTTCAAATCCTGGACGAAATTGTCCCAGTGATTCAAGAGGTATGAATAATTCAGGGCAAGACGAGTAGAACTTGCTCCACTGTGGTGTGGGCCAAGGTTGGCTAGAATGTGTGAACCAGTTGGGTCGGCAAAGTGAAACTTCGTATTTTCATCAAAGGTATAATTCTTCAGATATTCATGTGAGCCAGGAATCTTGTAAAGGGCTTCACGTGCAATGATATAATCTGCACGATCGGATTCATTGGTAATAAACTCAAAGTTCTCAAAGGGTTCGGGCTTAAGAGGCACTGTCTTCTTGTAAATCTTCCAAATAGGAAGGAGGGTGCGTTTAGACATCTTGTTTAAGGCTTAGAACCTAGTAAAAAATTGCCTCAATTTTATTAGCATCTAATAGATGAAAGAAAATGATTATTTATATGCATACCACCTTCCATCATATATAATAATAAAAACTTATAGGGAATATAGGGCTAAGGTTGCATACTATGAGGCACTGTACACTAAAACAAGACTTGAACCATATGGTATCAAAAATATAGAACAGCGACTAAAACATCTTGCAGATATGATTAAAATATATAAGGATAAATGCCAGGTTTATAGGCTTATTATGGTGCGAAAAAATATGACCTCGTCTCTGGACAAAAATTGAGGGCACGGCGCCCCAAAAATATTTTTAGAAAAAGATGAAGTACCCCCCAGTCGAGATCCGCATCATCCTCAGCTCGTCTTCTAGTCGCCAGAGCGACCACGTTGTTACTGTAAAGGTTATGCCAAATGGCTATATCTGGGGCTACAATGACCCTACTGTTTCCGCCTACCACCTACTTGAACTCAAGAGCGTTGATGAGGTTCTCAGGCAGTTTGATATCATGGTAAGCGGTCTAACCTTCGACATTGACCCTTTCCGCTCACTGCAGTTTAATGTACCCGCTCTTCCTCCTGTGATGGTATTTGTTCGTGACCTACACCTGCACGTAGCTTCTATTAAGAAGATGCTACAGAATGCTCTTGTGCGCGTTCCTCAGGCTATGACGCAGGACGAGGCAAATGAGTATATGGAGCAGGATGAGGATGAGGATGCAGATGATGAGGCTGAGGAGGAGGATGAGTATGCGAACATGCCCCCTCTTGTCGCTCTTAATGAGTCTCCTGCTCGTCACGGGTATTTCACGCGTTTTCAGGAGCGTCTGCAGGCAGGCAATAACGTAGGTACTCACACCTACTTCTCTTAGACCGCTGATTAATGACTAAAATATATTTTTTGCTGGCTAGAATGATAATTACTAGACGCCACAAGAAATTAAAAATTGAGGCCACGCCCTTTCTTATAAAAAAGTACAAAGATGGATCTTCGCTATTCTGAACGCCTTGCGACGAAGCCTCGCCTTGACTACAACACGATGGAACAGCGCACCGATTCATTTGGAGAGAAGCGCCCTCGTGTAGATACGCAGCTAGAGCCAGAGCCAGAGCCAGAACTAGAGGCAGAGGTTCCAGGTTGCTATGATTCCTATTGCCATCCGATTCTTCTCGTGAATTTCCTTATTGTATGCACTGTATGTTTCACACTTCTTGGTTATAGTCTAGATGCTTATTCTGTTCTTCATTATATGACGCCTACACAGCATCCCTTGTAAAGTTAAACCAGCCTGGTAGGCAACGCAGAAGGTCAAAGACACTCATATTTTTTGTAGACCAAGGTACACACCCTTTAAAGTAAAGCATCCGTGTTTTCAGATCAGTGCTTTGCGTATCTGATAAAACCGCCTTAAACCAGGCATCCAAGCTAAAGGGTGCAACCAGACCTTTTTTTTCACACCAGTCAATCATATTATTATCCAATGGAGTAAGCCCAAAGGCATTCAACTGTTTCACACGAGTTTCAAAGGAAACAATATGTTCCTGGACCTTCTCAAAGATTACATCAAAGTTAGTAATTTCCTCTTCAAGGTTTTTAAGAATTACAGCCGCCTCGTCTGACTCGGACTCAGACTCGTATCCAGACTCGGATTCGGATTCTTGGTGCACCTGAATTTTCATAATAATACGCATCTACCCTATAATTTCTAATCAATTTTTCATGAGAGAATTAATGAGGCGAGTTGTGAAATTGGTGAATCGAGTTCAAGTATAAGGGCAGAGTTAAAAGTGTCAGCAGATTTAAGCCCCATACTATATATAACGTGGCAAGGCACAATTAACATTGTCCCAGGTCTTAAAATAATGTCAATAAATTGAATTTCTCCTACAAGGGCCGTGTCATTTATTGTAAGACTTGAAGGATATCTTGTTTCCCATTCCTTTGGCAAGAAGGCCTCAGACCGCTTATTTACAAGCGACACAACATAGGAACCTTCAGTAACAAGAATGCAAGTATATAATGAAGTTGGGCGAACCATTCCATGTCCACCAAGAAGCACGCAGGTTCTAAAGGATTTGACAACGGAAAAATACCCAGATAATTCAACCATAAAATCGGTGTAATTATAATTCATCCACTTATCGAGTGAAAGTTCCTTAGCTAGTGTGCGACCAATAATAGGTTCAATTATTGGAATCCCTAGAACCTGCTCAGCCGGAAGGGTAGAACTCGGACTCGTCCTATATGCCTCTAAGGTATGCGAACCTGAAAGGGGAAAGCTGTTGAGTCTAGGAATTTCGGCCAATTTGGCACTAGTTAGAATTGGAGGAACAGGGCACCCCTTAAGAATTATTGGCTGGCTCTCTTGAAGCAGATCGTGAAGAGTTGCAAAAGAGTTTGAATAATCAACCTGGAGAATCTCTATTGAATCCCTACGAATACTATAAAACCAGGCACTAATAAAAAACAGGAGGGATAAAAATATAAATACATAGAACATCCTTAGTATTAGGCCAGGCATTTCTGTTTTAGCAATCCCGCGTGGCGAGTTCCAAGACCTGTCTGCACAGCGTACCCTTCTCTTGCGCCTTGTCATTCATCTTCTTGTCAATGTTAATCGTCTCCTCCTCGTCAAGCACAAAGTTGTAAACCTTCACCGTCTCCTTCTGGCCGATGCGCACAGCGCGCCCAATCGCCTGCTCCATAAGAGCGCTGGTCCACCACGGACCCGTAAAGATGATGCGGTCAAAGTGCTGCAGATTCAGACCCGTACCACCAGACTGAAGTTGCACAAGCAAGATGTCAGTTTGCTTTGAAGACGGAAGGGGTGCAAAGGTCTTCTCAATCATGGTTGCGCGCTCCTTGTTAGTCAGCCCACCGCTATAGATAAAGACATTGCGACACCACTGCTGAGCCTTGAACATCGACTCAAGCAGTTTCATCTCAGGGTGGAAGTGGCAGAAGACAATCCACTTGTGCGCCACGGGCTCGCCAATCTGGCCCTCGATCGTAGTACGAATCGCCTCGAACTTCGTAGACGTGCCGTTCCAGTCCTCACGTGTATACCTTGAGCCAAGCGCCTTCTTGCGCGCGCTAATGTACACCTGCGGGTGAAGGCTGAGCTGGCGAAGCTTCATGAAGAGCTGGATCTTCTGAAGCGCCCCTGCGCCGTCCGCCTCGAGCGCCTTCCACTTGCGCACAATCCCGCCCGAAATGCCCTTGTAGAACTCGCCCTCGTCGGGCGTGTAAAAGGGGAGCGACTTGGTTTCAATGATCGGCGCCGGCGGTGCATCAGGAATGGAGTTGCGAAGTTGCTCCATCGAGCGAGCAAGCACATAGGTCTTCACCGCCTTTGTAAGCTTGTTGAAATCGCCAGTAACCATCTTCGGCTCGTCGACGCCAAGAAGTTCGAAGAGGTGAGTCAGGTCCTCCATGCCATTGACGATCGGCGTGGCGCTAAGGAGCCAGCGCGCCTTTGACACCAGGTTGTTCACGAGCGTAAAACTCGTGTTGCCAGAGGCCAGGCGGTGCGCCTCGTCGCAAATCACACGGTCCCACGGAAAGGCCGTGAGAAGGTCGTGGCGGATGCGCGCGGCCTCGTAGCCGATCAAGTAAATCTTCGGCGCACGAAAGCGGTTAACACCCTCAATCTCCCAGTAGACGTGCTTCGGCGTAACCTTGGGCCGAAAGACGTTGATGTGCGAGCGGCGCGCCGTATCGGCCCACTGGTTGAGCACGGCGACGGGTGCAAGAATCAGTGAGTCGCTTGCAACAATCGCCGACGATTTGATCAGGCCAAGCATCTCGATCGTCTTGCCGAGGCCCATTTCGTCGCACACAATCCCGCCGGCGGGCAACTGCGTCTCGCGCTCGAGCATCCAGTTGATGCCGACAATCTGGTGGGGCTTGTACGTAAAGTCGTTCCAGAGGGGCTTGGCCATGGTTGCTTTTGGGGGGTAAAAAACGGCGACGGCGACCGCCCCTAAATTTTATTTTTTTTAAGTCTTAATGACCTTGCCCCAGTGTGGGACGCATCCACAATCTTCAGGGTAGTAGGTAACGTTTTTGCTACCAAAATTAAGCGCCCGCTTTCGTGCGTAAAAGGCGCCCCACCAACTCAGGGCACTATTATCAGTAATAGAGCCCCCTAGACAATAAGTCATTTCATAAAGTGCATTTAAAGGCTCGGATTCATTTGAGTAGGTTACTATAATATTTCGTCCCTTTGTCAAGTTAGCCAGGGCTGTTTTACAGTCCCTATTAGTGTTACAAAAGACGTGAAGTCGCTTACCATCCGGGATCTCATCAATACACTGCCTATAATATGCATCCATATCTGACGTATTATAGGCAAGCATCCAGGTGTTTTTCTGCATTTCATCGTTAATCAGATTTGCATCTTCAAGAATCTGAATAGATGCCTTCATTAGTGCATGTTTCCAGTTCGGAAAGAGATTTGTGTGCGAACAATAACTATAGCACATCGGCGTACCCCTTAGTTCAATGTTGCTTGAAACACTTGTTAATATAGGTTTCACTTTGAAGCAGTTTTCCCCATAGGTTAGTGTAATATACGACTGTGGAACAGGAATAACCTTTAAAGGGAAGAGTTTGAGCAATAGCGCCTGGCTCTCACAGTCGCTCTGTTTAATCAGTTTAAGTTCGAGCCCGTTGACCTCCGAATAATATTTTGCGTAATAAAGTTGGAAAAGGCAGTGGCCTAGACCACCGCTCAAATACGGGAAAACATAGAGGTTGTCCATATTATAAAATTGAGGGGGATTTTCTGTTGTAAACCGTTAAGCCACTCCTCAATTTTACCATGGTGTGTGATTCATCTTTTCCAAGTGCATTTAAGCATTACAGACCGCGGTCGCAGAAGGTCTATGGGGCCATTTGTATTTCGCCTCAGGGCCGGTTTCTACTTGTACGCGGACGTACTAGTGGAATCTGGTCGCTTCCAAAGGGGCACCTAAAGGGAAATGAACTCCCGCACGAATGTGCACTTCGTGAACTCTATGAAGAAACTGGCGTTCGTTTTAATCGTACAGAGTATTCTCATGTTAAGAAGCTCTATGCTGGCGAGTATTTTATCTATAAGGTCAATGAAGAAGTTCCGCCGTGCGTACAGGATATGCGTGAGATTTCTGAGGCTGGTTGGTACACTATGCAGGAATTGAAGCGGTTTCATTGCAATGTAGACATTGTGAATATGGTTACTAAGCTGGAAACGGGTAAGATGGTCTTCTAAAGACTTCTTACAACTTGTAAAAATTAGTTTTTTTGTAAAGTATTAGTCCTCATCCGAGTCACTCATCATATATGATGCGTAACTATAATCACTATCACTGTCATACTCGGCATTATTAACATACTCAACCCTATTAGTAAGGTCCGCAGAAATTGTTGTTGCACCAAACAGTGCTTCATTACGTGCATTCCACGCCTCACAGAATCCAGGCATTTTAGTTGCAGTAAGAGATAGAAAGGCCCAGCCCTCAGAAATCATCTTTGCACGGACCTCTGGATTAATGCCACCAGGATAACTCTTGCAACTATCATCGGGCTTCTCAGGGACCTTGAAGCAGTTTTTGAAATTCATAGGGGACTTTGCAGGAGATGGGCTTGATGAGAGTACGGGGAAATTCGCCTCAGACAGATTAACGACGGGCTCGGCGACGGCGCGCTTTGCGGGCGGGACATAACGAGACATTTTTGGAAAGTACTAACTTCTAACAAAAATAGTCTTCAATTTTACAGGAGCGTTTAGAGTCTAAATGTTAACCTAAATGTTAAACGCTTCAGATTCGCTCATGCCGAGCGCCTCGGCCTCAGTAATCGTCAAATACGTGTCGGACCAGGCATCCCAGCCGTGCACCGGCACGTAATTTACGCCCACAATGGCAACCTGTAGGGAAGGGCTACCACCAACGTCGACGCTACCGTCCTGATTATACTCAATCAGGAAAATGTGGTCGGGTTGCATTTGCACAAAGCTCGATGCAAAGGCGAGAGCGTCGTTGTAGGAAACGTAAGGGATCATGAAGTCGCCGAGCTCCTGGTTGGCGCAGTGGATCCAGATGTAGTGCGTGGCGGGAAGCATTCTGTTTTGGGGGTAAAATATTTACTTGGGATTAGCCCCTTCAATTTTAGAAAAAATAAAATTGAAGGAGGTCTATGCACTAAATGCTTTTACCGAAGAAGCCATGTCGACCTTTGCCGCCCTCAAGATGTCTCACGCGCCGCTTGTTAAGCAGGGTACAAAGCGTGAGCGTGAGCAGGAACACGAGGAGAAGGAGGCGTACCCCATCTTTGTCGGTGCTCAGAAGAATGCACTGATTCAACTCCGCCAAGACACGTGGAAGTACCGCCTGTACCTTGGCATGGACAAGATGTACGAGCTTCACGCGCAGGAGGATGTTGTGGTCGCTAAAGCAATGGAAAATGGCGCCAATCCCTTTGATGCGGTGGCTACGCACTGGCGCACGTCGATTGACCTTGGCCAGAAGTTTATGATGCGGAGCCTGGCGATTAACAAGGTCTGGATCTATGCGCTCGAGTTGGTGTCGGCGGGCCTCATGAACCACGAGCAGGTCAAGCATTACATTGACTTGGCCTCAAGCCTCCACATGAACAGCGTCGAGACAAGCATTCGGCGCCTGGGACACATTACCGAGGAGTTTATCAAAGCGCTTGCCGAGAAGCGCCCTGTTTGCATGTGCAAGGAGACGAAGTGCTATTGCTTGCCTTAGACTGCTTGCAAAAGCCAAAATACATTTTTTTGTAACTAAGTAGAATGAAGTTTGATGATGTTGGAGCATTTTTTATAAAACGTAAGGATGGTGAAGTTTGGAGGTGTATTTATTATAAGACGAACCATATAAAGAAAGTGCATCCTGAGGCTAAATTAGGTAGTTTCGATATGAAGACAAAGGAGTTTAAAACAAAAAGTTATTCGCCAAATAAAATGTGGGGCGCATTTTTTGATAAGAATGGGCGTGACTATCTTATGCAAAATAATGTTAGTGCCAAAGAAATGGAAAAAATGATTATGCTCGATTCGGAAGAAGTATATGATTTTAACGATTTTAGTAGTGCACTTGAACTCTATGAGAAAATGAAGGAATCCGGTCTTAAAAAATTTTATACGAAAAAATGGTTTGAAGACAAGTATAAATTTACAGAGGATCAAATTGAGAAAGGTCTTAAGGGAACTTAGAAGATCTCATCAAACTTCCCGTTGAACACCGTGGTTGTGTGCGCAGCAATCTGTGGATAAAGCATGTTCCAAGTAATACGTGGGCGCCGTCCGCTGACGCACTGGTCATTGAAGCACTGTGTCGCATTGACCTTAATCGCCTTCCACTCATCAGATGTGCGCTTCAAGGCAACACGGTGCAGAATAAAGTGGTCATCAAGCCAATTCCTTGCATCCAGAAAGTAAATGATGTCCCAATTTGAACTCGGCGTAAAACTCGGCGGGCCATCCGATGTAAAGCACTTGACCTCTTGCTTTCCCTCCTTTGTGGAAAGCAGGTCGCCTTTGCTACAGTCCCAGGTGCTTGAAGGGTCGCCAGTTCGCCAGATAATCATTTTTACAATGTTCTCGCTAATGTGCTCTGGCATGTTTGGCATGCGAACCTTAAGACTACTATTGGTAATAACAGTCTTAAGGCTTAATACATAGGCCTTGTGTGCAGCGTACATCTGCTTGAGCACGGCTGGCGTATAAAGGTCGGGCATTTTACAAAAAATATAGAACATGCCTGTGCAATTTTAGTTTATTCGGGCTTTAGAATGCTGTGTACAAGACTACCCATAGCCTCTTCCGCTTCAACAACAATTGCCTGTACAGTGGGATCTGACCAATCAGTGCCTAGTTCAACAAGAGCATCATTTGCCTTGTTTGCAGGTTCTGAGCCGTTCTTCAAGAGTTCCGCCTTAACCTGGTTGAAACAGATGCGGTCTGTACGCTCATTAAAGGTTTCACAGCCTTTAGCACAGGTTGCGCAATGGCAGACACGGTCTGCAGTAAGAGCCTTAGGGTCAGGATTCGTATTACCACTCATAATGAAATACTCGCCGTTATCGGTCTTAAAATCCCCCATACAGCCACACTTAATACAGGAAGTCTGAGTAAGTTCATATGCGGCCTTTAGCGCCATCTTTGTGTAGGCCATTTTATAAGATTTACATAACACCTTATACCTGTCAATTTTCCTCCGGTTAGGTAAAATTGATAGTTAACACTGTGTAGACACATACACACAAAAATGTCTGCACCAGCCTTTTCCAACATTTCCGTGCTTGAGGGCCTGATCAAGGCGTCTGAGGATTCTCTTAAAATTCTCTATAGCGAACTTCAGAAGGCCAAGACTGCCGCACTTATTTACCCGCCAAGGGCTGTAGGTACAAAACTTACTTGGACCGAGGACCCTTATACGTATCGTGTTGCTGTATTCACAGAGCAGGGTCTAATTCAGGTGAAGTCTGTTACTGACAGTATTAATGATATGTATGTAGATAGGTGCAGTGGCTGTCAAAGCGTGTGGAACAGTATTTCCTGTAGGTGTGATAAGAATAAGGTCTGGCGTAATGAGGAAATGATTAAGCCTTTCTTTAAGAATGAGACCGAGTGGCGATCAACGCTTCCAGAGGGTACCGTTTGCGTCACAAAGCCTGTTCCAAAAATTATGCTAGAGCCACTGGTTGCTAAAACCGATGCTCTTAAACTCAAGGAACTCAGTGAGCGCTTCATTAATGGCGTCTTCATTATTTCAACGCAGCACTGGCAGGCAAATATTGAGTATAGGTATATGCAGTCGTATAATTCGTGTGACACTTATATTAACCATCAAATCTATACGCCACAGAGCCGTATTTACTTTACGCAATTCTGTGAACTAGGGGAAGATATTAATCTGATGGTTGAGAAAGATGGGGTGTTTACTGATATTACGCACCTCTTGTAAGAGGTGCTTAGACCTCTTGTAAAGAGCTGACGCACCTTCTGTAAAAATTGAAGACGCCACCTAACACTAATTATTTTTTACCGAAGAATGTCCGCCGACCTCATGAACACTATCAACACGCTAAAGGCACAAATTGCGGGCGCCGAGGATGCTATGGCAAATGCAAAGGCTGAGCTTAGCAAATTGATTAATAATTATAAGCCAATCTCTTATTATACGCTGCCACGGTCAGGGTATTATCCACCCAAACCAGCATACGACTCTGAATGCGAAATAAATGATAAGGGTGCAACATGTGAATCGTGTGTGGACAACGTACGTGATTGCTATTGCGGACCAACGCAGTATCATGATACAGGGTCTAACCATGGTGAAATGGTTGTTGCTGCAGAGCCAGTAGAGGCCGGCACATACGAGTCAGAGTCCGATGAGAATGTCTGCAGGTATTGTGGTGAGCTCGCATGCCGTTGCGAGCAGGCCAAAGACCTTGAAGCACCTACGTATACCTTTAAGGTAAAGAGTATTGTGCGCTGGGTCAAAGATGATAACACTTACCGTAGTGCAATTGTCACAAAGACTGGCCTCCTACAGGTAAAACTCGTTAATGACGGTGTAGAGTCAAAGGACAATACATTCTATGCATCAGGTGATGACTGGGCTAATTCATTGCCCAAAGGCGGTATGATTATTGTGTCGTTGCCCGTTTCAACACTCGAGAAGAAGATTAATACGCCACTAAAGGGTCCAAGCGATGGTCACAAGCTTGAGGAACTAGAGCAGCGATTTAAGCGTGGTAAGTTCTATCTTGCAAATACGTACTATCCTCGAACCCATATCAAGAGCATTTATGTGGAGAACATCTACGCCGACGAGGTGCCGATGATTCAGATCAATAAGGGCTTCTGCGTGAATAGCTTCCAAGAGATCATTGATCGCATGCCGGCAGCCATGCCTGCCAACAGCATTCACACGCTCATTGTCGAGTATCGTGGGCAAACCATTGAGCTCACGCACCTGCTGTGAAAAAAAAACAAAATTGAGAGGGGGTGCCAAGCAAAATATTTTTACCTCTCGACACAATCAGCAATGGACTCGTATACGCCCGACGCCGTTGCCACCATGGACGACGCCACGCTCATTGCCGAGTTCAGCCGGATCACGGGCTCTACGGGCCTCGGTTGCAAGCACTGCAAGAAGACGGACCTGCCCCTCGAGAACTTTTCGCTCGGCATTCGCGCGGCGTGCGCAAAGAAGGGCCTGAATGCTGAGAGCAAGCTGCCCAAGACGTGCAACAAGCAGAAGCAGGCGTCGGCCATCAGGAACCCGATTGCCAACAAGTTCTACTACCGCATCAAGAAGGCGACCTCGGAGGAAGAGGTGCTTGCGCTGAAGAAGGAGTTGAAGGCTGCGGTGATTGCTGGCGAGCTCGTCGCAAAGGCGGAGCCTGAGCTCGTCGCAAAGGCGGAGCCTGAACTCGTCGCGGAGCTTGATGCAAAGGCTGAGCTTGTCGGTGAGCTTGTTGCAAAGGCATAAGGGCGTCTTCAAATGGCACACCATTTTTTATTGGTACTTATAACAAAAAATGGTGTGCCATTTGAAGACACCTTACACCTGCATAAGATACTTGTACAGCGCCGTCTTGAAACTTCTCGCGTCGTCGAAGTCACGGTTAATCTCATGATTCAACACGTTGAACTCGTCTTCATTCGCAAGGTCGAGAAGCGTATTGACACCCGTACCGTAGTCGTGTGCAATGATGTAGTAAATGAAGCCGTTAATGCCGACGTCCTTGTGCAAGCTCAGCATGTGGTCTTTGAAAACGTGCTTGACGCGCACGCCGTCGCGGAAGAGAGTGATCACGTAGGCGTAGTCGTTGGTGAGCACGAGTGTTGGTGCGCTCATTTTGGGGGTAAAAAAATCGGCCGTTCCAAGCCATCAATTTTAGCCTCGCATGCTCAAGTACATTGCGCGCCGCAACATGTCGCCCTCCTCCTTTGAGAGCCAGACCTGCGTCACGACGCCGTTCTTCGAGCGCGCGCTAATGCAGTGAATACGGCCCTCATCATCAGCAATGTAGCGTGACGGCGCGCCAATCATAGCCTTGATCTCGTCCATGACGTAGTGCACGGCGTCCCTGTTCTCAATCTTGACGGTGTGCTCGTCGAAGAGATAGTTCACAACGGCTTCATTGCGCAAAAGGGTGAAGAGGAAGCCATTGCCGAGAGGGGTGACACTTGGGGCGCTCATGATTGTTACAAAAAAATGGGCCCGCCGCCACTCAATTTTTTTCGTCCTTACGTCATGCAGGCCGCGCACCACGCCGAATACTCGCCGTCATTCGTGGCGTCGTCGTGCATCTGGAGCATGCGCTGCAGCGTTGTGGCCTCCTCCTTGGACTCGAGCCACACAAAGGTGCCAACGCCAATGTCCAGGTGCTGCGCGTAAATGTAGTAGTAGTTGCCGTCGTGCGCAACGGGGCCCTTGATCTGCGAGCGCTCAAAGGGGCTGAGCTCCTTCGGGTGCGCGGTGTGGACGCTGAGCTTGTGCTCGCCAAAGGTCATCATGAACGGCTTGCCATTGCGCAAGAGCGTGACGACGTAGGTGCAGTCCGAGTAGGAGAGGGAGGCCATTGATTCGAGTGTTTGTTGCTTTGGCTGGGGTACTAAAAAAATGGTGCTCCAGGTCCTTCAATTTTATTCGGCGTTAGATGGCGTCAATGAGCGTTCATTGCATCCATGGCGTCTATAAAAAAAATGGGCTTTCGCCTCTTTTTTTTGTGGGTTTTGGGGGGCTTTTGTTTTTTTTTGGGTTTTGGGGGTTTTGTGTGTAACGCGACTGTTACACGAGCGCCGCCGAGACGGTGGCCCAGTCGGCGGGCGCCGGCGCCGAGCGGTTGAGCACCTTCTTCTCCGCGTCGTAGTGGCCGGCGAACTCCATGGAGCCGTTAATCACGTCGCCACGCGCATTGATGCCGAACTCCTCGCCGTCGATGGTGAGCGCGGCGAAGTCCGTGAGCTCCTCGAGCGTGTAGGCGGGCGCCACGGGCGCGGCCTTCTTGAAGACCTTCTTGGCGGGCGCCGGCGCAGCGACGGGCGCAGCCTCGACGGCGGGCGCGGGCGCGCCGGTGGCGACGAGCTTCTTGGCCGCAATGGTCGCCGCGCGCTTGGCGGCGATGATGGCCTTCTCCTCGTCGCTCTTGCGCGCCGGCTTCTTGCGCTCCTTCTTCTCGCTCGTGACCGAGCCCGTGTCGGACGCGGGCGCGCTTGCGGCGGGCGAGGAATCGGCGGACTTCTTGGCGCGCGGCGCCTGCACGGGGCGCTCCCACGACTCGAAGGCCTCGAGCACCTCGTCGTCGGACCAGGAAGCGTAGGGCTTCTGGCCCTTGAGCATGGAGCTGAAGGACTTGACCATGGTGGCGGGGCCGGTGAAGTGCTCGGCGCGCGACTCGTCGGCGGCGCCGGCGGCCTTGAGCAGGTTGCCGACGCGCTGCGTGAAGACGATCCAGTCGTTGGCGGGCTTCTTGGGCGCGTTGGGGTCCTTCTCCTTCTTCGTCTTGACGGGCGTGATGGGCGCACCGGACGAGATGGCGGCCTTGAGCTCGGCGAGCTGGGCCTCGAGCGACTCGATCTTCTTCATGGCGACGGCGGACATTTTGAAGGCTGGAGGGCTTTGGACGTGTGGAGTGTTCTATCGGCGGGGGTAGAAGCGTTTACGGCGATTCGGGCTCTCAATTTTACTTTCGGGCCGCCGGCGTCGTCGTCGGCGGGTCGCTCTGAATGGGATGCAATTTTTGATAGCGCTA
>Ga0304728_1001931_pt1 | contig 13824 bp, 1 predicted proteins | sample C_130625_MF_Meta_FD_190476 | JGI IMG/M metagenome (GOLD analysis project Ga0304728, IMG submission 190476) | Freshwater microbial communities from Lake Croche, Canada to study carbon cycling - C_130625_MF_MetaG (v2) (version 2) | ecosystem: Environmental > Aquatic > Freshwater > Lake | place... | reverse complement strand
ACTCTCAGTATTCTTTAGACGAAGTATCAAGTATATATGACCAATACTTTTTAAATTGGGTAGGGCAAAATAGAATTGAATATAAACCACAGTTTTATTCTGCTGACGACCAATATACTTACAACTATAACCAATCTGGTAACAAGATTAATAGAAAGCAAATCCCAATTGGTAACTGGCGCGGGATATACCAGTATTTTTACGATACAGCTAGCCCAGACACAGCTCCATGGGAAATGTTGGGATTTGTTAATCAACCAAGTTGGTGGACTTCTAGATATGGCCCAGCACCATATACTAGCGACAACTTAATATTATGGAGTGATCTTGCAGCAGGCATTATTTGGAACAATGGTGATCCAATTGTTAATCCTCAAGCAGTTAGACCTGAACTATTGCAAGTATTACCAGTAGATAGTGCAGGTAATTTAGTATCACCTTTTGTTGCAGTGGTAGGTAATTATGATCAACGCAACTTCAACAACAATTGGCGTGCAGGTGATGTTGGCCCTACAGAATTTTCATATCGTAAAAGCAGCAGTTGGCCTTTTGATTTAATGAAAATATTAGCACTAACCAAGCCTGCTAATTTCTTTAATCTAGGAGTAGATGTTGACAATTACAAATATAGCAAAGAATTTAATCAATACTTAGTAAACAACAGAAGTCACTTAGTAATATCTGATGTAGAAATTTATGGTACAGGCACCGCAAAAACTAGCTACATCAATTGGATCGTAGACTATGAAAAACAAGTGGGCATCGATGCTACTACTAATATCACTACACTACTTGACAATTTAGATGTAAGACTAGTTTATAGATTGGCTGGATTCAGTGATAAAACTCTGTTAAGATTCTTTGTTGAAAAGGGAACACCTAACAGTACCAATGCATCACTAATGATCCCTGATGAAAGCTATGCCGTACTACTTTATGATAATCAACCCTTTGAACAAATTGTATATAGCAGCGTCATTATACAAAAGACCGTAAATGGTTGGAAAGTATTTGGTAACTCACAATCTCGTGCATATTTTACAATCAACCCTCCGCAAATAGATGGTAGATATAGTACAATATCGATTGAAAACTTATCAGTACAAGCAGCTAACAACTATCAATTTAATCGTGAAGTTATAATTCCATATGGTACAGAATTTTATAATGCACAAGATGTAAGTCAATTTTTAGCTAGCTATGGTGCACATTTGTCTAGTCAAGGTGTACTATTTGATCAAATTGAATCCGGACTACAAGTTAGTTGGGAACAGATGATAGCCGAATTTTTGTATTGGGCTCAGTCTGGTTGGCAAGTAGGTAGTATCGTTAATATAAACCCTGCTGCGAATCTTATTTCAATCAATCAAGAAAGCGCAATTGTACAGCCATTAACTATACAGCGTCAAAACTTTGTATTGAATCAAAATCTATATCCAATTCAATCAATTGATCTATCTGTGGTTAGAGATGGTACACTGTTCACTGCTCAAACACTTAATCAGGGTGACACGGTAGCATATGGTCAGTTTAATATGAGTGCCATTGAGCATGGTATTGTGTTCGATAATGTAACACTATTCAATGATATCATTTACAATCTAATTACTGGGCTAAGACAAAATCGTGTATATTTAAGGGGAAGTAAGAGTGCTGAATGGAACGGTACACTTGATGCACAAGGTTTTATACTCAATCAAGATAATATTAAAGAATGGAGTAAAGAATCTAAGTATACCACTGGTGAAATAGTCACATTTAAAAATAAGTATTGGGTAGCTATAGCTAAGATGCAAGCGTCAGAAACTTTCCAAGAGCAACTTTGGAAACGCACGGACTATAATGAAATTCAAAAAGGTTTGTTGCCCAACGCAAGCACCAACTCATATGAAAGTACCCTGTACTATGATACCAACTATGCTAACTTAGAACAAGATGCAGACTTACTAAGCTTTTCTTTAATTGGCTACAGACCAAGAGATTACTTAGCAGTCGCAGACTTAACCGACATTACACAGATTAATGTTTATAAAAATCTTATTAAAGAAAAGGGTACTAGAACTGCCGTCAATACATTTAAAGGTGCAACACTGGCTCAGGGCGACATCAACTATGATGTATATGAAAATTGGGCAATTAAGAGTGGTGAATTTGGTGGCGTACTTAATAATAACTTCATAGACTTTAGACTCAACCAAAGTGAACTTACTGGCAATCCTAGTATTGTTGGACTTACTACAGGCGTATTCACTACTGGTGTACAACAAGAAGTTCCACTATACTCAGTATTCAACTACGGTAGACCAATTACTGATCCAAATGTATTAGCTACACTACCAACCGATACTCCTGACAAACTGTTCCCAGTCGCCGGATATGCTAATTTCAATGATGTTAAAACATACTCATATTTTTATTCAGGTCTAAACAACGCAATAGTCCCCTTATCACGTTTATATGTAGGGGAATATCTATGGGTAGCAGACTTTAAGGGTACATGGCAAGTATTCACTCCACAGTCAATTGGACAAATTATTAATGTAGTCAACAATTTAAATAACACCATTACTGTACAGTTTAACGCACCGCATAACTTAGTTAAATATCAGCCATTTGCTATTATTAACTTTAACACAAATATAGATGGTTATTATATTGTAACGTCAGTACTAGACCCTACTAGAGTAACCGTTACGCTATCACTTAGCTCGACTACATTAAACATTACAGGCACAGGTATTGGAGTTGCATTTACTAGCCAGAGAGTAGAAAAACCTAGCGATATTGCAGCGTTTCCTGTAAATGATAATGAATTTATAAAAACAAAAGTTTGGGTAGATGAAAACAATGATGGTTCTTGGGCAGTATATCGCAAGAGTTTGAATTATCAATATACTCTAGGGAAATCAGAGATTACCAAAGCTAACTCAGCTACATTTGGTAGTGCAGTAGCTTATACAAATAATTTAGGTTATTTAATCAGTGACGCTAGTTTAGGTGAAGTATATAGATATACATACAACTCAGTATTTGCTAGATATGATCTAACACAAACTTTATCAGGTTCTACTACCTTTGGTACTACTATTGGTTATGCCGGTTCTACATTTGCGATATCGCAGCCTACCGGTGCAACTACTAATGATAGAATAGTTAGCGTTTATGATTTAGTAATAAATGTACTGTACAATAAATTACAACTAACTCAAACAATCGTCGCTCCACAGGGCGTGACAAATTGGGGAAATGCTATCGCAGTGTCAGGTGATCAACAGTGGATATACATAGGTGCTTACGAACAAAATGTAGTATACGCATATCGCAAATCAAATATATATGTTTCTGTTACTAACATTATTGCAGGAAATACATATATAATTGAAACATTAGGTACTACTGACTGGAATATCGTTGCCGGCACAACCGGTAAAACTTACTTAGTGGGTGACATTTTTATTGCAGCTAGCGTTGGAACAGGTACAGGTTATGCTACTGATATTACATATCAACATGCATCTACAATTGCTTTAGCTACATCAGAAACAGGTGATAACTTTGGATATTCTCTATCAACCAACTACTATGGTAATACTTTAGTAGTTGGTGCCCCAGGTAAAAATTATAACGCTACTACGGATAATTGGGGATACACTTATGTATTCAACAGATTAAACCAAATATATGAAGTGCAATTTAATAGTATATCTAATGGTGCTGGCGCAGTAGAACCGCAAATATTTACACTAGCATTTACCCCAACCACTGTGTCAGTTTCAGTAAATGGTAGCACACTAGCTAACGACAAATATACTTTAGTTGATAATGTTCTTTCTATATTAATAAATCTTACAGCCGGTGACATCATAATAGTAAGTGGTAATCAGTTTATATTAATGCAAGAACTTACTACACAAAATGAACCAAGAATAGGTGTGCAATTTGGTTATAGTGTAGATACTAATAACTATGGTACAGAAATTTTAGTAGGTGCTCCTTTTGAAGTAAATAAAAACAATCAAGAGGGTGCAGTTTATAGATACACTACTTCAGGTGGTGCATATGGTTATATAGTTGGTAGCAAAGAATGTTATGTATATGCGGCTACCACTATATTGATTAATGGATATCAGGTAAGAATACCTGCAGGTAACGCAGCATCTACTGCTAGCGCAATTAACGCAGCAAAAATTACAAATGTGATAGCTTCTTCAGCAGATAATATCTTAACCATTAGACTAGCAAATGTTAAACTAGCTTTAATAAACGACAAGCTAAATCTACAAGTACTACAGACTAACATATTAGATCAATTGGGCATAGATGTTTATACACAAACACAAACAATCAATGACCCGCACCAACAAAGTAGAACACAGTTTGGCACAGTAGTTAAATTCAATGAACTAGGTTCATTTGTAGTTAGCGCACCAGTTGCAGCAAGATACGCTCACACTACATTTGATATGACTGATGATGAGAATTTTGACAATGATACACTGTTTGATAATAATACTACACAGTGGGTAGACAGATTTAGAAACGCCGGCGCGGTATACATGTATGACTATTTAAGCGTGTATAATGAGAATTTACACAATGTAGGTAAATTTGTTTATGCTCAAAGCGTAGATGCTCTAAATGAAGATTATGGCCCACAACCATATTATGGAACTGCATTAGACTTTAACAGTAATAATGTTATCATAGGAACTCCTAGCTTTAGACCAGGTACTACCAATGGTCAAGTTGTTGTATACACTAACAGTACTGGTGTTCAGAACTGGGCTACTTATCGTTATTCTGCCCCAATAGTAGATACGGCCGCTATACAGAATGTTCAACTATACAGCGCGATTACTAACAATACACTTGAAAATCTTGATTACATCGACCCACTACAGGGCAAGATATTGGGTGTAGTAAGAGAAAACTTAGACGTAGTATCTAATGCTGATCCAGCAGTTTATAACTCACCCACCGCTGCCAATCAAGGCGCACTAGTTTGGGGAGAACGTCAACTAGGACAGCTATGGTATAACACATCTACTACTAGATTCGTCAACTATCATCAAAACGATTCTGTTACTTATAACAGCAAGTGGTGGGGTAGAGTATTCCCAGGTAGTAACGTACAGGTACTAAGTTGGATTACTAGTGACCGGCTACCAATTAACTATACTGGTCCAGGCACTCCATATGATATTACATCTTATAGCATCGAGTATACTACTAATGCAAATGGCGCACTAGTTCCTGTATATTTCTATTGGGTTAGAAATACCAACATAATCTTTACCAAAACAGGTAAAACACTATCCGATACTATATGCGAATCTTATATCGGCCTACCAACAGCTACTGGTATCGCTTATATGGCTCCTATACAACCAAATATATTTGGTCTATACAATGCGGGAGATTATATAAACGCAAATGATTCTGTGCTACATATTGGTTTTGCGACAAGTAGAAATGACGATGTTTCGCATAGCTCATATAATTTAATAAAAGCTAATTATGCTGATGACTTTTTACCAGGATTACCTGGCGTGGGTAGTGCTGTAGTTCCCGAATCTTTATACCTAAAAATGATAGACAGTTTATCTGGTGTAGACAGAATTGGTTCAGTTGTGCCCGATCCATTCTTACCAAAGCCAGTGCAAAGTGGTATTCTTTCTCGCCCACGCCAAAGCTTCTTCTATAATAGATTCAAAGCACTGCAAAATTATCTTGAATACGCTAACACCGTACTCGCTCAGTTCCCAATTCATGAAACAAGAGATAACAGCATATTCTTGTTTAATCAATTTGATACGCTGAATCCGACCAATAATGTATATACTCAAGATTATTGGGAATATATCAATTGGTGGGCAACTGGTTATAATGATAATACTAAGTCTGCATTGCAAGTTCCGCTATACAGTGATTTAAGTACTATTTTAAATCCTCAAAATGGATTAATAGTAACTGTAGCTCAAAATGGTGCTGGGTATCAAGAAACCTATAGATACGTTGCTCCTGTAAACAATACCAATGGGTATTGGGCGAGAATAGGATTAGAAAAAGGTACTATTAAATTTAAAAGCTCATTATGGGATTATGCTTATGCAAGAATAGGATTTGGTGATAGCTTCTTTGATACTCAACCATATGATTATTACCCATCAACAGAAACTAGAAATATCATTAGATCACTGAATGAAGAAATTTATACTGGTGAGCTTTTAATATTTAGAAATAAGAGTTTGATATTACTTCTTGAATATATACAAAGTGAAACAGTTGAATCGCAGAATTACATGCCATGGTTAAATAAAACTTCATTTATAGATGTATCACATACTATACGCGAACTATTACCATTGCGAGTATTTAGGTCTGACAATAAAGATTTTCTTTCTGGCTATATAAACGAAGCTAAGCCATATCATGTAGTAATAAAAGATTTTATCTTTAAATATACTCGTACTGATCTTTATAACAGTGATATAACTGATTTTGATTTACCTGCACAATATAATACAAATTACGATCAATTTATTACACCAATGTTAGAGTATGCCAATACCGATGACATTAACCAATTTTTACCAACTGATCCCATATGGCAATCAGCAGAGTATACAAAATGGTATAACAATTATGGATTAAGTTTGGCTACTGTTTATAAGTATCCAATGACTTCTTTAGTGTCATATCTTAACTTGATCAGTAGTTCATTAGTCGTAGATAATGTAAATGGTTTTCCAGTTACTGGTACAGTACTAATAGGTACTGAATTAATTGGATATACTAGTGTCGATGTTACATACAATATGTTAATTGGATTAACTCGCGGGGTTGATGGTACTAAAGTTCAAAATCATACTCCCGGCGAACAAGTTTATATTGACTTACCGCCGGTGCTAGTTTTAAATAGCGGAAGAGGCTACGCAGTACCTCCCAAGGTTACTGCATACATTGACACAACTATCTATCCTGAACCAAGAGTAGCTGCCATACTTACTCCTATTATGGCATTTGATAAAGTTATAGGTGTTGAGGTAGTAAATCCAGGCTCAGGTTATGCAGTTTTGCCTGAGATTGTATTTGACCCAGCCTTTACAGAAAACTTTGCTAGCACAGGGGTAGACACTAATCTAAACTACATTGCTCTTACTACCACTGGATTAGTTACAGGCGATTTAGTAAGATATAGTGTAGGCACTGATACTGAACCAGTTGCTGGACTTCAAGTGGGTGCATACTATTATGTAAATGTACTACAAACTGTTCCATCAAATGTAATTGCACTTTACACTAACTATGCTGAAGCTATTCAAGACCATAACAGAGTTAATCTGTATACTCGAGGAAGTGGTAACAATAATATATTAGCATTAACTGCAACAGCAAGTTGTACTACTACATCACAACCTGTTCGTGAAAATATAACCACTCTTAGATTTGATCGTACTACCTATAATTCTTCACTACAAACTTGGCAACCTGGTGCGTTCTATGGTTCTAAGTATACAGCGGAATTAAGTCGCACTAGAATAACTAGTTCATCTTTATTATTACAATCTACTACCCCACCGATATCTGAGCTATTGACCAGTGCTCAGGGACAAACCTTTCAAATTATGGGAGTTAGAGATGTAGAAACTTATACTTGGTCATCGCGCACACGCACAGTTTTTGCAACTACTAGCCCTGATCGTATTACTATTACAGCATCCTCAGGTGGCGATATACTTAATCCTACTTTAGGTTTCTATGTAGACATGCCCATTAAGTTTCAGGGACAAGCATTTGGTGGATTAAGTGTTGGAGTTACTTATTATGTTACCGAGATATATAACAACTTTGAAATCTCAATTTCAGACACAATTGGCGGCTCTCCCATTACGCTTACTACTGCATCTGCACCACCAGCCGGTCTACTAGCAATAACAGGTACACTTACAGATCAAACAATAATTAAGTTATATTATCCTGGTATACTAAAAACAAACGCTACAACTAAAACAACAAATGTTATTACTGTACCATTATTACCCACTGGATTGGGCGGTACTCAGGGATTCTATACAGGATTACCAGTATACTTTACAGGAAAACATGTACAAGCAGGTTATTTTACAGTAGGTATCGCTTATACCATAACCAGTATAGGCACTACTGATTTTACATTATGCGGAGCATTGGCTAATGAAATTGGTATTCAATTTACAGCAACCGCTGTAGGGGCTGGATCAGGGGTAGCATCAACTGTATTTGGAAATATTGTTGCTAATGAAATATATTATGTTACTAGCGTAATCGACGTAGAAAATTTTACAATTTCTTATACCAGTGCGCCTACTGAAACAACTCTGTATGCGACTGACGCCGGTACAAATTATGTAACTATAAAAAGTGCAACTGGATTTAGTGTAAATGATCCTATAATCTTTAGCAATATGGAAATTGCGGGTACTGCGGTAACAAACTTTGGAAATATACAAGCAGGCGTAGTTTACTATGTACAATCTGTATTTAGTGACACTCAAATTCAAATTTCTACTCAATTTAATGGTCCTGTGCTAACACTTACTACTGTAGTAGCAGCAGCAACTACTAACGGGACAATAACTAATCAAAATGAGAATGTACAATTAAGCAGTGCAATGGGAGAAATGACTTTAGTAGCAGGTCTTCCAATCAGCCCCGGTCAAATTAATGGTCAACGATTTGCATTTTACCCAACCTCAAATGCATACACTGGTGTTAGTGGTATAACAAGTAATTTAGTAACAAGAATCACTACCGCGGCAGTAAGTAGCAATAATGGTTTATATTTAACTGCTACTAGTGGAAGTATATCTAATGTGTATGTAAACATGCCATTTAGAGTAGAAACTGCCATTGGTGGATTGTTGACCGGTACTACTTATTATGTTAGAAGTACAAGTACACTAAACACTGCTGTAACTAATACTACTACTTCTACTAACAGGTTAACTTGTACTACCACAGCAGGATTTTATTCAGGCATGGCAATAAAATTCTCAGGTATAACATTTGGTGGAATAATTCCCAATCTTACATACTTTGTGTTAGCGATAGTTGACGGTAATACATTTACTATTTCTAATGAAATAGCTGGTGCTGAAGTTAATTTATCAACTGGTAGTGGTAGTATGCAGTTAATTGGTGAAAACTATATTACGGTAAAAGACGGAGTAGGTTCCCAAGTTTTCTTATCTGACGCTACCGCTTTTGTTACTTTAGTTCAATACCCAATCTCAGTCCCAACATTCAACATTGGTTATACATCAGGCGGATATTTTGTACAAGTAGCAACTTCAGGCACAGGTTATGCTGTAACTAATACTATCACGGTAGACGGAGCACTATTAGGTGGAGAATCGGGTAAAAATGATTTGATAATGACAGTGTATGAAATATCTGGTACTGGTGAAATAAGTACTGTCATCAGTTCTGGAACACCAGCTGGAATAAACGCAGATTATTACTTAAAAGTCATATCAGAAAATGAATGTGAACTTTACTATAACTCAGCATTATCTATCCCTGTACCAAGAGTAGCCTTCCCATTTAATGGTATTACTCAGGCTATAGTAACTGGAGTAACTGCTGCAACCAATGAACTTACTGTAGCCAGTTCAGCAGCTTTTCAAATTAATGATCCTGTAGTATTCACTGGCGAAGTATTTGGTGGAATGATATTGGGAGAAACTTATTATATTAAAACAAAGCCATCACCAACTACTGTAACTATTTCAACATTCCCAAATGGTACTACTTTTGATATCACTCAGAACGCAACAGGCAATTGTATAATGGCTACAGTAGGTGACGTTAGTTTATTACCTGACCCATTCTATGCTACACAAAGCATAGTTACTTATAACCATAAAGTATATCAGTGTATTATAAGCAACAATGACGATGAGTTCGTGTTAGGTAAATGGGAACTATTGGATAGTGGAGATAGACAGTTAAATGCTCTTGACAGAATAGTGGGTTATTATCAACCTACTATTAACATGCCTGGACTAGACCTCACCCAGTTAGTAGCTAATATTGTTTATCCAAATAACACTTATTTAGATAACGCATTTGCCCCAGCAGATGAATACCCGTACGACACACTGTTGCAAGATAACACCTTCACTCAACCCAATGATAATATATACACGGTACAGGGAGATGAATTTACAGCTGGATACGGCCCTGAAGAATTAGTACCTGGCATCGTAACTGACAACTTAACAATGATAGTAAAAACTCGTCCTGGCACAAATTGGGAAGCTACAGTTTATCAGAATGTGGGGTATAGCGTAGTTTCTGTAGAGATCACTCCATCACAATCTGGGCAAGTAATGTACTCATTTGCAAATGTTACAGTGAATCCAATGCAAGTATCAGTGTTTGATATTGATGTGACTACAAATCTAAGCGTAAGACTGTATGATTATACTGTAGATTGGATTAATCAAGCGGTTACCCTATCTACTGCACTAGCAGCAAATCATAACCTTAGAATCGATGTATATGAAGTGGGTAATGGAGATCAGTTAGTTCGTTCAAATTCACAAACTGATCCATACTTTTTAAATGAAACTACTCAGTTTAGTGAAATTTATTTAGACTGCCATTATTCTGCTTCTATCACAAATGGATCAGGATTAATCATGCCTGGCACTGAACCTAAAGAAGTAGAAGCGATTGAAACCAGTGCAACAGATAATACTATTCTATGCGTTTCAGTATCAGCATTTACTCTTAATGCACCGATTACTTTCCAAGGTGCGGTGTTTGGCGGCGTTGCTCTAGATACTACATATTACATTAAAACCGCAAGCGCAATTACAGATAGAATAACAATTTCTGATACACAAGTTGGTGGTATAGCAGGTCCTACCCTAACACTAACATCAGCTACAGGTAGCATGGAAGTAATTACCCAAGCTGATAATGGTTTAGTTTGGACAGATCCAATCGTTGTACATAATGGTACAAGATTAACACTGGGAGAGCAAAGCTTTGTCACACAAACTAAGAGCAGCACAAATTCAATAGTTTGTACCTCTACCAATCACTTTGGCGTAAATGATTCTGTTACTTTTAGTGCAACAATGTTTGGTAGCGTGATAGAACCAAATACCGTGTACTATATCGCTACTATTGTAGATGATAACGATTTTACTATATCAGAAACATTGGGTGGACCAATCTTAACACTCACTGATGCTACTGGTGCTGCATTCTGCATAACAGGAGACTATGCAATTGCTGTAGCTGGTGATGAAGTTGGAGTTGCTCGCCCAGGAATATCAGCTAAAATTGTATTCCCTGCTATATACAATGCATATGATGACTATGTATCATTTGCAGTATTTGGGCAAACATTGCCAGAACAATATGGATATACTTTACCTGAAACACAAATGTATACAGGTACAGGTTCACTACAAACTTTCCCGTTATACAACTATGCTAGTGGATCTAATCCAAATAATGCTATTGTTGAAATCGATGGATTGCGTTTATCAAATACTGAATATATAATTGATGCTGGGTTATCTACTATAACCTTTAATACTGCTCCACTACTTGGCACTAACATTGCAGTTACTACATACAATCTAACCGATCGTCAGTATTTTAGTACACAGTATGATATTACTGGGAAAATGGTTTCCTCGATAGATAGTATCAGTAATGCTATCACAGTTCCAATAGCCAATACTCTAACTTATTCTTGTACTTCTGCGGGCAACTTGATTACTTGCGCTTCAACTAGTAATTTTATAGTTAATCAACCCATACAATTCTTTGGTACAGCCTTTGGAAATCTCTTAACCGATGGTACGGTTTATTTTATTAGTACTATCAGTAGTCCAACTGAGTTTACTATATCACAAACACAGGGCGGCGCTGCGTTTAATCCGGGTATTGGTTCAGGAGTTATGCCAACAACAGTAGGTGGACAACCTGCAGTTCGTGTAACTACTAAACTAGCTAATGGGTTTGTTACCAATGATTTAGTTATTATTGATGCAACTCAGGGCTCGATACAGTTAAACAATAATACATATTATGTTCATGTAATTAGTTCTACTCAGTTTGATCTATACTTAGAACCATATGATTCTATTCTTTATGCAACTAACTACCCAGTAACTGATTGTGGTACTTATACTAGCGGTGGATTTACTTGGTTAGACGGTATGTTTACTCTTATTGACGCAGTTGCTACAGGAACTTCAAGCGTAGATAATACTATTATTGTTCCTAATACTACTGGTCTAATAGTTGATACGCCTGTATTTTTCACTGAGCAGGGCAAAAAAGCGGGTGAAACTACTCTAGGTGGCTTGCTAATAGGTACAGAATATTATATACGATCAATTTCCAATACTACTAACTTTAAAGTTTCTGAAACTAGGGCTGGCGCTGAAGTTACTTTAACAACTGATGCAGGTAGTATGAATGTTACTCAGTGGGAACAATTCAATGTGGATAGATTATGGGTAACTGTTAATGGATATCGTGTACCATCATCATCTCTACGCTTAAATCCTAACAATGACCTAAGTATTTTAGTTCAAATAGCTGATACTGATTCAATCACCATCACTAATATGATTCCTACAGCTACTCCAAGTGAACTAGTTTATATACAAAATGTTAACAAAGCGGGCGTACCCGCAGTGTTCCGCGCAAACTCAAATACACGCACTTGGCTAACTAGACCATTACTTAAGAATGACCTCTCAATATACGTCAGTGATATTAGCAGAGTAACCTATACTGTTACACAAAATGCGGTAGCTCCCGCTCCAGTTGACGACGCAATGTACATTCCGTTACATGGAGATAGAAATACAATTGCTCAAGTAATTCTATATAATGAAACTTCAGGTTCGTATCTATTTGGAATATCAGAGGTGATAATAGTAGACACCGCTCCTGTACTAAAAATAACACCGTCTTTTGCAGATTATATATTTGTTAGCGAAGGTAATAATTTAGTTATCACTATAACAATGGGTAAACTAATTTGCATCAATGGAGAATTTATTGCTTTTAGTGAAATTAATACTTCAAATAATACACTTAGTGGATTGCAACGAGGAATCAACGGCACCGGCACACCAGCAGTAGTCCCCACATATTCTGAAGTCTATGGATTGCTGACCTCTAATTTATTACCTGAAGCAGAATATAATGTGACTTGGAATCCTGTACCTGGCATTTATAATGCTGTTAAGGGTGACCCACTACAGATAGCAGATACAACGGCAGCAAATTTCTTAAAAGGTGACATCCCTTAAAAGATAAATAAATATATGAATACTAATCAAAATAATGGTGATCAAGCGAAAGTCAAGCAAGAAGAATCAGGTACTCGCCCAAACGAGACTGGTGGTTTTTACTTTTCTTCGTCTGTAAAAATTACAGACCCAAATACAAAAGAAATATTGGTTCAAATCAGGGGCGATAACTAATGTCAGTAATAAATTTATCATACAAAATTGAAGGTTTTCTCAAAATATATGATCCTAATAATGGTGAAATTTTTGTAGATAAAAAGAATGCCATAAACTATGAAAATATGTCAGTAGCCATAGCCGATACACTCAGTAGTAGGGGCTATGGGGAAATATATCAAATGGCGTTTGGTAATGGTGGTGCATCAGTATCAGATACCGGTGTTATTACTTATTTGCCTCCCAATGTGACAGGACAAAATGCAGCACTTTATAATCAAACCTACGCTAAAGTAGTAGATGATACAAGTGCCCGTAATTTAGATCCAACTAGAAA
>Ga0304728_1001928_pt1 | contig 13832 bp, 6 predicted proteins | sample C_130625_MF_Meta_FD_190476 | JGI IMG/M metagenome (GOLD analysis project Ga0304728, IMG submission 190476) | Freshwater microbial communities from Lake Croche, Canada to study carbon cycling - C_130625_MF_MetaG (v2) (version 2) | ecosystem: Environmental > Aquatic > Freshwater > Lake | place... | reverse complement strand
TTTACCAGAAGTTGTTTTAACAGAGAATGATGTAATTGTATCAGAGAAAGTCTGAATCTGAACATATGGATTTACAATATCATATTGAATATTTTTGTTAGCTTTTACAAATGTTCCGCCAGTATATCCACTCGATGTTGCATTAGAACTTGTAGTAAAAGTATAGCAATTACTGTCTACATTACTAATAGTATGAGTACCATAGATCTGAATTGCAGGAATTCCATTTACTGGAGCAACATACTGATATGTAGAACCAGCTGAGCAAGCAACTGCAGCATTAGAAGATAATGTTAGTGACGTATTACTTGCAATTGAAGAAACAGAACCAATTAATACATCTTGAGCATTATAGATGTTTGATCCAACTGACAGTTCAGTATTAAATAATGTTCCAACGCCAGTAACAGTAGTGCTTGAAGTAGAAGCAGTAATAGTTCCAGTTCCTGGATCATTGCAGTTAACTGCAGAAATATCTACAGTTGACCCCGATGGCATTCCATGGTCATAGTGCCAAACACGAACTACGTTAGAACTAGAAGTAGTTTGGAATGGATCAATATCTAATGTATCATATGGTAGAACATCGTTAACAAAGTCAACAGAACCAATAACAGAAGTATTAAATACTGCGCGATTTATAGTAAATTTAATATCAGCATTTTGATCAGGTGTCCAAGTAGAAGCATTCTGAGACTTAAACATTACACCAGCATATGGTTGTTCAGAAATAGTTCTTCCAGATCCAGGAATTTGATCGCCCATGTAAGAAATCCATACATTATATGCGTTTGAGTCTGACTGAAGAACAAAACAATACTCAGTATTATCTTGAACATAAACTGGACTTTCAAACGTAAATCTAGTTGGTGTATCATAACTAGGTTTCTGAGTTCCATCTGGCATGGTTACTGAGTTTGCAGATAAACTCACATCTTCTGGACGTTTAGTTACTACGCTAAAGGGGAGAATGTTCTTCCCAGGTGATCCATTAACCATTTCACGGATCTGTAATGTAACTGGTATTTGTGTATCTTTAGTTCCAAAGAAAACATCAATTGAAGTTAAGAATGCTCCACCATTTTGTTGTATTAAGAAAGATTGTGCCAGCGGATCATACCAAACACCACCGCTACCCAGTGATTTAGTCTCACTTTGCCAGATAGTTTGATTATCACTAACCTGTTCTTGTACCAACTGTGCGTTTCTAACTGCATTAATAGTTGATTGTTTAGTTGTTAAAGTACCAGTAGCTTCATAAGATGCAATTCCACGAGAAGTATAATTACCACTATAAGTACTAGAATCAACTAATCTAAATTCTCGTTTACCTGTTCTAAAACGGATTGCATCAGTTTGTGGTATATTATATAAAAACTCTACATCACCACGACCAGTAGTAACTAAATTGGCGGGAGTGGTTAATGAAACAACAGTTCCTTGTGCACCACTTATAGAACCAGAAATAATATCACTAGTGCTAAATGTTCCTTTAATATTAACAATACTCAAACAATATGCATTACTAGTATCTAAATAAACATTCACAACAACAGCAGATGCAGTATTACCAGCATTACTAATAACATCACCTGTATTTAAACATACTTGAGAATCCCCAGCAATTCTACGTTTAGCTTCAGAAGCCTGTCCACCTACGTTTGTAGTATAGTCAAAAGTGCCTGAAGTTGGTGTATAAATTAATTTTGTTGCTGGTGTGCAAAACACACTAATATCTATACCATCAAAGTATGGATAGAATTTAGTTAGTGGTTTTAATTTTTTTGCTTGAATAAGAATATTTCTGGAACGAATAAAAGGAATAACTGCAGTTGATACTGTTAGATCTGAAACAGTCTCGTAATCAGTTTTTAATGCAAGAGTTGTATTAATTCCAGTTCTTGATTGACCAATCTGAGTTGCTGTAGTTTGAGTTGTAGCATAACTACCAGCATATCTACCCCAACCACCATTTAAACTAAAATTACCATTTGTAATACCATATTGCTGAGCATAACCTGCAGCAGAACCAGTATATTGAACATCTCCAACAACACTTATACCAGTCCATTCAGTTTGCCATGCATTCCAAACAGTTCCAAGAGCACCAGCTTTTTCAGCAATATTTAAAATTGTATTATAATTACCTTCTACTTGCTGAATAATATCTGGTAAACGATTTGTTTCAAACCAGTCATCAGTTGGTGGATTTAATTGAACATCACCAAGGAAAGTAAATATAGCAAATGGATTAATATTTTCTAAACGAGAAGCGTATACTTGAGTAATTAATGGTGTAGTTGTATATGGTAATGTAATAATATCACCAGTTAATTGGTAATTCGCTGCATTACGAGCAGCAGTATTAGAATATTTTTCTAATAAGTTTACGTTATACATTGTATAAAATGGGCGTAAACGATTATTTTCCATGTCAATTGCACACAGATAATCCTGAGATTTACTATTTGCTAATTTACTACCAGAGAAGTTATCAACAACAAAACCATTCTTCATTCGGTCAAGACCTGATGAATCTGTAATTTTTAATGACTGAGTTTCTTGCTCGAGTAATGATAATGAAGTATAATATTCTAAATTATTAATTCTGCTTTCTAATTTGCCAATGTCGCGCATTGTATAGCGTTTGTTGTCAACTTTCCTAGCCAATATATTATTAGCATCAGCAGTAAATGTATACGCAGAGAGGTCTAATGAATATAATACCATTCCTAACGCAGGGTCAGCTGGGTATCCTGGAGCTAATGCAGAAACTCCAATGACATTAAATAAATTACCATTAATATCTACTGCAATTTTATCTTTTCTTGGTAAATAATAACTATAATCTGCTGTTGCTGCTTGGCCACGTTTTGGAACACCAGAAACAATACTTCCAGTTCCAGTAAAGTTTCTAGAACCAAGTGATTTATTGGCCACACGTGGGCGATAATCAATAGCATCTCTTAATAATGTAGGAATTTGTTTATAATCAATACCGCTATATGAATTAACATCAAAGTAATCGCCTGCGCCATGCTCAAAATATTGATAAGTTACTTTAATTGGGTTTGATGGTGCAGCAAAAGATGGATTTAATGTTAGTGTTGCCCAGTCATAATGGCTAAATCTTTGGCCAGCATCAATGGTATATCTATTTGAAATATCAACAGTATACTGAGCAGAAGAAGGAGTAGAACCAAACGCAACTCCTGGAGCCATTGTAATACTTACAATTTTAAATAAATCTGCTTTATCTAAGTAAATAACACTGGCTTGAGCAGCAGTTTGTGTAATAAAGGTTTCAGAAGTATTAGTTAAAGTTTTGGTTTTTTCAAATCCAGAACCATTTCTAATAACTGCTGCAATAACAGTAATGGAGCGTCCAGACTGACCAGCAGGAACAACAATATTACATGTTGACCCAGAAGGGGTTATTGATACTGGAGTAATAACTGTACCGCCAGCAGTAGAATCATTATCAACTACAATATAATTTGTTTGTTCTGCTGCTGGCGCAAATGTGCCAGAAGTACTTAAAGTTACTGATGTTCCAGTTGCAGTTTGAGTAAATTTCTGATAGCAATAAAATGTAGTATTATTAGTTCCACCAGTACCAGCAGTTCGCATAGAACGTATTGCATTATACGGTAGTGAATATATTAATGATTGTTTATTTGATTCTAGAATTTGAGTAGTACATTTAGCAATAGTTGCACCAGTAACAGTTATTGTAGAATCTACAACTAAAGTACCCTGAGCCGATGGTGTACCAGCAACCCTACGATAGCTTCCATTAATACCACCGATAAGAATTAAATCATTATTTTTAAGATCGGTCAAGAAAGATGTGCTAACACCAGTAACAGTAGTTCCTGCAGCAGTAACAGAACCAATTAATGGAGTAAGAACTGGACTAATATCAGCAGTAAAGTTTAATTTTGAATTGCTACGACTGTAATATACAGATTTAACATCAGCATTAAATGAATATCCAGTATTCATTTGAACATCAAATAAACCAAGTTTATAAACTGCAGTAGATCCAACTGGAAGGGTAGTATGCCATTCCATAAATCTAATACGAGCAGTACCAACTGCAGTTCCTGTAGCAACACCACGATTTCCTGATCCAGTAATATTATTGTATAGATATACTAGATCTAAAGTATCTACTGGTGGTAAATTATTTACATTGGTAACCAACATATAATTACCAATAGTAGTATCAATTACTGAAGCAGTTGCTTGAACGTAATCACGTGCTTTAGGAACAGGAACATATGTTATGGCAGTTTTTTCAACTTCATATCCATGAACATATCCTTTACCTGGTTCAATACCAACAGCAAGTTTAGTTTCATCACCATTTAAATTAATACCACGATTATATAATGGAGCCAGATCATAGTTCCAGTTAACACCAGTAGAACCTGGACCATCGTAAGCAGAACTTGATGTATGAGTTGGTGGTGTTGTAATAGAAGTTGCAGAATTTAATGCAGTGTAAGTAATACCATTATAGGTTACAATATCACCAATTAGATATGCAGCATTTGATGCCCATGTCCCACGATTATTATTACGATGTTCACGAATATCAACATCAAAACCATTAACGATATAATCGCCTGATTCATCATATGTGCGACGAGCAAGTTCATCGCCAATTAAAGAATATTGAGTGGTTTCAACAATAGTTTTAACACCACCATCAGTAACACGAATCAATTCGATAAAGTTAGAATCTGTTACAGCATTAACTGCAACTTTAGTTAATTGTAAATCAATATAATAACGATGCGCTCCAGGAGCTGCATAATTGAATGAATTCTGAGCATTATCTAAAAGAGTTTCGTCTTGCTCTGGTGTAATAATTTCTTCACTAATAGAAAGACCAATACGATAAGTTGGATTTGCTGTATACTTGTCAAGAACAATAGTTTGTGAATCTACTAAACAGAAATTACCATTAATATAGTAAACACCAGTATTAATGGTGGCCAATGAACCCTTTCCAGTAGATCCTGTAGCATTTTGTACTGCAACTGAGTATATATTATCAGATGTTATTAAAACTTCATTAGAAGCAAAAGTTTTGGTTGTTGTATCTGTTCCTGATACGATATAGTTTAGATACAGTGTAGTTGGATCGCCACTTTGTGCGCTTTGCACAAAAGTAACTGTTGCTTTTACACCAGTAGTTTGACCAATTAAAGTTTTACCAAGTAAAGAAGATAGGAATGTTTCAACTGCTACTCCATTATATAAACTTTGTAATTTTACATAATCAGCACCATTTCCAGGCTGCGTGGAAGTTTGAATAGACGCTTGACCAGGGATAACCATGGCACCTTGTTTAAAGATAGCATCACCATGGCGTTTAATTTGATTCTGCAGAATGCTCTGCATTTGAGTTAATTCGCGAGCCTGAACCGCAAAGGATGGGCGATATAAAATACGATAAAACTTTTTAGTTTCATCGAAATCATCATTATACGGTTCGGTATTGAAATCTAGCATTCTTTTACTCTTTAAGTTATTTGTTTATTTATGTTAGAAATTTATAACAGTTCGCAGTGTTACGTTTTGATCCGCAGTTGGGGTAAAGGCTACTTTATTATCTATAAACAATATATTACCTGAATATTTATCTGCTGTTGGAGGAGTTACCCCTGATGCCGCAAAAGTATTTCCTGCAGCATTTAAAAATACATTACCAACAACTGGAACTGCGTTATCAAGAGATTGTAATAAAACACCAGTTGTAGTCAAAGCTACTATTCTAAATAACGGACCAGTAGATGAGCCTAGACGAACTTGCATATCTTGTGTAAAATTAACCGTATCAACATATGCTGTAATAACATAACAAGCAGAAGCAAGGCTACTTGCCAAGTTACCATATGCACCAAATTGTCTTGGGTTTTTAATAATCCCTAATTGACGGAAATCATTATTTACAGTAAACCCTTGATTTGTATCTTTGGACATATTACTATAAAACATTAATCTTTTAGCAAACATGCCAGTAATTGGGTCTTTACCATGACCACCATATGGAGCTTGGACACCACGAGCAAGCGCACCAACCCCACTTCCTTGGTCAAATGATACTTTACACCATTTATATCCTAAACCATAATTTATAACTTCAATTTTCTTTACTGTACCATTTAATACATGGGCAATTGCAGAAGCACCTGTACCATCACCAGTAATAGTTACTGGAAAATCTGAGCCGTAACCATAGCCACCAGAAATAATTGGGTATGCCATAATACGACCATCTGGTGTTAATAATTCTGTATTTGCTTGTAGTGTGTTGATATCACCTGGAGATAAATCTGCGGTTACTTGTCCAGAATCTCCATCTCCTGACACTGATAAGTTTGCATAAGTATAACCCACGCCACCATCATCAATACTAACAGAAGTAATTTGGCCATTTGAAATTAATGGAGTAAGTTTTGCTTCAGATTTAACACCAACAAAATACCCAGTAGCACCACTACCTGCTGAAACTGGAGTAATAGTTATGACTGGTAATGACGAATATCCAGAACCATATTTTAAATTAACTGTTCCTGTTGCAGTAACGCCAGCATATTTTAGTGTTGCAGTTCCATTAGTAGCAGTTTGTAGAGTAGGTGTTCCAAGAACTAATCCTACACCACCGCCACCACCTGAGAATGTTACTGTTGGAATATTAATATAACCTGTTCCACCTGATGATACTGTAATAGAAGTAATTACTCCACCAGAAATATTTGCAGTAACAATAGCAGCACTACCAGAAGAAACGTCTGGATTACTCACAATAAACGTAGGAGAAGATACATATCCTGCTCCACCATTTGTTACTGGAATAGTTGCCACAGAACCTGTAATTGTTGGAGCAGTAGAACTAGTAGTTCCAGCAACAGTAACTGTATAAAGTCTATTTGAATAATAAAGCTGTTGGCCGACTGTTACTGCTGTTGTTGATGCCCATGAAGTTCCAAATGCTATTGTTGGCAAAGAAGTATAATTCTGGCCAGAGTCAGAAATATAAACTCTAGATACTGATGTTCCATTCATTACGGCTTGACCGATAAATCCTGAACCACTACCGCCAGCCATAGTTAATGTTGGCGCAGAACTATATCCTAACCCACCATTAGTAATTGTAATATCGAATACTTGCCCATTTAAAGTATAACTAGTAACAACGCCACTAGAAACAGTTAATGTTCCAGTTGCGCGAGTTCCAATATATTTAAGAGCAGAAGTGCCATTAGCAACTACACCAGATTTGTGGGATGGACCTGGAGAAGCAAGAGCTCCAGAAACTGTTGCTTCATAAAGGTTATTATTATACTCAACTTTCTGACCAAGAAGGATACCAACACCTGAAACCCATGTATTTGCTCCGTTAAATGGAGGAGCAATAGATAATGTGGCACCTGAAGTATATCCAGTACCACCCGATGACAGGGTTATTGATTTCAATAATAGCGGATCTGCTGGGCGGTATCCATCTCCAGAAACACTAATATTTGCAAAAGTATAGTTTTGACCTGCATTATCAATTTTAACATTTAATAATTCACCACCAGAATAGAACTGAGAGCGAATTGAGTTAACAACTGGCATATAAACGTCAGTTAAAAATTTATTACGTAATGCAATTGGAATACTGTACAAATATTTCCACATATATCCATCTGGCATAATAACTGGATCTACAACAGTACCAACTGGTTTATATGTAGAAACTGCATTGTTATTATTATCTAAACATTTATATACGTTAAATTCATCAGTTAATACATAGCAATTAGTATCTTCTAGTCTTTGTGCACCAGATGGAGCAATAGTAACTACTGCAGTAGCAATAGCACCTGTCCCACCACCACCTGAAACAGCAACTGTTGGAATAGACGTGTATCCAGAACCACGAGATGAAAGTGTTATACCTGTTATTACACCATCAGTTAAACTTGCTGCAGCAGAAGCACCACTACCGCCACCACCAGTAATAGTAATTGTAGGAGTTGATGAATAGCCATATCCTCCACCAATTAAATTAATACCTTGAACTTCAGTACTATATTGGTCATCATACATATCCCATATTTGACCTGTAACCCAGTCTTTACGTGGAATAACAAAAGCCACATCAGTGGAGTTAATCCCCTTCATTGTAATAATTTCATTACGTGTCGCAAGTTCATACGAATAACTATCAACAGGGATTGGAGGATTTGTTTCATCCGTCCAACGTAAAGTTTCCCCTAAGAAATAATAGTATCTTGCGCTTCGGTTTTGAATTTCATTATATACTGCGCTAGCAATAGCATTGTCTAACGGAGATTTTAGTAATGATGACATTTATATTTTCCGATTAGCTAATTGTAACTACCCAAGTAACAGCAATAGAATCACCAGCTGCTTTATTAACAACTGGGAAAGTTGTGCGGCAAAGCATAGTGCCAGTAGTAGAAGAGTTTAAAACTGCAGCCTCAGTAATAGCACCAGTAGCTGTGCCTGCTGGGAATGTAGCAGTGTAAGTTATAGCATTTGCAGAGTTAGAGGCAGAAGCCAAAGTAACACGACCAGCCTCAGTACCTAACTGCGTATCTGTTGAAGTTGGAGTTGATGTTGATGTGCCAATAGCCATATGGGACATAATGTTAGAAGAAGTTCCAACAATACGTGAAGCAATATAAGTTTTACCTGCTGCAACAACTAAATTTTTTGCTTTAAATGCTTGTTTAATATTACCTAGACTATCTCGAACTACTACTTCAAGTTCGCCAGTAGGTTTAAATGTGTCTTGTAAATTCATTATATCTCCTTAATTAGAATGTAGATGGTACGCCAACATATGACCCAGAATCATTTAAAAAGAATCCTGCTTCTCCATATGGGTTAAACAATATAATTCCACCAGAATCTGTTGGTGCTGCTGTAGAATCTTCAGTAGCGCCAGCATAGGTAGGTTGCGTTCCAAGTGGTTTTTGTATATTAAAATACGGTAATGTTCTATTTAGGTCAGTTCCAACAATATCAATTGGACTTACCGTGTCATCATCTAAAGTATACCCATTATTTAAATAATGATCATATATAACAGAATTTATAGTTTTAGAGATATCTTTAATCTCTAAATTAGTTCCTGATTTCGCTGTATCATTTACTGTAATAGAAAGAATCTTGATTAATGATTCTATTGCAGTATTAATTGTAAATTCATTACGTAAGTCATACTCACCGAATATAGCCATACCCGATGGATGTATTAAATTTTTAACAATAGTTTTATATGTATTTAAAGATTGATCAATTTTAATTACATAAGAAAATGCTTGATAATAGCGACTATCCTGAATATAAACAGCATCATCTAAGAAACCATCATTAGTAACATAATATCCTGGATATTTAGCAAGAGATCCAAGAGATACGCGAATAATGGCAGGTTCAGTTACTGTTGTTACTGAGCTAACACTACTAATTCCAAACTCTCTGATAGTTAAACCAGCATACGTTCCGTCAATTCCTGCAGGGCGTAAGTTGGATACAGATGTTAGAGAACTTGAAGTTGTGCCAGTATAATTTGAACTTAATGTTATACTAGTATCACTATTAACAGTTGAAACAATATATGTTCCAGAACCTAAAGTTAAATAATCACCATATGCCACTTGTGAAGAAAACAAAGTTCCAGAACCAGTAACAGTTGGACTACCATTTGTAGCAGTAAGTGTCCCAGTTAGAGTAGTAGTTACTGGTAAATTATAATCAGCAGTATTAATAGATCCACTTTCAGAAAAACCAGCCATGCTTTCAGCAATGCCTAATTTAACAAAGTTGCGTAATCCACCACCAGGTCTTGCTCTTTGAATAGTAGATAAACTAGATTGAGTAGTTCCAAGATACGCAGATGTTAATACTAAAGTCGTATTGTTAGTAACACTACTAACAGTATAATAACCATTTGGTAAAAATAAATAATCACCAGCTGCAACTTCAGTAGTAAAGAAAGAACTGGTACCTGTTACTGTTGTTGAATTATTAGTTACACTTAATGTACCTTGTAGACTAATTGTAGTTGTTGCAGTATCTACACGATTAATAATAGTTCCAATACTTGATGAGAGGTCTTGACCTTTCTGCGAAGTTATAGAAGAACTAAAATCAGTAGTATACCCAATACCATATTTAATAAATTGTCCCTGAGCTATACCGCCAGATGCATCTACTGCTGCAACTTTTAGAATAGTTCCATAACCATTAAAGTTTGTAATATTATAAAGATCACCAACTTTAAAACCAGTTCCTGGTTTTTCAACAACTAATGCTGATGTGGTTGGTAAAATAATACCATTAAAAACTAAATTATTATTATTATCAAGATATCTTAAAGTATCACCAACTGATACTGTTCCAAAAAATCTACGATCTAAAATAAATTCATAGACATTATCTGATATTCTAATTGCACGATCAATTTCAACTTCAACATATTGGCGTCGATCTACTAAAACTCTAATAACTTTGGTTGTAGTAACTACGTCTACTAATTTACCAACAATATCCTGAGGATTACCAACTAATATTTTAACAAAAACTGAAACGTCTTGATTCCATTTACCATCAGAAGCACGTAGCATCTGAGTTGAAGGATAATCAATTTCAATTTCTTTATTAAATAAGATTCTGAATAATAAACGAAATGATGATTCACTACCTTTTGCTAGGTATAAATCTTTAATTCTTGTTAATAAGAATCTCTCATCAACTGTAGAATATGGTAATTTTTGCGCAAGTTCAGATTTAAAGTAAGTGATAAAAGAATCAAGAGTTGTATCTAAATCTTTTAGAGTTACAGGATCTTCTTGAGTATTTTCTAAAAACTCGTAATATGCTTTTAAAAAATCAACGAATGTTTGATATTCATCCCTGACGAATTCAGGTAGCTGAGATGCTACTATGGATGATATTTTAGGTTTTTTAATTGCCATTATTATGAACGACTAGAAGTAAAGGTATAATTATAACCACCACGTAGGTCGCCAGAAGCTGTTGCATCAGGTATTGCTACAACCTTTAAATGTTCTGGTGCAATATGAACAATTTGTGTTAATGCTGATACTACATCATTAGATAATGGGCGTATTGAAATTTCTAAATCTAAATCTGCCAAAGCCGTAATATGTAAATTTTTAATATCTACAACACCATTATTATAATCTATATTTCCAATTGTTGGATTTACAATAACTTTAATACCATTTGCGCCATATTTAAACAAGCGAACATGTTGAATACCGTCGTCATCGAGATAATGAATCTCATCACTTCCTGCGATATAAAATCCAGTGCTCTTGAATGATTCTTCAGGAGATCCTGAACTCCAAATAGGATTAATAATATTAAGTAGATATTGGGCTGATGTATTATAGCGAACAAGTAGTGCTCTACGTAGTAAAACAGTTGTTATATTACTAACAATTGCTTGATCAGAATTATCAATTAATTTACTTAATTTAGAGAATCTAAATACACCATCAAATCTATCTAGTTCATTAACATTATATGCATTAATTGTATTTGTTACAAGAGCAGCAATATCCGAAGAAGATTTTGCTGTTGCTTGTTCATTATAATATACTGTTGTTGTTAATCCAATATTAATATATTCTGGATCTACAATTGTTGGGATAACAGAAACTACATTTCGTTGCTGCAGAATTGTAGATATTAATGCAGATTTTTGTGTTGTTGTAAGTTTGTTTGCGTCTTTTGGTTTAACACAAACATACACCTTACCATAAACGGGAGGAACATTATCTTCACCACCCCAGCATGTTACAGATGCTGCGTCAGAAAATAATGAATATACAATAGCTTTATAATCGTCTGGAGTAACCGCTCTATTTTGTGCGGAATACATTCTCGGAGCATTAAAACGAATGCTATCGATATCCTCAGCTGCTGCGCCATTAGAAGAAATACCAGTAGTAGTTACACTAACATTTGCTCCTGCAATTAATGTGCCACCACTATATGAAAAAGTTCTTGCTTTATTTGGTGCATCTAAACTTGAAACAAAATAATTTAAATGTACAATATTTCCATTTTGTAATGCTGCTCCAATATTATTGTCTCCAAATGTTATTTCATAAAGAGCTTCATCGATTTCTTTTACCCAATATATTTTACTGGTTGAATTGGCACCAATAATAGTTTCTGCTTTAGTAAATGCAGTATAAACTGATGAAGATGCATTTTCTTGAATTCTTACTGATAGTGTATTTAAATCAACATTTGGATTTGGAATTACGTATCGGCTTCCAGTACCAACAGTAAAGTTGAATGATAATGGTGTTCCTTCAGTAAGTTGTATATTTTGAAAAGTAAACACACCAGTAGAACTAGTAGCGCCAACTGCACCTGTTGTATAAAATGTATAATTTACTCCATCTACTGTAGTATTGAATGGAGTATATGCTGGTAAAACTAAATTTGTGGCAGGATTTCCTGGAGCAGAAAATGTTACACTAACAGTAGCAGTTGAACATGTGGCAGAACGTGGAGAATACCCAAGCATTTTAGATAAAGAAACTACGCTATTGCGTTTTCTGGCAGAATCTAAAAACATCTCATTAATAGCCATATTATTATACAGCGCATTATAATGAGTATTATATGCTAACACATCTAATAGAACAGACATGGCAGAACCTTCAAAATCATAATCTTGAAATTCTTGTTGTCCACTTAAAAATTCTTTAAGGTTGTTTTTAATGTCATCAAAATCTAATGTTGTGACATTTATCTTTTTATTACTGGTAGCCATTTATCGTGTTCTCTCTAGCGTTAATTCTAGTTTTATTGGAGCAGTTGTATTGAGAATAGTAAATTCAATGACAATATCAACACTTGTCTCATCTGGATTTACAACAGCATTAATGTCTATAATATTTACCCTTGGCTCAAATGTATTAATAACATCGGAAATTGTGCGTTTTAGCATAGCACCAAGTAAAGGGGTTGCTGGCTCAAATAATAATCTTCTTATCGGACTTCCGATTTCACTATGAAATGGTCTTTCATAGTTTGCAGTCAAAATAAGATTTTTTAAAGAATTTTTTACTGCATCTTCATCATATCGGCGAGCGACATCATGTGTCACAGGATTTAATGTGAAATTAAAATCTAAATCTGAGAATATTCTTGTATTAATGGCCATATCTTATTTAGGTCAATTTGCAAATGAGTTCATGGAACCTTCACCAATTTCATCGCCATCAGCTAGAGGATCCCCGATCCAAGCTGCTAAATAACCTTCAATATATAATTTACCTGAGCTTCTAGTCGGATAACGAGTATTAGAAGGATGCACACTTGATCCTTTAGAGTGTGTAGCAAACGTGCATGATGGATCAACAACTCCAGCTAGTTTTCCATTAATATAGGTTTTAACCACAGGAGTAGTTATCATTTGAGTGGGAGGATAATTTTCATGTCCTGTTGATAAATCTCCTAATTTACTTAATGCTCTCATTATTTTTTCTCCTGTGGTGGTGCACCATTAGCCAATAATACAAATCCTGATGGCATACCTTTAGAATCTCTCTGATATGTTTTATCATTAACCATTGTAAATGCCATTTTACGATTACCATTTGATTTATAGCCAGTATGAATCCAAACCTGATCTTTAAAACGATACTCTAAAATAATTTGATCATAATTCACTGCTCGTTCTAATTGTTGTACCAAATCATAGGTTTTATTAAATCTATCTGAACTAAGTAACGCAATATCAAAACAGTGACCTT
>Ga0304728_1001920_pt1 | contig 13901 bp, 10 predicted proteins | sample C_130625_MF_Meta_FD_190476 | JGI IMG/M metagenome (GOLD analysis project Ga0304728, IMG submission 190476) | Freshwater microbial communities from Lake Croche, Canada to study carbon cycling - C_130625_MF_MetaG (v2) (version 2) | ecosystem: Environmental > Aquatic > Freshwater > Lake | place... | reverse complement strand
ATGAGTAGCGACACGTTGAGGCATGCGAACAAGATTGCGGCGACCACGAGGCCCCACATGACTTTGGTGCTTGACGCTTTGCGCCATTCCGCTTTGAGCATGGCGATCATGCGGCACCCCCGTTGTTGATCGTGGACGTGAGGGCGAGGAATGCTTCTTCCAGGTCGGACGAGGCCGCACTCAGCTCATGCAGCTCGATTGCCGCTCGAAATGCAATGGTGCCGACTTCGGCGGGGGTGAGCCCGGTGATGGTCAGTGCATCGTGATCGGTAACTCGGGCGGTGCACTTGTCCGCAAGAGCAGTCATCAGGGCGTCGCGCTGCGGGGTTCGGACCCGCACTTCCGCCGCGGCCGTGAGTGCGTCCAAGGGGCCGACGTGCACCAGACGTCCATGCGTGATGACGACGACGTCATCGACGGTCTGCTGCACCTCAGATAAGACGTGGCTGCTGACGAGGATGGTGCGTCCTTCGGCCGCAAGATTGCGCAGGAAAGATCGCAGCCACGCGATGCCTTCGGGATCCAAGCCGTTGGCCGGCTCATCAAGAATCAGGACACCAGGATCGCCGAGTAGTGCCGCGGCGAGTGCGAGCCGTTGACGCATGCCCAGGGAGTAGCCGCCCACGCGTCGACCCGCCGCATCGGCTAGACCGACGATGCCGAGAACGTCGTCGACTCTGCTGTCGGGGATGTGCCCCGACGCAGCAATGATCCGCAGGTGATTGCGGGCTGATCGAGCCGGATGAAAGCCACTGGCTTCCAATGCGGCGCCCACGACATGCAGGGGGTGATGGAGGGACCGGTAGGGGGTGGCGCCGATGGACGTGACACCCGATGTGGGGGTGACCAAGCCAAGTAGGCAACGCAGGGTCGTGGTCTTGCCGGACCCGTTGGGCCCCAAAAAGCCCGTGACGCGTCCCGAGGCGACCTCGAAAGTGAGGTCCTGAACGGCATGCACGGGCCGGCGCCGACCAAAGGTTTTCGTGAGGCCGGTCACATGAAGGTGGTCGCCGTGCGGCATGACGTCTCCCGAGAGTCTGCGGGGGATCCCCCGAGGAAGGGAGACGCGTCACGACCTCGTTTCCCCGTGACTTACCCTAGACGGGTGCGTGCATTGATCCGTCCTCTGGCGATGGTGGCCACCGTAGCCACTATGGCTGTCGCGAGTGTGGTCGGCGGCACGCAGGCGATGGCGGACTCCGCGACCGTTCCGGGCGCGCCCACGATCACCTCGGTCAGCACCGGGGGAGTCGCGGGGCAACTACTGGTGGCGTATTCCGCACCGACCTCGACAGGGTCGAGCGCCATCACCTCTTATCAAGCCACCGTCGATGGCGGTGCGAACTGGCTCACGTGCAGCAGTGGCACCTCCGGCACATGCCCGCTGGTGAACTTGCCGGTGGGCCGTCAGTTCACGATCCAGCTGCGCGCGGTCAACAGTGCGGGTGCCGGCGCCCCCAGCGTGTCGTCGACGGGAACTGCCGAAGGCCCTGATCCGGACAAGCCCGGTGCGATCGCAGGATCCAAGGTCATCGTTAAGGCAACGTTCTCTGCGGCCGCCAATGGGTTGGGTGTCAATCCGGCGACCGCTGCACTCGGCGTCGGCACGCTGCCCAAGTTGACGTTCAGTACCGCGATTCTCGACAAGGCCGTGGTGGAGAAGCATCTCAAAGTCACCGCGACCGATGTGGCCGGCGGCGTGCACGCAGTGCCTGGTGCATGGGGCTGGCTTGACGACCGCACGGTGATGTTCCGGCCTGCCGACTTCTGGCCGGGCAACTCCATCATCACCATCACGTCGACCATGGACGGTGCGGTGCTCGGTAAGTCCAGCAGCACGCTCGTCGGATCACCATCACTTCGCAAGTCGTATGCGTTCCGTACCGGCCGATCGTTCATCGCACGCGTTGATGGCAAGAAGGACCGCATGTCCATCTTCATCGATGGCGTCAAGGTCAAGTCCTTTGGCGTGTCTCTCGGTCAGAAGGACTGGGAGACCACCGGCGGCGTCAAGGTCATCAGCAGTCAGAAGGAACCCAAGCACACGTACACGAGTGCGTCGCTGGAGATCACCGGAACCGCGGACGTATTCGACCCGCGCTACTACAACCTCACCGATGTTCCGTGGAACACGCGATTGACGCCGACGGGTGAATTCATCCACGCGGCTCCGTGGGCTTCCGGTCGCATCGGCAAATGGAACGGGTCGCACGGCTGCACCAACATGTTCGAGAAGGACGCCAAGTGGATCTACGACAACACCATCCCTGGGGATGTTGTCGTGTACACGAACACCGGCGGACAGACAGTGTCGCCCGGCAACGGCCCGGGCGGGCTCTGGAACATCCCGTGGGCAACCTGGCTTAAGAAATCAGCGCTGGGCTCTGGCGGAGCTCCCGACACGACGGACCTGACGGTGCCCGCGCCGGGACAGGGGTCCGGCCCGAGCGCCTAGTTCGTCTAGCCCGCTGCGAATCTCAGCCTTCGAGTTCGCCCATGCCCGGAAGTGTGGGCGTGCGCATCGTCTCGTGAAGTTCCGCAGGAGCGGTGAGTTCGCGTCCGCTGGCCACCCCGAGTTCATTCATCCGTCGAGCCGTGACCATCGCCTGTCGTTCGAACGACCCAACGAAGTCGTTGTAGCCGGTGACGGCTGACTTCAGGCCGCGCCCCATTTTGTCGAGATGCTCTACAAGTTTGCCGAGGCGTTGGAGCATCTCTGCGCCAAGTTCTTGAATGCGCTCGGCGTTCTCGGCGAGATCGTTGCGTTGATAACCGAAGGCGATGGTGCGAAGCATCGCGAGCATGGATGTGGGCGTCGCGAGGATGACATTGCGTTGGAACGTCTCCTCAAGCAACAGGCCGTTGGCTTCGAGTGCCGCCTGCAGTAGGGACTCAAGCGGAAGGAACATCACGACGAAGTCAGGGCTGCGCGATGAATCCGAGTAGCGCTTGGAGCTGAGCGCCTTGGCTCTCGCAAGGACATCCTCGGCATGCTTGCGGAAGTGTGTCGCGGCTTCGGGAGAGTCGGCCGCCTCGATGCCCTTCCAGTAGGAGTCAAACGGGAACTTCGCATCGACCAGTACTTCTGCACCGCCGGGCAGTGCGATGACGATGTCGGGGCGCGAGACGCCTTCGTCTCCTCCACGGGTGTCCTGACGGCGGTAGTGAATGCCTTCGAGCAAACCTGAATGGGACAGCAGTGTCTCCAACTGCATCTCGCCCCATTGACCTCGCGAGGAAGCGCTCGACATCGCTGACACGAGCTGCCGCGTGGCGCCTTCGAGTGTGGCGTATCCGCGCTGCACATGCTCGATCTGCACGCGGATGGCTTCATCGGCTTTGGCTCGTTCTTGATTGGCCTGCACCGCCTGCGTGCGCAGGGAGTCGACTGTGTCCTTGAGGGGTTTCAGCCGCTCATCGATGGTGTGCGCCTCGGCCTGTTGAAGACGCAGGGCGTCGCGTTCGGCGCGTGCCTCGGCAAGTTCGCCCTCAGCGCGCGCCAGTTGGGTGGCGGTAGCGGACGCAGCTTGCTGTGCCTGCGCCTCGCGCGCGGTGGAGTCGGTCTGGGCCTGGGCCAGCGTTGCGGCGCTCTCGCGGCCGCTGACGTAGCGCCCGACGAGCAGTCCGATGACCAAGCCAGCGAGAACCCCCGCGAGAGTGAGGGTTGACGCGAGCACTGTCATGGTGCCTCCCTGAGACCCAGCGCACGGGCTACACAGCCGCACCGGTAAGCGGCCCTTCCGGGGAATGTAGCGAGGGTGGCTGACATTGCTCGGCTGCGCCGGGCCACATGACAGGATTCGGCCCATGGGGATTCTGGGAAAGCTGGTGGGTGCCTTGGGCCCCGATCGCACCTTGCCTGAGCGGGTTGCCTTGTTTGCGGCTGCCGCGTCCGTCGGATCATCGTTCGAACCGGGATTGCAGCCCCGCAAGACCATCGACCAGGCCATCGCCACCGGCCTCATCTCCGCCGTCACTCTTTCGGCGGTCACGGTCACGCAGAGTGGAATCGAATCGGTGGGCCGCGGACTCACCCGTGGCCGCACGGACAATGCATCAGCACTGGCGCGCCTGCTGTTCTCTGTCGGCACCAACGTTGTTGTCGGTGCCGCCGCATATGGACTAGCCCGCGCGCTCCCGCCAAATGAGGCGGAGAAGTCACGCCGCGGATTCCTGCGCACCGCGGCTCAGGGAACGGCGCGCGTCGCGACCGTGGGTGCCGCGCTGTCGACGGCGATCGGCACACTGGACCTGCTCGCAGAGTCGGCACCGCAGACCCGATGGGTGTCCCGCATCCCGGTGGCCCTTCCCGCGGGTATCGCGGTCTCGGCATGGAAGATTCACCGCGTTCACACCAAGGCCGCTGAATCTCATGACACCACAATTGCCGACGTCTCCACCCGTAACTCCGTTGGCATCGCCATAGGCGTGGGGGCTGGTGTCCTCGCGCTGCAAGCGGGCGAGCGAGTGATCGCACATGGCGTTGCCCGAGGACTCGCACGTATTGCTCCGGCCTACGACGTGGTGTCCAATCCCATCGGCCACGTGGTGTCGCTCGCAGTGCTAGGCGCAGGCATGTACGCGGGATACGAGTACGCGGTGCGTCGCGTGGAGAATGGTGCTGCCGCTGTCGAACCCGCATACGACTCTCCGCCGACCTCACCGCTGGTCTCCGGCGGTCCCGGTAGTCCGGTGTCCTTTGAGTCCCTCTCGCGCGAAGGCCGACGTTTTGTCAACATGGCGCTGACGCAGGAGGAGATCGGCTCCGTCATGGGTGAGCCGGCTGTGGCCGAGCCCATCCGCCTATTTGTCGGGCTCGATTCTGCGTCGCTCATGGAAGATCGGGTCGATCTTCTCCTTGACGAAATGGTCCGGACCAAGGCCTTCGAGCGCAAAGTCGTGTGCTTCGTGTCGCCCACCGGGTCGGGGTACATCAACTATGTGATGGCCGAGTCATTGGAGTACCTGACGCGTGGCGACTGTGCCATCGTCACGATGCAGTACTCGCTGCTCCCGTCATCCATGTCGCTCACTCGAACACGGCTGGCGGTCGACCAAAACCGAGCGATCATGCATGCCATCTCCGGTTACCTGCGCGGCATGGACCCCGCCAAGCGCCCGCGATTCGTAGCGTTTGGCGAGAGCCTGGGTGCCTTGACGATGCAGGACATTTGGGCGCATCGGTCCGTTGAGGCGATGGAGCGCGACTTCATCCATTCCTCGGTGTACGTGGGCACACCCTCGGCGACGCAGTTCGCGCATCACTGGCGCATTAGTCCCGAGAAGATTGATCCGCAGGGCAAGCTCATCGAACTCGACAACTTCGGCGACTTTCTCGACCTGCCCCCTGATCGCCAACAGGTCATCAGGCATGTGCTCGTGAGCCATTACGACGATCCGATCCCGAAGTTCGGCACCAACCTGTTGATGCGTCGACCGTGGTGGCTCGGGCCGGCTGCACTGCGCCCGCCACGCGTGCCCAAGTCGGCAGAGTGGGCGCCGTGGACCACCTTCGTGCTCACCGCAGTTGACCTACTCAATGCGATGGAAGTTGTCCCGGGGACGTTCGGTCGGCGTGGGCACGACTATCGCGAAGACATTCCGCGGTTCGTCAGCCAGGCATATGACCTGCCGATCACGGCGGATCAGCTGCTGCGCATGGAGCGGGCGCTTCGCGAGCGGGAGCTCGTGTGGGCGCAGAAGCGTGTGGTCACCGAGCAGGTTGCTCGAGCCAGAGAAGCGGTCATGCGCGAGATCAAGACGTGGAACGTGAACGGTTCTGGCAGTGACAATGCCGACGACCTGCTGCGACGCGTTCTTGCGTCCGCTCCGTCGTCCTGACTCTCCGCTACATCTGAACGGTCTTGGCGGACGCCAGAATGCGGTCCACGTACGCCTGTGTTTCAGGAAAAGGCGGCACGCCGCCGTATTTGAGCACGTTGGCGTACCCGGCGTTGTAGGCCGCAAGCGCATTACGTAGCGGGTCTCCTGGTGCGACGGCCACGAGGTCGAGATTGCGACAGTTGAGCTCGGCGGCCGCGGCAATCGCGTCCTCGGGGTCCCACACGTTCTTCTTGCCATCACCGTTGCCATCGACGCCGTACTGACGCCACACCCGGGGCATGAACTGTGCGATACCGCGGGCTCCATCGGGCGACACCGCCTGCGTGTCCCAGCCACTTTCGGCGGCCAACTGCGCCGCCAAAATGGACGCTGGTACGCGAGGGCACCGCGCTGCTTCCCGTGTGATGATCGGCCGAAATTCCTCGGGAACGATCACCGGACCGCCGAGTCGAGGCCCAAGTGTGCTGCTGCGGATCGCGGACCAGCCAGCCCACAGCGCTGCTATCAGGAGAACGACTGCGCCAAGCAGGATGAGGACCCCTACGGCACGACGTTGAGAGCTGGCGGCCACCGCACAACGGTAACCCGCCGGCTGACGGCGTACCGTGGGCCCGTGACCGAAAACGTGCCGGACCTCACCCGGCCTCAGGTGGAAAACCTGTTCGAGGAGAAGTTGCGTGAGGCGTTCAGCCAGTTGGGCTGTTTCAACCTCGCGGTATTCGGCAAAACAGGCGTCGGCAAGTCCACATTGGTCAATGCGATATTCGGGCAGAACGTAGCCCTCACAGGCGTTGGCCGACCGGTCACGCGCGGTTTGGACTACTACCGACATCCAGACGGATTTCTCGGTCTGTATGACTCGGAAGGATTTGAGACCGGAACATCAGGTGACGCCATTCTTCAAGGGCTCACCAATGTGATTAACGAACAGCGACCTGACGACCAACGCATTCATGCAGCCTGGTATCTCGTGCGCTGGTCTGATCGGCGATTCGAGAATGCCCAGCAGCAGTTCGTGCGCAAGATCGCTGCGCTCGGTGTTCCTGTGATCATGGTGATCACGCAGGTACCCAGTCGCGATGGCGCGATCCACCCCGAGGCGCTTGAGTTTGCCGATTACATCGCGTCGCTGGATCTGCCCCTGTCGCCACATGGACGAGCTGTTCTGACGAATGCCCTCGAAGATCCGTTCACTCACACACCGGTCATCGGGCTGCGAACCCTTCTGGACGACACCTATGAGGTGATTCCAGAAGTCGCTGAGTCTGCTCTGACCGCTGCGCAGATGCTCGACATGGAGCGCAAAAAAAAAGCGGTAAGTCGGATCGTGACCCAAGCCGCCGCCATCGCGGCTGGCATAGGCGCGGCTCCGATCCCGATCGCTGACGCTGCCCTGCTGGTGCCCAACCAGATCACCATGATCTCTCGCATCACGGCTGCCTACGGTCTGCCGCCCAACCGGTCGAAAGCCCTTGCTGCGGCCGGTTCGGTCATCCTGACCGGGGGAGCGACGATGGCAGGCAAGTACGCGGTCACGACACTCCTGAGATTCCTGCCCGGCGGATTCATCGTGGGATCCGCGATCTCGGCCACGGTGGCGACCGCGCTGACCAAGGCGGTCGGCATGGCGTGGGCTCAGGTCTGCGAGTACGCGCTCTCGCTTCCGCCGGATGGACGCGACACCTTTTTGAGCAGCTCGGCCGTCACGGAGCGGTTCGTGGAGTACCTCAAGCACGCTTCGCGCCTCATTCGTCCCTAAGGAGAGGTAGATTCGGAGTATGAAGAAAGTCTTGGTGTTCCTGCTCCTTGGTGGAATCGGCGCGGGCGCGTTTGTGCTCTGGCGTCGAATGCAGCAGCAGGCCGAACCCACGCCAGACCTGTGGGCGCCCGTCGAGCCGTGGCCGGCTGACGGTGCAGACCGCTGGCCGACGGCTCCTACCCAGTCGTCGCCACCCGCCGACGTGGCGAGCGAACCGGTGGCTCCCAAGCGCGCTCCGCGTAAGAAAGTTGACTCCTGATCAGATTTCGCCACGCGCGAACGTAGGAAGCCTGCGCAATCCAGCACTGTTGTACTGCTGAGAGACTGTGTGGCAGGAGGATTCATGAGACCGGCGCAAGAACTGTTCAACGTCCATCGCGACGTGACCTTTGACGAGCAGCCGATCCTGCTTCATGCCTTCGCGGGCTTTGTCGACGCAGGCGGTGGCGTGCGCATCACGGCCGATCACCTGCTGCAAAACCTGCAGCACGAATTAGTGGCGACTTTCGATTCAGATGAACTCATCGACTATCGGGCCCGTCGACCTCGCATGTCCTACGTACGCGACCACTTCGCCAGCGTCGACATCCCCACCCTCGCACTGCACCAGATCACTGATCTGTCCGGCCGCAGTTTTCTGCTGCTGGCAGGTCCTGAGCCTGACTATCAATGGCAGCGGTTCCTTGCGGCTGTTGATCTCCTGGTGGACAGGTTCGATGTTCGTCTGGCCGTGGGCCTGTCAGCGATTCCGTGGCCGATCCCGCACACCAGGCCCATGGGCATCACGGTGCACGGCAGCGACCCCGCACTGCTCTCCGGATTCACGCCGGTCGTCGGCGAGATTGAGGTCCCCGGCCATGTGGGCGCCATGCTGGAGTTGCACCTCGGTCAGCGTGGAATCACATCCATGGGCATCACAGCACAGGTGCCGCATTACCTCGTTCAGTTCGACTACCCGCGTGCTGCCACCACGCTCCTGCAAGGCATTGGTCAGGTCGCTGGTCTTCTGCTCCCGTCGTCAGGTTTGGAGCCCATGGCGGCACAGGCCGAACGCGAGGTGGCTCAACAGCTCGAGGGCAACGATGAGTTCGCCACGGTGGTTGCTGCCTTGGAGCAGCAGTACGACCACTTGGCTGCCGTCAGCGAAGGCGCCTCCAACGAACTCCCCATGGCCGATACGTCACTTGCCGACAGCGCCGTGACGGGCGAGGACATTGCCGCACAGGTGGAGCAGTTCCTGGCCAGCCTTGGTGACGATGGGCGCAAGGACGACGACGCCTAAGTCGATCGTCAGCGGCACACGGTGTCGGGTGCTGGCATGACACCGCGGACGAGGTACGTCGTCACGGCGCGGTCGATACATGTGCTGCCATTTCCGAAGGCTGTGTGACCATCGCCGTAGTACGTCAGAAGCGTGGACGTGGGCATGTGCTTATGGACGTCGCGCGCCCACCAGTAAGGAGTTGCGGGATCGAAGGTCGTTCCGATCAGCAGGATCGGCGCGGTGGTGGTCGACGTGGCCGGCCCGGGAAGTACCGGTGAGTGACCAAACCACAGGGCGCAGGACGCGTTTCCCCAGGCCAGCGCTCGAGCAATCTCGGGAACTTTGGCGGTCGTAGCCCACGTGCGAGCGGCAGCGCGAAGTCCGTCAGGCCCGGGTGGAGCCGGCTGATCCCAGCAGCCGATCGCCGGGAACGCCGAGGCGCCGTTGGACCCGTACGTGTCCGGACCCGTTTGATCGTTTGCGTCCGCGGCCATGCGCTGCAGAGGCGTACCGTCACCTCGCGTTGCTGCGGCGAGCGCACGGCGAAGGTCGGGCCACAGAAACGGTGTGTACATCGCATAGATCACCGCGTTGAGCGCTTCTGCTTGCACCAATGGCAGCGCGGCGCGTGTGGCCATGGGGTGCGTGTCTAGTCGAGCAAGCAAGGTATTGATCGAACCGACCACTGCGCCAGCATTGCCGCGGTAGGGGCAGCTCCGCAACGTGGCGCAGTCGGCGGCAAACCGCTCAACCGCACGTTGAAACGCGATGGACTGTCCGTACGACAGCCCCATGGCGTCAAGACCAGGGTCGACGACCCCGTCGAGCACCATGCGACCCACGTGAGTCGGGAATCGTTGGATGTACCGAGTGCCGAGGTAGGTGCCGTAGGAGGCGCCAAACCAGTTGAGCGCATCATCACCCAGCACTGCACGCAGGATGTCCATATCTTGAATGGTGTTGTCCGTACCGACGTTGCGGGCAAGTGATGGCGACAGCCTGAGGCAGCCGTCGCTGACTGCCGCGGATGCCGCGACGTACGCCTTCTCTTGCTGGGCGGTGGTCGGGGTGCTGTCGAGCCGCAGCAGCGCGGTGGTCTGTGGGCCGGTGAGGCAGGTGATGGGCGCGGATTGGCCCACGCCGCGTGGATCGAAGCCGACAATGTCGTAGGCGGCGGCAATGCCAGGAGCACTGGAGGCGAGATAGGACGCGAAGTCCAGACCGCTAGCTCCAGGACCGCCGGGGTTGACCACCAATGAGCCGACGCGCGTGGAGCCGCTAGCCGGCCATTTGGCCACCCGCAGGCGAATCGTGGGACCAGCCGGGGCCGCATAGTCCAGCGGCACGGTGATCCACGAGCACAACCCGCGCGTCGGGTGCTGTCCGGCGTCTGCTGCGCCATCACACGGGGTCCAAGTCGGTTGCTGCGTATAGAAGGAAGCCAGGGCGGTGGGGAAGGGCTGCTGGGCTAGTGCCGGGGTCCCAGCGGCGAGGCCGGAGACGAGGAGCAGGAGTACCAGCACCCCCATCAGGGGCACGCCCAGCGGGCGCGGGGTCAGGCATCCTCGCCAGACGCGGCGACGGAGCGGACCACCGGGCATCCCCCCACGGTACGTCACGTGGAGGCCCGACGAACGTCTGCGAGGGCGCTCCGGAGTGCGCGGTTGTGGACGGACATGGCAGGCTGGAGGGATGGCTGGGGCCTGAGCCCCACCGAAAGGGAGTTCATGACCGGCAACGCAACCCTGGGCTACCGCGACGCGGCGGTGCTGTCCGTGGCTATCGCTGATGCACCTACCGTGGTGACGTCGGCCGAGATGGAAACCCAGATTCAGGCCACCTTGGAGCGTGTGGGGCTGCGTCCGGGCCTGCTGGAGTCCCTAGCCGGCATAACCGAGCGCCGTTGGTGGCCCACGGATGTGTCTTTCGCGGACGCCGCAGCGATGGCGGGGGCCAAGGCGATCGCGGAGTCTGGAGTCGACCCCGGCCAGATCGGCCTACTGATCGACACGTCGGTGAGCCGCGACCACCTCGAGCCATCGGCTGCTGTCGATGTGCACGAGCAGCTTGGCCTGGGCACCCACTGCATGAACTTCGATGTCGCCAATGCATGTTTGGGATTCCTCAACGGCATGCACCTGGCCGGGACCATGATCGATTCCGGTCAGATCGACTACGCCGTGATCGTGGACGGTGAGGGAAGTCGACGCACGCAGGAGATGACGATCGAACGATTGAAGAACTCCGACTCCACGCGAAGCGAAGTCATCGACCAGTTCGCGACTCTCACGCTGGGCTCCGGTGCTGCCGCGATGGTGTTGGGTCGCGCTTCGAAGCACCCCGAAGGACACCGCATGATCGGCGGAGTCACCCGTGCTGCCACGCAGTACAACAAACTGTGTGTAGGCGACCTTGACGGAATGGTCACCGATTCCCGGCGACTGCTGAATGCGGGTGTGGAATTGGCGATCGATACCTGGGAAGGGGCCAAGTCAACGTTCGACTGGTCCAATCTCGATGCGTACTTCATCCACCAGGTGTCCAAGGTCTACACAGAATCCATAACATCTGCTGTTGGCATCGACCCTGCACGCACCCCGGTGATCTATCCAACTCGCGGCAACATCGGCCCTGCGTCAGTGCCGTTCACCTTGGCGGGTAATCAGGCAAACCTTCTGCCAGACCAGCGCATCGCGTTGATGGGAATCGGCTCTGGACTGAACTCCGCCATCATCGAGATCGTCTGGTAGTTGATGCGCGGCCCATCTGCGGCGGCACCGGCCACTCTGGCTCCTGGCGACCTTCCCGGGCTTGATCCCGCGTGGTCTCGCCTCATCACCTGTGACGATGCCGACGGCCTGTCACGTACGTGGCATGTGTTGGACAATCAAGTCACCCAGCCGAGACTCACTGTTCTGGCCGTTCATGGAAACCCCACCTGGTCGTATCTGTGGCGTCGAGTCGTGGCGACCGCGCCTCGCGACGTGCGGGTGGTGGCGGTCGATCACCTGGGCATGGGCTTCAGTGAGCGGCTGACGACGCGGCGGCGTCTGGCGCAACGCATCGATGACCTTGGCCGGGTGACCTCCGCGCTGGGCATCGATGGACCGGTCGTCGTTCTCGCCCACGACTGGGGTGGTCCCATCTCGCTCGGGTGGGTTATAGAGCACCTCTCGCAGGTGCGCGGAGTCGTACTGACCAACACGGCGGTGCACCAGCCACGTGACAGCGGGATTCCTCATGTGATCGCCGCGGCTCGTTTCGGTCCGGTGCGGACGCTTAACACTGTCACCTTTCCGATCTTCCTGCGCATCACGACGGCGTTGAGCGGCTCGCGCATGTCGGACGGTGTCCGACGCGGCTTCTGGGCGCCGTATCGCGGTGCCGCGCGCCGAGCAGCGGTGGGGGATTTCGTCGAGGACATTCCCGTGCGCACGAGTCACCCGAGCGCGGCGACATTGGAGCGAATCTCTGAAGGTGTTCGCGACCTCGCGATGCCCGTCCTGCTGTTGTGGGGTCCGGGTGATCCGGTGTTCAGCGACAGGTACCTCAACGATTTGCGCGAGCGCATGCCGCACGCCCAGGTGCATCGCTACGAGGGTGCGCGGCATCTGGTGATCGAGGATGCGCCGGCACTCGTGGATGACTTCTGGATGTGGGTGGGCGACCTTGACGCTATGCCGGTGCAGGCAACGTCGGACCGCGAGCACGAGCACGAGCACGAGCACGAGCACGAGCACGATGCAGGCCGGCCACTCTGGGCGAGCCTCGATACATGTGCAGCCACTCATCCCGATGCCGACGCCATCATCGAACCAGCCGGACGAGGTGCGTGGCGACGGGTGTCGTGGCAGGTGCTCGCCCGCAAGGTCGATCTCCTCAGTCGCGGTCTGGCAGGGCGGGGCATCGTGCGCGGGGATCGCGTGGCGGTTCTGGTCACTCCCGGCGCCGATCTCGTAGCCACGGTGTACGCCTGCTGGCGCATCGGGGCGACCGTCGTCGTCGTCGATGCAGCTCTCGGAGTGCGCGGCATCCGTCGTGCCTTACGCAGCGCACGGCCTCGCGTCATCATTGCGATTCCCAAGGCCGTGCCGGTCGTCAAGGGATTGGGCGCGCGCGTGATTCCATCACGTCATCTGTCGCGCATCGCGACCGAGGGTGAGCGTCTGCCCATCCCGCCGATGGCGCGCCACGATGACGAAGCGATCGTGGTCTTCACGTCAGGGTCCACCGGACCGGCCAAGGGCGTGGTCTACCGACATGAGCAGGTGCAGCGCACTCGAGACATGCTCGCGGCGCACTACGCGATCACCGAGCACGATGCTCTTGTCGCCGCGTTCGCACCGTGGGCCGTCCTGGGGCCGGCACTCGGCATCCCTTCGGTCATCCCCGACATGGATGTCATGCGTCCGGCCACGCTCACAGCGTCAGCACTGGGCGCAGCCGTTTGCGCGGTCAACGGCACGCTGATGTGGGGTTCGCCGGCGGCACTTCGCGCAGTGCTCGCGACACGTGAGACGTTGCCGGACCGATCGGCGCTGAGTTCGTTGCGCCTGGTGCTGGGGGCCGGCGCGCCTGTATCGCGCGAAATCTTGCAGGGTATGCAGGAGTTGTGCCCGCAGGCCGATGTTCGCACGCCCTATGGCATGACAGAGGTTCTGCCGGTCTGCGATGTGTCGCTGGACGACATCCGTGCGGCGGGTGACGGGCCCGGGGTGCTGGTCGGCAGGCCCATCGCTGGTGTCGACGTGCGCATCAGCGCGGTCGACAGTGCTGGCGTTGCATCCGGACCCTTGAGTGATGCGCCCTTCATCATGGGCGAGGTCGCGGTGCACGCGCATCACGCCAAGGATCGGTACGACGCGTTGTGGGCCACCCAGCGACGCAGTAGCCGCGAGGCCGGCTGGCATCGCACCGGTGACGTCGGAGAGATCGATGCATGGGGACGCCTGTGGATTGGTGGGCGACTGTCGCACGTCATCACGACCCCGCACGGTCCCCTTGCGCCTGTGTCGATCGAGCAGCGCGTCGGAG
>Ga0304728_1001912_pt1 | contig 13928 bp, 13 predicted proteins | sample C_130625_MF_Meta_FD_190476 | JGI IMG/M metagenome (GOLD analysis project Ga0304728, IMG submission 190476) | Freshwater microbial communities from Lake Croche, Canada to study carbon cycling - C_130625_MF_MetaG (v2) (version 2) | ecosystem: Environmental > Aquatic > Freshwater > Lake | place... | reverse complement strand
TGTGGTAAACGCCTCCTATATTAGATCTATCGGAACCACTATTGATCTTAAAATTATTAACGAGGTTATCAGAGAAGTAATTAAGCAAGTACATTACAAGAAGGACAAAGATGCAGGTTTAGCCATCACCTATTTGACCGTTAGTCTGCATGCTCGATAATTATTCCGAAGCAATAAGCTGGTTATTCCAACAATTTCCTTCTTATCAAGAAAAGGGTGCTAGCGCCTACAAACCAGGTTTAGAGCGTATCTCTTACTTATTAGGAATATTTGAAAATCCACAAGAAAACCAATCTTATATTCATGTAGCAGGAACCAACGGTAAAGGTTCCACTTGTGCCTATATCAATTCCATTCTAATAGAACAAAACAAAAAAGTAGGCTTATTTACCTCTCCTCACCTCTTCGATTTTAGAGAAAGAATAAAAATCAACGGGGTAATGATCGGAGAAGAAGAAGTGCTTCATTTTTGCAGCGCAATCAAAAGTGCTGAATTAACCATTAAACCCTCTTTCTTCGAAATCACTTTCGCGATGGCATTGGTTCATTTCAAAAATAATAATTGTGAAATTTCAGTTATTGAAACTGGCTTAGGGGGACGCTTAGATGCAACGAACATTATAAAACCAATCCTCAGTATCATCACTCCCATTGCTCTTGATCATCAGCAATTTTTGGGTAATACCCTGGAGGAAATCGCACTAGAAAAGGCAGGTATTATCAAAGAAAATGTTCCTGTGCTGATCAATAATGATGCTGAAAATATTAGAGCGCTTTTGATTCACGTAGCTGATAAAAGAAACGCCACCGTTTACCTTCCAAATAAGAGAGAACTGTCTTTCGCACTTCCTAAGTATCAATTGTCTAATTTGAATACTGCGATGGAAGCTGTTAAGATCATAGATAAAGAATGTACTTCAGCAACCGTTAATCAAGCATTAATTAAACTCCAAAAAAATAGTGGTCATTTTGGTAGATTTCAAATTTTACAACAAAATCCTACCGTAATTGCGGATGTATCTCACAATCCTGCTGGTATGAAAGTTACCATAGAAGCCATCGAGGCCTTGGGTCATAAAAAAATTAAATTCATTCTAGGCAGCAGTCAAGACAAACCAATTCTTGATTTATTGCATCTAATTCCTAAACACGCTGAACTTTATTTGTGTGCTTTCAAGAATGAAAGATCCATGAAGATATCAGATTTAAAGGGGATTGAAGAACAAATTCCACAAGTGAAAAAAGTGTTTGAGGAAGTAAACGAGGCATTGGCAGAAATATTAAACCTGAGCTCTGATGATGATTTAATAATGATAACCGGTAGTTTCTTTTTAATTGCAGATTTAAATTTTCCAGGATTGTTAAAATAATTTAATTTAATTGTTAAATTTCGCACAAATTTCTACTCGATTTGTTATTTATGAAAAGATTACTATGATTGAAAAAGAAATTTATGAGGTCGAGATCAGTGTGAAAACAACTTTTCTTTTGGACGAATCTTTGCTTCCAGAAGGACCTTTTAGATATAAATATGATGTTGTGGTACAAAATCACTTACCCTACTCTATTCAATTACTTCGCCGCCAATGGAACATCGAACATTTATTGTTGGGTGTGGCAGAAATAGAAGGAGAAGGTGTCATCGGTTTACAACCGGAAATTAAACCTGACGGAAAGTTTACGTATTCGAGTTTTACAGAATTTTTTATGCCTTATGGAAAGATGACAGGTCATTACACCTTCAAAAACTTATTCAATGAGGAGCTCTTTATTGTGAAAATTCCAGAATTCACATTGGTATACCCGACCCTACTTAACTAATTTAACATAAACCACTTGCTTGGTTTCAAAAAATTCTTCCTTGTAGAACAAAGGCAAATGATAGCCTTTATTTTTTTGCTTCACCAAACGCATTTCTTCCTTCAATTCACCACCCTTTAGATAGAGTATTCCATTTTTTAAGGAATGAATAGATTCTTGCTTGACCTTTTTTTCTACCCAAGGAATGAAATCTGACATTTTGGTTACTGCCCTACTCACAACAAAATCGAACTTACCCTTCACTTCCTCCGCTCTTTGGTGAATAGCCGTTACATTTTTCAATTCTAAAGCAGAAGCTACTTCTTGAACCACCTTAATTTTTTTGCCAATCGAATCCACCAAAGTAAAATGAGTATCGGGAAAAAGAATAGCCAAAGGTATTCCGGGAAAACCCCCACCTGTACCAACATCCAAAACCTCAGTGCCTTTCTTAAATTCAAGAACCTTTGCTATCCCTAAAGAATGCAGCACATGTCTTTCGTAGAAGTTTTCGATGTCCTTTCTAGAAATCACATTTATTTGCTCGTTCCAGTGGCTGTAAAGAGATTCTAACGCTGTAAATTGTTTGATTTGTTCACTGGAAAGCGAGGGGAAATAATGCTTTATACGTTCCACTAGATCGTATCCTTCGTTTTTTCCATCATATTGGCTAAGAAATCCCGAGCACGAAACAACTGGGCTTTTACAGTTCCCAAAGGTAAATTCAACTCAAGCGCAATTTCTTCATAGCTCAACTCTTCGAAATAGCGTTTTTCAACCAATTCTCTATAGCGCGGTTTTAATTTACTTACCAGCAAACGCATGTGACTGAGCCTCTGTCCATAAATTAAAGATTCCTCTGGATTGTGCGTATTTGACTTCGCATCAATTCTCATATATCCTCCATCAGAAGTAGAAACACCCGCGTCCATGGAAAGTACTTGAATGCGTTTCTTTCTAATAAAGTCAATACAGTTATTGGAGGCAATTTTGAACAACCAGGTACTAAAGGCAAAACTTGGTGAATATTGATCTAAGCGATTAAACGCTTTGCCGAACGCTTCAATGGTTAAGTCATCAGCATCATCCTGATTCTTTACCATTTTCACCATCATATAATAAATTGAATCGCGGTAGCGATCCATCAACTCAGCGTATGCGCTTTGTTTTCCTGACTTAGCAGCCTCAACCAATACAAGGTCGTGCTTTGCTTTGTCTGACAAATGTTCGTTTTCTACCATTTATAATATCGTTTGCGATCAGAAATATAATACATCATTGGTGCCAGTATTGCATAACCTAAATCCCATAAAGGAAAAGCCCATACGAATCCTTTTTCTTGTAAGTTGAGTAGGCATCTTGCTTGTAAAATCCACTTTATTAAAAGTATTACGCCGAATATGATACTTGCAAGAATGACCCAATTAAAATTACACAGCAAAATAACAAAGGAAATCCACATCAATAACAGAGACAAAGGATATATTCCTAACAATGATTTTTTAATAAACCTATATCTACTTGAGGTGGAGTAATGTCGATTCTTTTGTCTTTGCCATGTTTTCCAGGTGTTAGGAGGTGGAGAAAAACAATACGTCGCTGGGTCAATTTGAATGGTATAATTAGATTTTCTTGCAGCTTCCTGTATAAACAAATCATCATCTCCAGAAGGTAATCCATAATGTGATTTAAAACCATTGACCGACTCAAAGACTTCTTTGGTATACGCCAAATTTCGACCGACACCCATGTAAGGCAAACGCGCGAGGGCCATTGACATATAATTAACGCCTATCCAAGCCGTATCAAAACGAACGACCTTATTTAAAAATCCCTTTTGGACGGATGATGGTCCATATCCTAAAACTACTTGCTTGGTATTCGAAAATGTCCCTGCCATTTGACGCAACCACTGATTTGATGCCGGTTTACAATCAGCATCAGTCAAAATAAAGTGCTCATGCTTGGCCCCCTTTATAGCAAGTGTAATTGAAAGTTTCTTTCCTGGACGCAAATGTTTGTTTTTACCTAATTCCACTACTTTTAAATTTGGGTATTCGCGACAAAACGCATTGAGCAGCCAACTGCTGTCGTCAATGGATTGATTGTTTACCACAATCACCTCGAAATTGGGGTAATCTTGACCTAAAATAGAAGGTAAATTTTCATATAAATTATCCGACTCATTTCTTGCTGCAATGATAATACTGACAGGGATTTCAATTGAGTTTTCAGCAGATTTTTTACTTTTAAAAAAAGCCAAGCGACTGTGAATTAATAGAACGAACAACAGCTGAACTGATCCAAAAAAACAGAAGACACAAAAAAATATCGAAAAGATATTCCACGACAAGGTCGGGATCAAAGACATAAGCTTTACAATTTTTACAAAGATGAGATTGCAAATTAAATACGCGTATCTTTGCCGAAGGTATTTTTCAACATTGTTATGCACTTCGAGTTACTCCATCAAGATAAAGAAACCAATGCGCGTCTAGGACTGTTGCATACTGATCACGGGACAATTACTACGCCAATATTTATGCCTGTAGGCACTGTGGGGAGTGTAAAGGGGGTGCATCAACAAGAACTTAGAGATGATATTCAAGCCCAAATTATATTAGGAAATACCTATCACTTATTTCTCCGACCTGGAACTGATATTTTAGAAAAAGCAGGAGGACTGCATGGATTTATGGGTTGGGAAAGACCGATTTTGACCGATAGTGGTGGATATCAAGTTTATTCCTTAGCAGGTTCGAGAAAAATAAATGAAGATGGGGTTCGATTTCAATCACATCTCAACGGAAGTTATTTATATTTCACACCAGAGAAAGCAATCGAAATTCAGAGAAGTATCGGTGCGGATATTATAATGGCATTCGATGAGTGCACGCCCTATCCATGCGACTATAAATACGCGAAAAACTCTATGGAATTAACCCATAGATGGCTGAAAAGATGCTATGATCACATGGATCAAACAAAGAGCTTGTACGCCCACGAACAATGTTTATTTCCCATTGTGCAAGGGAGTACTTACAAAGACTTAAGAACTATTTCTGCTGAAACCATTGCGGAATACGGAACTATAGGAAATGCCATTGGAGGATTATCTGTTGGAGAACCTGAGGATGAATTGTATGAAATGACGGAACATGTTTGCAGCATACTTCCAAAAGATAAAGCACGCTATCTTATGGGTGTTGGTACTCCTTGGAATATACTAGAATGCATTGCTTTAGGAATTGACATGTTCGACTGTGTGATGCCGAGCAGAAATGCAAGACATGGCATGCTATTTACTTGGGAAGGGACCATCAATATAAAGAATTTAAAATGGGCGGATGATTTTAGTCCAATTGATGAGAACTCAAAAGTATGGGTTGATCAAGTCTATACGAAAGCCTATCTTAGACATCTCATCAAAGCGCAAGAATATTTGGGGATTCAAATTGCTACCATTCACAATTTAGCGTTTTACTTAGAGTTAGTGGAACAGGCAAGACAACACATTAAGGCGGGAGATTTTTTATCTTGGAAAAATACTATGGTTAAACAATTATCACAAAGACGATAAGAAGTGTTATCAATTATTGATAAATACATCATAAAGAAGTTTCTCACGACTTTTTTCTTCATGCTGGGCATCATTATGCTCCTTGCAATGGTATTTGATGTGTCTGAAAAATTAAGTGAATTCATTTCCAATAAAGCACCTTTTTCTGCAATTGTTTTCGAATATTATTTGGGCTTTATCATATTTCATGGAAATATGTTTTCTTCCATGATTATCTTCATTTCTGTGATTTGGTTTACAGCAAAAATGGCCCAAGACACAGAAATTATTCCTATTTGGTTCAGCGGCAGACCAATCAATAGATTTCTTAGGCCCTATGTAATGGCCTCCACTATTTTGATGTTGCTTTCCCTATTACTCAATCACTTCATTGTTCCCAGGGCTAATAAAGTGCGTTTGGCATTTGAGGAGAAATACTATCGCGATGAAATGCTGGTGGAAAATTATCATGCTGAATATCCTGGGAATCAAGTGGTCTATTTTTCAAATTATAGCAATACAGAAGGTCAGGTCAATGATTTTGTCGTGCAACAATGGGATGATAGTAATCGTGCAATAAATTTTCTTAAAGCACGCACTGCAAAAAATATTCCCGGGACAAATAAATGGACCTTAACCGATTTATATAAAAAGCAACATGGATTTCCAAAAGGCAGTTTAATACATCAACATAAATTAGACACTTCCTTTAATTTTAGGATTGAAGAAATGGCTCAAAGAGAAAACGTTGCAGAAACAATGACCTATAGCGAATTAAAAACCTTAATAAAAAAAGAAAAAGCAAAGGGGTCTGCCTTTGTTCCAAATTATGAAATTGAGCTTTATCAACGTACCTCTTATCCTTTTGCAACCTATATTTTAACGATCATTGGAGTTGCTGTTTCATCTCGAAAAAAACGAGGTGGTGTTGGAATAAATATTGCAATTGGATTAGGCTTTGTCTTTATCTATATTTTTGCCATGAAAGTGATGACCGTTGCTTCTATGAATGTTGGTTTTCCTACCTATCTTGCCGTATGGGTGCCCAATATGATTTTTTCTTTGGTGGCCCTTGCCTTATTTAAATTGGCCCAAAAGTAGTTCACTTCATTTCTTGCCCAGCAGTTGGACTAAGTATTTCTACGTAGTGAGGGTGACAAAAACACCTACAAAAGCCTACGCAGGCTTGTATATTTTTAAAACCTTTCTGCTAATTCGATTTCATAGCTTGTTCTATTACTTTCTCTTTGTAGAGTAATTATAAAAACGAACGATTATGAAGACCTTAATCCTACTTACAAACTGTTTTATCTTTTCAATTATAGTATTAACCAATTTATCTTTTGGACAAGCTCAAGGTAAAGTATGGGCACGAATCGAAGATAGTAAAGTACTACCTGTTTCTTCGAATAATCAACTGTCTTCTTCAAATATTGAATTGAACGCACTTATTGCATCATTGAACATTACAAAATTTGAACAAGTTGTTCCGTCTTCTAAAAATACAGAACTTTTAAAAGTCTATGAAATAACATGTAATTGTAATGAAACAGCATTAATAGAAGGCATATCAAAATTAAACACCATTGTTAGTCAAGTGCTTGCAGGTCCAAAATATGCTCCTTTATATACACCAGATGATTATAATGTTCAATTTACAAATGATTATGCCTTGGATCTTATTAACGCTCAAGGGGCTTGGAATACTACCCATGGTGACAGCGCTATTGCCATTGCAATTTCTGACCAAAATTTTAATGTCGCTCACGAAGAATTAGTTGGAAAAGTGGTGCATTACAATACAAATAATACTACAACTTCTACCCATGGAACTGCCGTTTCTATTTTAGCTGCAGGAAATACAGACAATCAAGTTGGAAAAAGTGCCATTGGATTTAATAGTTCTTTAGCGCTTTACGAGATGAATTTTAATGAAGTGTTAGCAGCTTCTTATGCGGGATATGATATTATCAATATCAGTTGGACCTCTGGATGCTTTTACAACCAAATTATGCAAGATATAATTAATGAAGCATATGCAAATGGTAGCTTTATTATTGCAGCAGCTGGAAATGGATCAACCTGCGGAGGAGCAGATCAATTGGTATATCCGGCTTCATTGGATCATGTGTTTTCAGTAACAAGTATTGGAGCATCTGACAATCATCAAAAAATAATTGGTGATCCAACGTCAACGCACCAACACAATGCTTTAGTAGATTTGAGTGCTCCTGGTTACAATGTGGCTATTAGTGCTGCTCCGGGATGGTATTTAACAAGTTCAGGGACTTCCTTTGCGGCACCACAAGTAAGCGGAACTGTTGCATTAATGCTTGCAGTAAATCCATGCTTGAGTAATTTAGATATTGAAACAATTTTGAAAAATAGTTCTCAAAATATAGATGCTTTAAATCCAGATTATGTTGGAAAAATTGGGACAGGAAGATTAGATGCAGCAGCAGCAGTTGTAATGGCACTTCAATTTTCAGACCCTTTGCAACTTCATACAACAAGTAATTTTAACTGTTCAAATTTACTTTCAGAAATTGGTATCAATCCAACTGGTGGACAAACACCTTACCAAATTCAATGGTCTAATAATTTTGTTGGATTGTCTCAAGACAGTATCACAAATGGGAATTTTCAAGTAATCGTTACAGATGCGCACGGTTGTATTAGAGACACAACATTCTCAATCGCAGTATCTCAAGCAACTCAGATTTCTGCTGCAACTCAAAACATCAGTTGTAATGGATTGAATGATGGTTCAATTGACGTTACAGTTCTTCAAGGCACACCTAATTATACCTATGCATGGGACAACGGTAGTTCAACACAAGATATTACTGATTTGTCAGCAGGAAATTATCGCTTGACTTTTACAGATGCAAACGGATGTGTTACTTATAAATCATATTTAATTACAGAACCGGCAGCTTTAAATTTAGTGTCAAATGTTACCAATTCTAATGGTAATAATACAGGTTCCATAGATTTAAATATTACTGGAGGAACGCCATTATACAGCTATTTATGGAATACAGGTGCAACAACACAGCAAATTAACCAACTGAATGCGGGAGTATATTCAGTAAACATTACAGATCAAAATGGATGTGTATTGAATAGTAACTTTGATGTGATTGAGAATAACATATTCAGCGGGATTCAAGAAAATGGAAATGCATCATTTAAAGTATTTCCAAATCCAAGCAATGGTGGGAATACCATATACATCGAAAACAATGGAGCTAATGAAATTAGAATATTAGATTTCCAAGGGAAAATAATATCGCAACAAGAAATTAATATCAATAATACAACGTTTGTGGCTCCAAGTAGTGGCGTTTACTTCATTCAATTCTTTAGTAATAAAACATTAAAAGAAGCTATAAAATTTGTGGTGCTGTAAAAGAAGTTCAATCCATTTTCCGCATTAGATAATGCTGAATTTCATTGAAGAGTAAATGTGATTTTTCAACTATTTCAAAATTCATGGCACTATAAAAAGGAATTGCGATTTCTCTTGCATGTAAGATGATTTCTGTAGCATTTTTTGAAGCACAAAAACCCATGACATGCTCAAACAATAACTTCCCCATACCTTGACCTTGATAGTTGGGTTCAACTGCCATATAGCGGACTTGAAATTCACCTTTATTTTTTTCATCCAAACGGACAACTGCTATTAAGGTAGCTTCATTATAGAGGGCAAAATGACAAGCACTATCCTCACTGCTGTCTCTTTCACTACCTACACTTTGTCCCCAAGGTTGGCGCAAAACCCTAAACCTCAAATCGTAGTAAGCAGTCCACTCACTTTCCGTTTGAGGAGCGCGTACCATTAATTCCATTTAAATGCTATTTGAGTTATTCTTTTTGTAGGGGTATTCTCAATTATTTCTTCTCGAACCAATTTCATTGCTGCTGGATGCTCAAATACCGCTTTTAGATCCTTTATTATTCCAAAAGGAATATGTAATTTCTTCATGTCCTCCATTAAATCTGCAGCATTTAGGGAAGCAATTACCGGAAGAAGTTCTTCATATAATTTTTGGCGATTTGCTACTCTATTCTGATTAGAAACATATAAGGGATTTTCAAATATTTGAACCTTATTCAAATAGGTGCAAAGTTTTTCAAAATGAAGATCGCTCCCAATGGCAAAGGTGACTGTCTTATGATCAGCAGTTTGAAACAATTCCCCATAAGGCGCAATATTCGGATGCAAGCTCCCTATGCGTTCAGGGACTTTATGCTGCATCAGAAAATTTGATGCCTGATTGGATAAACTACAAATAGCAGCATCATAAAGAGATACGGAAATCGATTGTGGTAGGGAATGTGAATCTCTTTGAAGTAAAGCCAAGAGCAAACCCTCCTTAAGTTGATGGGCCGCTAATACATCTATAAGTGCCACTGGCATTTTGATAGGACCACTATCCTGAGTTCCATTCATTGACATGTAACCCGTTTCTGCCTGAAGAATTAAATCATAAGCAACTCTGTCCTCCGCAGCACCAAACCCTTCGATTTTTCCTATGATTAATTTTGGATTGATTTGATGTAAAATCTTATCGGAAACTTTAAGTTTATCAGCATCCCCAAATTTGAAATTAGAAATCAGAATGTCTGCATCTTCTACCAATTTTAATAAGAATTGATAATCGTCAGGATTCATTAAATCTAATTGAGTATATTTCTTGGAGAAATTTACGCTCGAAAAATAGGCGGAAACATCCTGTTCTGCTTCTCCTCTTAATTTCCATGATCGGGTGACATCTGGAGTCTTTTTGTTTTCAATCTTCAAAACTTGAGCGCCCAATTCAGCAAAAAATGTCGCCACTGCAGGTCCTGCAAGTACCGTTGAAAGATCAAGAATTTTTAAATGAGAAAACAAAATACTATTTTTAGTTACTTGTGTAAAGGTACAGTATCTACTATTTCAATACTCACTTTGGCAAGTCCTGCGCGAATAAAATTTAACTTTTTTGCAGCAGCATAACTTAAGTCAATAATACGAGAGGATCCTTGGGGTAATCTGTCGTTAATTTTCACCAAGACAATGGAATCATTTTTTAAATTTTTAACGCGGACAACAGTTCCAAAAAGATAATTTTTATGCGCTGCTGTTAAACTATCTACATGAAAACGCTCCCCTGAAGAGGTTCTTCTTCCTTGAAAATTTGAGCCATAATAAGAAGCAGTCCCTTGCGGTAAATCCGATAATAGAAAAATAAATGGAGAAATATATGCAAATACAAACCATTTCATAGGTATAATTTAAGACTACAAATTACACCAAATTATAAATTTGACCAAATTTCTTAAAATCTAAGCCCTTCTATCAAGTAGACATCAATCAAATTTCTTAAATTCGCATTGCAAATAATAAATGAATATGATGGTTTTCGATATTGAAATGATAAAAAGGGTTTATTCCCTTTATCCAGAGCGCATTGAAGCGGCTAGAAAAAAAGTTGGTCGACCTTTAACCTTGTCTGAAAAAATACTATACGCCCATCTTTGGGAAGGTAATGCTGCACAAGCTTATGATCGAGGAAAATCATATGTTGATTTTGCACCAGATAGAGTAGCAATGCAAGATGCGACAGCACAAATGGCACTTTTACAATTTATGCAAGCCGGTAAGAAAAGTGTAGCAGTTCCCTCAACAGTTCATGCCGACCATTTAATTCAAGCACGCGTTGGAGCAAGTAAAGATCTACAAGACTCCTTAAATCAAAATAATGAAGTGTTTAATTTCCTTTCTTCTATTTCAAATAAATATGGGATTGGCTTTTGGAAACCGGGAGCAGGAATAATTCATCAAGTGGTATTAGAAAATTATGCATTTCCAGGTGGAATGATGATTGGAACCGATTCACATACTGTAAATGCTGGTGGACTTGGAATGGTAGCCATTGGAGTTGGTGGCGCAGATGCTGTCGATGTTATGGCAGGAATGGCTTGGGAATTAAAATTTCCAAAACTTATTGGGATTAAATTAACAGGGAAATTGAATGGTTGGACTTCTGCTAAGGATGTCATTTTGAAAGTGGCCGATATTCTTACTGTTAAAGGTGGAACGGGTGCCATTGTTGAATATTTTGGAGACGGTGCCATTTCACTTTCTTGCACAGGAAAAGGAACTATATGTAATATGGGAGCAGAAATTGGAGCAACCACTTCAACTTTTGGTTATGATGATGCCATGAGTCGTTATTTAAAAGCAACTGGAAGAACTGAAGTAGCAGAGGCAGCCGATGCGATTGCAGCTCACTTAACCGGAGATCCAGAAGTTTATGCCAATCCAGCAGACTATTTTGATGAATTAATAGAAATTAACTTAAGCGAATTAGAACCACATATTAACGGACCATTTACACCAGATAGAGGGACACCAGTTTCACAAATGAAAGCTGAAGCAGCAGCCAATGATTGGCCTACGAAAGTAGAATGGGGATTAATTGGATCTTGTACCAACTCTTCTTATGAAGATTTAGCGAGAGCTGCCTCTATCGTAAAACAAGCGGTAGCCAATGGTATTTCACCTAAGGCTGCCTTTGGAATCAATCCTGGCTCTGAACAAGTTCGATTTACAGCTGAACGAGATGGAATCTTAGCTGACTTCGAGAAAATGGGTACCAAAATTTTCACCAATGCTTGTGGACCTTGTATTGGTCAATGGTCAAGAGAAGGCTCTGAAAAGCAAGAAAAAAATACCATCATTCACTCCTTCAATCGCAATTTCTCCAAAAGAGCTGATGGAAATCCAAATACACATGCTTTTGTTGCTTCCCCTGAAATGGTAGCTGCGATTGCAATTTCTGGAGATTTAGGGTTCAATCCTTTAACAGATACCTTAATAAATAATAAAGGAGAAGCAGTTAAATTGACAGCTCCGCATGGAGATGAATTGCCTAGCAAAGGTTTTGCGGTAGACGATAACGGATATCAAGCACCTGCAGCAGATGGTAGTGGTGTACAAATAAATGTTGCAGCAGATTCTTCTCGCCTTCAATTGCTCGAAAACTTTCCGATTTGGGATGGCGAAAATATTGAAAATGCAAAACTTTTAATTAAAGCAAAAGGGAAATGTACTACAGATCATATTTCCATGGCGGGACCTTGGTTAAAATATCGTGGTCATTTAGATAATATATCCAACAACCTATTAATTGGTGCTGAGAATGCTTTTAACGGTAAAGCAAATACAGTGAAGAATCAATTAACCGGAACTTATGGAGAAGTACCAGCAGTACAAAGAGCTTATAAAGCTGCTGGAATTCCTTCTATTGTTGTTGGAGATCACAATTATGGTGAAGGATCTTCTCGTGAGCACGCTGCAATGGAGCCAAGACATTTGGGCGTTAAAGCGGTGCTGGTAAAATCATTTGCGAGAATTCACGAGACCAATTTGAAGAAACAAGGAATGTTGGCTTTGACTTTTGCTAATGAAGCTGATTATGATAAGATCAAAGAAGATGATATCTTTAATTTTACAGACTTAAAGACCTTCTCTCCTGATGCGCCTTTGCATTTAGAAATCGTGCACAGTGATGGTCAAAAAGAAACAATAACGGTAAATCATACTTACAATGCTTCCCAAATTGACTGGTTCAAGGCTGGATCAGCATTAAATTTGATCAAGTTAATGGAGCACTAAGCAATACTTAATTGCCAAAAATAAAAAAAGCCATTCAAAAAATTGAATGGCTTTTTTGTTAAGGTATTATGAATTAAAATTTAGCAGATAATCCGAATTGAAGTAAGCCTCCACCGAAAGCACCCAATTCAACGTGTGCACCAATAGTAGGTGTGAAATAAATTTTTGTCCCAATTGCTAGTCGCATAGTAACAGGTACAAGTGCCCCACTCGCTGACAAATCCGTATTATTTGGATCATTGGGAGTTGTAATTGAAGTTCTATTCACACTTTTAAAACCTGCAGCGAAACCAGAATAAACATCTACTTTTTCACTTTGGAAAAAATGATAGTTTAATCGAAACATTGCTCTTAATTTTTTTGCTTTATTTTCTGCATTGTAATTAACATAGAGTGGGTTGTTATTTACATCATAAACAACATTTCCTGTTGCATCATAACGATAATCGATATAGTCATAGGAGAATCCTGAAACCTCATAATTAACATCAGCTCCAATCCCAACCTTATCAGCTATCATATATTCGATTCTACCACCATACGATAATGGACTACCTACGACATTATAATTGGTGGCACTTGCGTTGGTTCCATCGTATTGATTGTAAAGCAAACTATTGGCCCAGTTAGGGACTCCGATATATGGATCAATTAATAGGTCGCCTTTGAAAATTTGTGCATTGGCTTGAAAAATACTAGCTGAAATTGCTAAAAATAAAAATAGATGTTTTCTCATTTTGAAATTTTTAATTATTAAAATACTGAACACCAAATTACGAATTGTTCAAATAAAAGTTCCAAAATTATTCTTGAGAACTGAAAATCAATTAATTAAATGTGGTAAATGTTTGTTTCGCAATAATTAATTTCCTAAGTTTAAGGACTATAACTATAAAAAAA
>Ga0304728_1001910_pt1 | contig 13939 bp, 14 predicted proteins | sample C_130625_MF_Meta_FD_190476 | JGI IMG/M metagenome (GOLD analysis project Ga0304728, IMG submission 190476) | Freshwater microbial communities from Lake Croche, Canada to study carbon cycling - C_130625_MF_MetaG (v2) (version 2) | ecosystem: Environmental > Aquatic > Freshwater > Lake | place... | reverse complement strand
ATGGTACAAAAAGCCCTTAAAAAAGGGCAATTTGCAAATGTAAGGCTTTGTGTGCTAATTAAGTAGTCCTCTTGAAAGGAATCTGGAAAAGAATAAAAATTAGGCCTGATTTACTAGCGCTCCCTCCTTAAAAAGGGGTAAAGAGGGGGCTGTATCCTTAGAAATACAATACAACATGTCTGCTTCTAGCCCATAAGCAGCCAATCGATGCCAATGGGTGACAGTTTTGATGTATTCAGGCAATTGATCTTTTTGTTGCAGGTACAGTTGATTGGCCATAAAGCTACTGTCACAATGAATGTCGAAATTCGCTTTTACTTCTTCAATGATGGCTCCAGCAAATAAGACATCTTCAATATTGAATTTATTTTTCCAACCCGAACAGCCCAAAATAACAGGTGCATTTTGACTTTTAAGAAATTCTACTACCTTGCTCAAATTAGGAAAAGAGCCTGTAATGATATTCTTTGCTCCTTGTTTTAAAGCCATGTGCAATAACTTAGTGCCATTGGTGGTGGTAATGACCAAGGTTTTGTTTTCAATAAATGACCTTGGATATTCTGAGGGCGAATTACCATAGGATAAACCAGGAATAATTTTACCATCTCTTTCACCTGCAGTGACCCCTCCTGTTTGTTTTCCGACTTCAATACAAAGCTCAGGTGAATCCACAGGAATCACTTTGCTCGCCCCATTGTATAGTGCAGTAGCAATAGTAGACGTGGCTCTAAATACATCTATAATCACTACTATACTGTCTTTAATTTCATAAAGATCTAATAGTTGTGGGGTAAGTACGGTATGTAAAGAAGGTTTTGTCTTTGCTGCAGCTGTCATAATACACAAAGATACAAAACGCTGATTTTTAAACTAATTCTTTTGTTAGCGCGGCTTTTTTAGATAAAATCAAAATTTCCGAAACCACAATGTCGGTACTTACCCTTTTTACTGCATTTTTATCAATATAAGATTTGGTCAGCAAACGCCCTTCCACAGCCACTTCAATCCCTTTAAGTAAATATTTTTCGGCATAGATGGCCAGTTTTGCCCAAGCCACTAAATTAAACCACTGTGTTTCCTCTAGCCATTCCCCATTGGCATTTTTGTAACGATCATTCACAGCCAATCGCATATTGGCTAGCTTCTTGTCTTCTTTAAAATTTTTGATTTCTGGATCGGCGCCTAAATGACCAATCAATTGCACTTTGTTTTTAATTGCTTTCATAAGAATGTATTTGTTAAGCAACAAAATTGCAATTCCTATGCGATGCAAAAGCAAGTATTTATCTTGAAAAAGATTGGTACAAATAAACCTTACTTAAAAGGAAACTTCACCACCTTTGCTTTTACCAAGGTATTTCTAATATCAATATAAATTTCAGCGCCTGCTTTAGAAAACTCAGTAGCCACATAACCCATCCCAATCGCTTTTCCTAAGCTTGGCGCCTGCGTACCTGAAGTTACAGATCCTATCACTGTGCCAGCCGCATCTTTTATTTCATAATAATGTCTTGGTATACCTCGATCAATCATTTCAAAGCCCACTAATTTTTTAGCTACTCCATTGGTTTTTTGGTCAGCCAAAGCATTGCTATTGGTAAAAGGTTTTGTGAACTTTGTAATCCATCCTAGGCCCGCTTCCATCGGACTAGTCGTATCATCAATATCATTGCCATACAAACAAAAGCCCATCTCTAAACGAAGGGTATCACGTGCTCCTAAGCCAATGGCTTGAATTCCATAAGCAGCACCAGCATCAAAAATAGCCTCCCAAACTTTATTGGCATTGTCATTGATGTCTTCAAAATAAATTTCTACACCTCCTGCCCCGGTATACCCAGTTGCACTAATGAGTACATTGTCAATGCCCAACATATCTCCTTTTACAAAACTATAATAAGGCAAATGGATTAAATCCATCTTGGTCAATTGCTGTATGAGTTCGGTGGCTTTAGGACCTTGCACTGCGAGCAAAGCAGTCTTCGCACTTATATTATGCATCTCCACCCCTTGCGTATTGTGCTTAGTAATCCAATTCCAATCTTTTTCGATATTGGAAGCATTCACTACCAACATGTAGACTTTATTTTTTTCTACACAGTACACCAATAAATCATCCACAATACCCCCTGTTGCATTAGGTAAACAACTGTACTGTGCTTTACCATCTTCCAATACAGAAGCATCATTGGAACAAACGCTTTGAATCAAGTCCAAGGCATGAGGCCCTCTCAAAATAAATTCACCCATATGACTTACATCAAATACCCCTACTTTATTTCTTACCACTGCATGTTCGTCGTTGATGCCTGTATAACTGATAGGCATGTTGTAACCTGCAAATGCAGCCATCTTTGCCCCTAATGCCAAATGTTTATGGGTGAAGGGTGTGTTTAAAATTTCGCTCATGGAATGAATTATTTGTACGAAGATAAACAAAAAGGGTACTAAATAAAACACCCTTTCTAGTTTAGAAAGGGTGCGTTATCAAAAATCAAAAACTAGCTTCGTTCCTTAGTAAGAGAATCGGTCTAATACCCAATGCAGGTCGGTCAATTTTGAAGCCGCCTTATTCACTTTGTTCAAGGATTTATCATCACTTAATTCAATATTGGCTGTTTTTTTAGCCTTTGTTTCAATCTCTTTTTGTAATTCTAATCTTTCCTCTTTCAATGCTTTTAATTCTTTTTTTAATTCATTGGGTTGATCTGTGTCTAGTTCATCAGTCTTATCATTAGAATCTATGTCATCCGCTCTTTTGATTTTTTCTAAACCCGACTTGGTCATTTTATATTCTACCCCTTTTTCAAATTGATAAGACTCATTGTCCCAAGGTTCATTCCATTCATCATACCAATTTTCATCATTAGTGATACGATCAATGGTACCCATTCTCATGCCTTTTCCATTGATATTTACATTGGTTTGTGACCAACCTTTGTTGGTAATTTTAATACGTTTGCCAATAGGTACTGCAATGGTCATAATAATATGCTGGTTTCTGAACTTGTCTATTTTATTAATGCCAATACCTTTGTCTAAATACACCAAACTATCTTGCTGATTCAGTTCAAAGTTTATTTTATTCGCCAATTCATTGGCGTTTTGAACTGTCTTGCCATTACTTAGCTTCACAATTTTCACTTGAAAACTATCTGTGGTAGACTGTACAATTCTAATGCGTAAATTTCTTACATAAACCGTGTCTTCGTCAGCCAATCCTTGAAATGGCTCAATTTGAAACCAATGGTTTTCGTAATATTTCATTTTGGGTGCAGCCGTAATTTCTAAAAAATCAATGCTAGGATTGGTCAATGCAATGCTTTGTTCTGTTGGAATATTATGTCTAGAAAAACTGTTGCCCAAACTACTACCAAAATAGAAAAGCATTACCCAACCTACAATCCATAGAGCCCAAAAGCTTGATCTTACCCAAACATTTGCTTTTTTAAATCCTGCAAACTTTCTAATCACAGCTGTGACTATTCCTATAATTGGCACCCATACAAAAAGTAAAATGGCTCCAATAACAGACCAGTTTTGCGCCCCTTCTTCCAATAAAAAATTCTTTAAAGGCAATAAGGCAGTAGCCGCTACCCCAATTCCAAACAAAGCAGCCAATAAAGAAATTCCTACAATGGCTAAAATAAAATAAACAAAGCCTTTAATAAATAAGGTAATGATTCTACCTATAAAGTATATAAAACCTTTTTTCTTTTCTGATGATCTATAATTTTCTGAAGATTTATTAGCGTCTTCATTAGATGCATTGGCTTCATTTGAATGATTCGTTCCTTTAATTCTATTGTATAAATCGCTGTTCCAAGATTGCGCTCTTTTACTAAAACCTTCCATATCATTTTGAATGGTGTTTTTAATACTATTCAAATCTACTTTCTCCCCCACCATTTCTAATTTATCCGCACTGGTTTTAGCTTCTGGTAGCACTAACCATAAAACGATGTATACAAAAACAGCTCCTGGACTAAAAGTAATGTCTAATAAATTAGGGAAATCGGGCGCATCCCAAAATTGGAATAAGTGCATATGTCTAAAATTCACTACAAAGCGAATGAATGGAATTAAAAATAAAATTCTCACTATCCATACTTGAATACCAAAGTATTTAGACAAACCAGCTGCCACGCCCCCAATGACTTTATTATCTATATCTCTAAATAATCTTTTACGCACACCACCCACTTCTTTAATAGAAGTGCTAGGTACTGCAATCCATAAAATTAAATAGCCAAGTATATTCACACCTATTAAAAAGAACCAAAGAATTCTAACAAGTAGTGGCTCAATTCCAAAGTAGTTCGCAATACCACTACAAACACCACCCAATACTTTATTTTGCTCATCGCGATACAATCTTTTAGGTCTATTGCTTGTTCTGTCAAAATTCGAATTATTATCTTCACCAGTATTTTGATAATTATTTGTATTCTGCTGCGTCTGGTTTGTACTGGCTTCAAAACCATCCTGGGCTTCAAAATCGGCAGGGCGTCCAATACTTGTAATGATTAAATCGATATCACTGGCAGCTATGCATACCGTTCCTTTTTTCAAACGGTCTTCACATAATTCTGCAATGCGACATTCAATGTCATTAATAATTTCATCGCGTCCTTCTTCGTTGGCAAAATAAATGCGAAGAGACTCTATGTATTGTTTCAACATTTCATAGGCTTGTTCTTCAATGGGAAGAATGCGCCCTTGAAAATTGATATTGATTACTTTATTCATGTTGGTAAAATTTAAGAAACCTCATTGGTTTCAGATGAAGCAATAGGGTTGGTATTTTGAGTTAACTGATGCACAGCGGTAGTCATCTCCTTCCAAGTTTTTAACAAAACTTCGAAGGCTGCTTTTCCTTCCTCTGTCATTACAAAATATTTTCTTGGGGGGCCACTGATACTTTCTACCCAACGGTAATTTAAGAGGCCCGCATTTTTTAAACGCGTCAACAAAGGATACAAGGTTCCCTCTAGAATATGCAAATTGGCCAACTTCATTTTTTCAACAATATCACTAGGATAAACCTCCCCTTGTTGAATGATGGACAATATGCAAAACTCTAGTACGCCCTTGCGCATCTGACTTTGTGTGTTTTGAATATCCATAAGAATTGATTTGAAACACAAAACTAGGACTTATTATAGTACTATGTATCGCATAGTACTATAATAATAAAAATAATTTTATAAATACTTAATAATCAATATTTTATAAAATATATAATTTTACAAGCGTTCCAATAGATGGATAGATGGTAGCTAAAAAGAGGCTAATAGACCACTAATTCATAAAAATCTTCCTCATTTAAGTAAGTATTGGCCAGGACCATGATTTCTTCGGGTTGAAGCGCGCGAACCACTTGAATGGTGCGGTAAAAATATTCCTCCGTTAAATCGTTCAATAAATAAGATTTCCAACGACTGATGATTTGAAAAGGCCCATCCAAATCACCCAATAAAGCACCCAACATATAATTTTTTACCAATTTTAATTCCTCTGGTTCCACTAAAGTTTCTCTTAATATTTTCATTTCCTTATACACTTCTTCCATAGTGGCTTTGCAAACATCTTTACCTGCATCAGTACTTACCATCCAAACCCCAGCATGTTTGTAATTTTGCAAATAACTATGAATGCCATAAGTATAGCCTTTGTCTTCTCTAATATTGCTCATGAGTCTGGATCCAAAAAATCCACCAAACAAATTATTCAACACCTGTGCTGCTGGAAAATCGGGATGATGCCTGGTAGGAAAAGGTCTAGCCAAACGAATCGATCCTTGCACCGATGCAGCATCATTCACAATGCTGTACTTTTTTTCAGTGGCAGAAATAACCGGATGAACCTGTTCTTTAATTTCTTTTTTGTTCAAAGGCAACTGCCCAATATGCTTATTGAGTAAGGCTTGTATATTAGATGGAAATTTTCCTGCAATAAAAATGACACATTTACCTTCTTGATAATATTGCTTGTAAAAAGCGACTAGATCTTCTCTGTTGATATTTTTATAATCCTGCTCTACAGAATATTTACCATAAGGATGTTGAATGCCAAATAAATATTCATCAATCAGTCTGTTCGCTATAAAATCTCCTTTTTTTAAATTCAACAATAACCTTTGAATTTGATTTTGTTTTAAAATGGCAATTTCTTTTTCAGGAAAATTCGCATCAGAAACAATTTCTCCCATCAAGGGAATCACTGCTTCAAAATGTTTGGTCAAACAATGCAAAGTCACCGTGGCCGTTTCATTGGTACAAGTTCTATTTAAATGCGCTCCGTAAAATTCAAAAGCATCGGTAATTTCAAAAGAAGATTTGCTACTGGTTCCATTTTTCAATAAAAAATTTGTGGCTGCAGCGACCCAGTTTTTTTGCTCATAGGTATTGCCTGCCTCAAAAACCATATCTACCGATAAGACTTCTTGCGCACCTCCTTCATAAGCATATACTTCTACCCCATTGTCTAGGGCAAATTTTTGATAAGGTTTTAATTGAATGTCAAAATCAATAGCGTCTTTGATCGGCGGTGCTACTATTCTATCTAGGGCCATGATTTAGGATTTACTATAATAATATAAGGTATTGCGATTCTTGTCTTGGAATATTTGTTGGGCCGTAGCTTGAATCATGCTAGGCGTTACTTGTTGGTACAAGGACAATTCTTTGTTCATTAAGTCGGCGTCTCCTAGTAATTCATAATAAGCCAAACTATGCGCTCTATTCATAATACTCATGTCCTCAAAACAAATCACACTTTCTGTCTTATTGATTACTTTTTGTACTTCTTTGGCATCCAGAATATCGTTCTTTATTTTTTCTACTTCATCCAACACCGCTTTCTCCGCTACGGTCATACTAATGCCTTTGACTAATTTTCCTTCGATCACCAGTAAGCCTGGATCAACGGTGCCAAAATGATAACAATCAATGGATGAAAATATTTGCTTCACTTTAATAAGCTGCTCATACAATCTAGCGGAAGCCCCTCCTCCTAATACTTCTGTGATTAAATCAGTGGCATGATAGCCTATATCAAAGCGGCCGCCCATATGCCAGGTCATCATCAACATATCCAAAGGCACATCTGCCCGCACGTCCATACTTCTGCTTTTTTCTTGCGCTGGCTCCTTGGGTAAATTGCGTTGATAGGCTGTGCCGGCAGGAATTGGGCCAAACCATTTTTGGGCCAATTGCTTTACTTGTTCGGTTTGCACATTTCCAGTTACTACTAAAATAGCATTGTTGGGACGATAAAATTTAAAGAAAAAATCTTTCACATCTTCCATGGTGGCATCTTCTACATGCGCCAAGGAGGCGCCAATGGTCATCCAACGATACGGATGTTGGGTATAGGCCAGGCTGCGCATTTTATGCCAAGTATCACCATAAGGTTTATTGATATAATGTTCTTTGAATTCTTCGCAAACTACTTTGCGTTGTACTTCTAAACTTTTTTTACTACAAGCTAAGGACAACATTCGATCGCTTTCCAACCAAAATGCAGTTTCAATATTTTCAGCAGGAATTTGACAATAATAATTGGTTAAGTCATTGGTGGTATAGGCATTGTTTTCGCCACCTGCTCTTTGAAGTGGTTCATCGTATACAGGAATATGCACACTGCCGCCAAACATCAAGTGTTCAAACAAATGCGCAAAGCCTGTTTTGTTTGGGTCTTCATCCTTAGCACCCACATTGTACAAAACATTCACCACCGCCATAGGCGTACTGGTATCTTGGTGCACCAAAACCTTTAGGCCATTATCTAATTGAAATTTTTCAAATTGTATCATATAAGAGGGCAAAAATACTTAATAACTACAACAGTTCCTTTTCTATTGTAAAAACCTTGTTTTTAACACTTTCGAAACCCGATAAATTCGATTAACTTTGTGGCCCATTAAATACCAAAGCCATGCAGCTGGAAACACTATACCAACGCGCCTTGAATTTCGAACACTTGAGCAAAGAAGAAGGCCTGTTTTTATTTGAAAACGCACCCCTTACTGAATTAAGTTATATCGCCAATGAATTAAGAAAAAAACAAGTGCCCCATGGTAAAGTAACCTGGCAGATCGATAGAAATGTAAACACCACCAATGTCTGTATTGCCAACTGCAAGTTTTGTAATTTTTACAGAGTACCTGGTCATCCTGAATCTTACATTACGGATATGGATACCTACCGCCAAAAAATTAAGGAAACGATTGAGTGGGGCGGTGATCAATTATTATTACAAGGAGGCCATCATCCAGAATTAGGTTTGGCTTTTTATACCGATATTTTTAGTCAAATAAAAAATGAATTTCCAACCATTAAATTACATACACTAGGCCCCCCAGAAATTGCACATATTGCAAAGCTGGAGAAAATGAGTCATACCGATGTATTGCAAGCCTTGGTGGCTGCTGGTATGAATTCACTGCCTGGTGCGGGTGCTGAAATTTTAGTAGACCGTGTCAGAAAATTAGTGTCTAATGGAAAATGCGGCGCAGACGAATGGTTAGATGTCATGGCTGCAGCGCATCAGTTAAATATTACCACTAGTGCCACGATGATGTTTGGTCATGTGGAAACCTTAGAAGAAAGATTTATTCACTTAGTGCGCATCCGTGAAGTGCAAGATAGAAAACCAAAGGACGCCAAAGGATTTTTAGCCTTCATTCCTTGGACCTTCCAGGATGTAGATACCTTACTTACTAAAATTAGAGGGGTACATAATTTAACCACTACAGAAGAATATATTCGCATGATTGCCATTAGTAGAATCATGTTGCCCAATATTAAAAATATTCAAGCCAGTTGGTTGACCGTGGGAAAAGCCACCGCACAGGTTTGTTTGGAAGCAGGGGCCAACGATTTTGGAAGTATTATGCTAGAAGAAAATGTGGTAAGTGCCGCAGGAGCGCCTCACCGCTTTACTTATAAGACTATTCAGGAAGCTATTAAAGAAGCGGGTTTTGAACCTCAGTTAAGAGACCAACAATACGAATGGAGAACCTTGCCTACTGCGATTCAAGAACAAGTAATTAATTATTAGGGCTTAGTGTAACTTTTGGATCCTATCTACGTTTTAAGTATAACCAATTGTCAATTCTAAAGGATGAGGGAGATTGAATTCAATCAATGCGTGGATGATTACGCCAATAGCGTATATCGATTTATATTAAAAAATATAGGTCAGGTAGAAGATGCGCAGGATATTGTCCAAACTGCTTTTGAAAAATTATGGGTGAACCGAGATAAAGTAGAACCCCTCAAAGCCAAATCTTATTTATTTACGGTGGCCTATCACCAAATGATAGACCATATTCGAAAAGAAAAAAAACTAAGCACTACAGACAATTACAAGGAAGCAGGGGCAAAAGTAATTTATCAAAAAGACCATGAATTAAAACAGATTTTACTCGCTGCGATCAACGAATTGAATCCAACACAAAAGAGTTTGGTCTTATTAAAAGATTACGAAGGCTATTCTTATCTAGAAATTGGGGAGATCATGAACTTATCCGAAAGTCAAGTAAAAGTATACTTGCACCGTGCTAGAATATTTTTAAAAGGAAAATTAGTTCACCTTGAAAAAGTAGCTAGTTAATATGAATATCAACGAAACCAATTACGAAAATTATTTTTTCTTGTACATTGACAAGGAATTGAGCCCAGCAGAAAATGCGGCGGTAGAAAATTTTATTGCTTTGCATCCAACTTATGCGGACGAATTGGACCAGTTGAAAAAAACCATTCAAGCCCCAGAAAATATCCTATTTGAACACAAGGCCTTATTGTATCGTTTGCCAGCCATGGAAGCAAGTATCTCTAGTGATTTTAAAAACACATTGTACAAAAAAGAGGCAAGCTTGTTTAAAGTTGAATTTAACAATCGAACAAAAGTGGCTTTGCTAAGTGTGGCAGCCCTCTTTGTATTGTTGATTGGCTATCAATTCATCGGAACGAGTTCGGTAAGCTCCATCAATACTGCTACTTCAAATAGCGCTCAAGCCAATGGGCAAAACTTGTCTAGAACCAAAGCGGCATTAGAAAAAAAGAATGACCCTGGTATAAATGTGCTCGCAATTACTACAAAAAGAATAAAATTCAGCAGAAAAATTAAAGAGGATTTAGCGCCTGCAAGAATTTCCATGGCTGCTATAACAATGAAAGAAACAGCCGATTTGAATACTTCAAGCATACCTATAAGCAATGAAACAGTAAGCCTGACCCCTTTGGATTTACCTGCTTATCAAATTAACCAATTACCCAACGAAATACCTGCAAGTAACAATAACAAAGCAAGCGACAATGTTGTTCCAACCACTTATCAAGTATTAGATACCGAAGAGGAAGATAAAAGCATCTATATTGCCAATTTAGAAATTGACGCTGCTGCGCTCAGAGGTATTACAAGAAGATTCAACGCACTTTTCAAAAAAAATAAATCTGAAAATAAATAATAAAAAATAAGATGATGAAAAAAATAATACTTCCCCTTTGTATCATAAGTATCAGCTTATTCAGCTATGCACAAAAAGACAGCAGTTACCAGCCATCTGCTGATGTTCTATCTAAAGCCAAACCAGACACTATTAGAATTGGTGATATGATGATCATAAATGATAAAACTAATAAAGGAACCTATGAGATAGGGCGTGGAATGATTAAAGTAAACTTAAATAGTGATGATAGAGGCTATCGTAAAGCTAAGCGAGTTACCATCATTGAAAAGTCTGATAATAAAAATGTAGGTATTTATGTAAAATCATTTAAAGACACTTTAATTTCAGTCAATGACGATACCGTAAGAATTGGGCGCTACAATATCATTAAATCGCAGGAAGGGAATGATAAAAAAAATTGGGAAACAATGGTTGAAGAGGGCGATTTTAACAATACCAATATTACTATAGAACGTAAACCTAAAAAATTAAAAAATACAACTACCAGTTGGTTAGAATTTGACTTAGGCTTTGCCAATTTAATAGATAAAACCCCTACGATGGCTTTCAATACTATGTACATGCCTTCCTATCAATCATTTGCTCCAGTTGCTGTCACCAATACCAATTTAAAATTAAATAATCCCAAATCAAGCAATGTGAACATTTGGATTGTTCAACAAAAAACCAACCTTTACAAGCACTACTTAAATTTAAAGTATGGTTTGGGTATCGAAATGTACAATTTTAGATTTGAGCAACCCATTAGCTTTGGCAATACCCCGGGCAACTATATTTATTTTGACAATGTACATTTTTCAAAAAATAAATTGTTTGTGGAGTATTTAACTGTACCCATTCAATTGAACTTCCAGTCTGAACCAGGCAATGATAAAAGCTTTTACGCTAGTCTTGGTATGAGTGCTGGTTATTTGTTGGAATCTCGTACCAAACAAATAAGCGATGAAAGAGGAAAAAAGAAAGTGGGTGGTAATTTCAATTTAAATAATTACAAGATGGCTGCCATTGGTGAATTGGGTATTGGTGGTATTAGATTGTATGGAGCTTACAGTATGACCAATTTGTTTGATAAGAAATTGACTTATTTCGATATGGCTCCTTTTGTTATTGGCTTAAGAATCAGCAGGTTTTAATCCTATCAACTATATAAAAAATTAAATTAAATTTTCTGCGCCAAAATAAGATTGCAATACCTTCGGAAGGGCAATACCTGTTTCGGTTTGGTAGTTTTCTACTAGAGCAGCAAATATTCTAGGCAAGGCCAATGAACTACCATTCAATGAATGTGCAAACTGAATTTTTCCAGCCGCATCTTTGAAACGGCATTTCATTCTATAAGTTTGATAGGCTTGGAAATTAGAAACACTACTTACTTCTAGCCACCTTTCTTGCGCTGCACTGTACACTTCAAAATCATAAGTAATGGCAGAAGCAAAACCCATATCTCCTCCACATAATCTTAGAATACGATAGGGTAAACCAAGACTTACTAATAATTTTTCTACATGGGCTACCATTTCCAACAATACTTCATCGCTTTTGTCGGGATGTACAATTTGAATAATTTCCACTTTTTCAAATTGATGTACTCTATTTAATCCACGCACTTCTTTTCCAAAACTTCCTGCCTCTCTTCTAAAACATGGTGAATAAGCGGTCATTTGCAATGGAAGTTCTGTCTCTTTTAAAACCACATCTCTATAGATATTGGTCACAGGCACTTCTGCAGTAGGAATTAAAAAAAAATTATCTGCTGTGGCATGGTACATCTGTCCTTCTTTATCGGGCAATTGTCCTGTGGCAAAAGCAGAAGTTTCATTCACCATAAAAGGAGGTAGGTATTCTGTATAACCTGCAGCAATATTAAAATCTAAAAAATATTGTACCAAGGCTCTTTGAAATTTTGCACCCTTACCAATATATAAGGGAAAACCACTGCCTGTAATTTTAGCGCCTGTTTCAAAATCAACTAAATTGTATTGGCTAATCAAATCCCAATGCGCTTGAGCGCCAGCATGTAATTTGGGTATTTCCCCGCCTTGCTTCACCAGCTCGTTGTCTTCGGGTGTTTTTCCTTTGGGCACTAAATCATGTGGTAGGTTGGGAAACTGAACCAAGGTATTTTGTAAATCTATTTCTACCTGGGCCATCTTTTCTTTCAAAGGCTCCAATTGTTTTTTCCATTCACCCACCTCAGCTTTAGTAGCTTCTGCTTGCTCCTTATCCCCGTTTGCCATCAATGCCCCAATTTCCTTGGAAGCAGCATTCACTTTAGCTTGCGTTTCATCAAAAGCCGCTTGTAACTGCTTTCTTTCATCGTCTAAATCAATCACCGTATCCACCAAATTGGGTTGGGCGAAATGCTTAATGGCCAACTTTTGCTTAGCCAGCTCCCTATTTTGACGCAAAAAACTCACTTGTAACATCGGATCAAATTTTAGCAAAGATAATCAAAGCATCCTACTACGCCTAGATATCCCCTACCTTTGCTTGGTAAATTGAAAAAAGCAGTTATGGGATCGATAAAAGATGATTTTCAGACCAGGTGGTGGGATTTAGAGAAAAAACTGATGGACCGATTTGGTAAAAAGCCGGATGTGGAATCTATCCTATTTCTTATTGGACTGCAGGAAACTGGATTTTTGGTTGAAAAAATTAGCAAGGAACAGAAGCAGGACCTGATGCATGTAGCCATTTGCTCCATCCTGGCTGCCAGTGGCTATTACTTATTAGAAGGACAAGATGAAGAGGGCTGGCCGCACTTTAAGCAATTGAAAGGGCTCCCAACCATGGACTTGATTGAACAAGAAGGCTTTTTAAAAGACCATATATTACTCTATTTTGAAAACAATAGCTTCTAGCGCATTGTTTTTTTAGTGTTTTTTATGAATCTTTGCACCAATAAAAAATAAACTATGCAATTCCCAGCAGACTTAAATTACACCAAGGACCACGAATGGATTAAATTAGAAGGTACTACGGCCACCATTGGCATTACCGATTTCGCTCAAGGCGAGCTTGGAGACATTGTCTACATAGATATTAATACAGTCGGGAAAATGCTTTCCGCAGAAGCTGTTTTCGGAACAGTAGAAGCAGTAAAAACAGTAAGTGATTTATTTTTACCAGTAGCGGGTACTATTTTAGAAGTAAACCCAGCCTTAACTGCTCAACCAGAATTGGTCAATACAGATCCTTATGGTGCTGGGTGGATGGTAAAAGTAACAGTGGTGAATGCAGCGGATGTAGCTGCCTTATTGACCAGTGAAGCTTATGCAAAGCTGGTACACTAATCCAACCTTTTATATGAAAAGTTTAAGCTGGGTGATTGGAGAAATTTTACTTGTATTTGTTTTATTGAGTTTGCCTGGCAGTAATTTTTCGCAACATCCAGGATGGATGGATTTGGTACATTTTGACAAATTAATCCATATGGGATTGTTTGGCTCTTTGGCTTTATTC
>Ga0304728_1001908_pt1 | contig 13949 bp, 10 predicted proteins | sample C_130625_MF_Meta_FD_190476 | JGI IMG/M metagenome (GOLD analysis project Ga0304728, IMG submission 190476) | Freshwater microbial communities from Lake Croche, Canada to study carbon cycling - C_130625_MF_MetaG (v2) (version 2) | ecosystem: Environmental > Aquatic > Freshwater > Lake | place... | reverse complement strand
CCAGCGGGGCCGGGAGGAAGGTACCGAGAGTTCGGATCGGGAACTGCGGGCGAGAAACCGAGAGGGCCGACTGGGCCGGTGGGACCAGGCGGGCCAAAGGGTCCGGTTGGGCCCCAAGCACCGGAGGATCCTTGAAAGCCGGTGGCTCCCGTCGGGCCGTCTGGTCCGGTGGGACCAATGTCGCCGGTATCGCCAGTCGGGCCGGTGGGGCCGTCTGGTCCGGTGGGACCCCACTCGCCGGTGGGACCATCGAAGCCTTTTGGCCCGGTGGGACCAGTGGCGCCGTCTGCTCCGGTTGGTCCAGGCAGGCTGTTGAAGCTTGCCGCGCCGGTCGGGCCTTGGGGCCCATGGAAACCAGTGGCTCCGGTTGGGCCGACTCCGAGTGCACCGGTCGGACCCATTGGGCCGGGTGCACCGTATGGGCCAGTTGCTCCGGTCGGGCCCTGCTCCCCAGTGGGGCCAGGGGCAGCACCGGGCACGTAGGGAAATCCGCTGGTGCCGTATCGCTGCGACGACTGAATTGCGGTGAAAGAACCGAGAGAGATGAAACTGAGCGGGCCGAAATCGCCGGTCGGACCTGGCGGACCATCAGGACCGGTGTCGCCGTAAAACCCTGTGTAGCCGTCTGGGCCCTGCATGCCAGTTTCGCCCATTGGTCCGGTTGGACCGACTGGGCCCGTTGCTCCGGTTGGGCCGGTGGCTCCGGTGTCTCCTGTTGATCCCTGATAGCCGGTCGGACCCATCTCGCCCCTCGGGCCAGTCGGGCCCATGGAACCTTGCATGCCTGTCTGGCCAATTGCGATTCCGGTTGGTCCGGTGAGTCCGGTGGGACCAATTGGCCCTTGCGGGCCGGTGGGACCAAAACCCAAGGGGCCTGTCGCACCGGTCATACCGGCGACGCCACCTGGTCCAGTTGCGCCGGTTGCACCGGGCAAACCTGGAGGCGGCGTTGGCGTAACGATCGCGCCGATGAGGTAGTAACCCTGCGCGTCGGGAGTCGTTTCGAGTTCGAGTGTGTACTGATTGGCGTTGTTGTTTGTTGCACCACTGAACGTTGCGGTGGTGGAGAACGAACCGTCGGCTGCAGTGGTTGCGGTGACAACGCGCGTCGCGGCGGAACCACCGGGAGGCATCAAATCACCGTTCAAATAGGCACTAATTGTGATGTTGACGGCGGTACCGGCGGCAAGAGACGTGACGCCATCAATCGTGATGTCACCGTTGACGAACTCGAACGTTGCGGTGATGTTGCCAACGGGCGCGTCGCCCGCCGCGGTTGCAGCAGCAACGCTTTGAATGATGTTGAGATTGCCCGGAAGGATCTTGCGGGCGACGAACAATCCGCCAACGCCGGCCAAGCCAGTGATGACGCGACGACGAGAGAGCGGGGTGGTGTTGATCTTCTCGCGAGTAGAGAGCTCGTCGTTCGTGGTCGCGTTGCTATCTGTCGGAACAGAGGAAGCGGAATCAGAACGTTCCATGTCGTGTGGGTCTCCACCCTGGCCCCGAACTACGCAAGAACGAGATGTGCTGAATCTAGTCGCTGGCTGATTAATGAGTCGACTTATCAGTGGTGCTGATCGGTTGTCTTTCGCCCGTTACGGGCGTGAAGTCATGCTGAATGTCTGAATCTCCCGAGCGTCTTGGCCAAGCCAAGGTGGCGGAGGCGACGGCCGGAAGCGTTTCGAGTACTCGCAGTTCGGAACGGTGGCGCATCGGGAACCAATCGATGCCGTTCTGGACGCCGTCTCGTTCGGCGATCTCGAGAAGCTTGTGCGCTCCAGCCTTGGTGACGAGATAAGCGAAGGCGCCGCCGAGAAAGTCCTCCCACACCATGGGGCGCCAGCGATCGCGAGGAGCGAGACCGGTGCGGTCCGGGGCAGTGTCCCAGTGAAATGAGCCGAGGAAGGCGAGATCGAAATCGGTCGCCTCGGGAAGCTGTCCGAGTGCGTCGACAAGTTCGTTGCGCAGGTTCGGCACAAAGGTGGCGTCGTCCTCGACGATGAGCATCATGTCGTCGCTGCCGCCCGCGATTTGTTGCCACAAGTTCATGTGGCTGAGCGCGCAACCGATGATGCCGCGACGGAAATTGAAATCGTTGTCGCGGAAGAGATGGGAGATTTCATCGTTCATAACGAGTGCGTGACCATCGATGCCTTCGACGCGCACGAACTTCGATGCGGTATCCGTATCGGCTGATGCAGAAAGTCGTTCGGTGAAATCGGCCCACCGGTCGCTGCGACGTTCGAGATTGATGACTTGAATGGGAAGTTTGTCGAAACGCTTTAGGCCGATGAGAACGCGTTCAAGAGTTGGGAAAAGTTGATACTCGTCAAGGACCCGTTGTTTCTCGCGTCGGATCGCGTCGATGCGTTGACTCCACAAATCATCGGCGATTGCTCGTTCGATGATTTGCTGGGCTTCTTCTGGGTTTTCTAGGGGCAGTCGAACGAACACATCAGGATCGACGAGTTGTTCAAGATTGGGACAGCCCCAATAGAAACAAAGGCACTCAGAAAGAATTGCGTCGAAAAACTTTTCGGTGACGTAGTTGTGTTCAGAAAAGTTTTCGGCAGCGATTGTGTAGCGATAAGGGAAAAGACCGTCGCGTTTGTCTCGATCGGGGAGTTCGCCCATGTGGTCAGCGACGCCGTTGATCGCGCCGCGACCGAACACGTCGATAGCAACGGTGTTTGCGACGAGATGTTGTACAAAGGCAACGCGCAGTTTGTGGCCAGGATCAACCGTCTTGTTCGAGACAACCACCGAAAGATCGCGTGTCTTCTCGATTGGTCGTGCGGAGTGGTAACCGCCACCGAGTTCCGCCCACGTTGCTCCAAGGTGCCACTCAGCAACATTGGGGAAACGAGTGTGAGTGCGAAGATGCAACAACTCATCGGGGTTTGGATCTGACCACTTGCCCCATCTCGCCACACCGGCCAACGGTTCCATGTGCATCACGATGGATCGATCGGATTGCACAACGGCACGTCCTGGATTATTCAGGATGACGGTGACGTCGGCATCGGGAGTTTCAGTGAGCTGAATTCCATTCCACTTCCCGTCCCCTTTGGTCTGCCGCCGGAATTCACTCGTGACGGTTTTCGGATCGTCCCAGAAGCTGACGAGACGCACTGTGGTGGTTTCGGCATGGGGGAGCGCCCGGCCGAACTGCGGTTCACCGTTGAGTTCGTAGGCGTTTGGTCTGCGATTCGCGCCCTTTTCGGATGTGAATGTCCCGATGTTGACGTTGGAAATGGTGTCAAAGAACGCACTGTGTAGGCCAGAGGCGGTGAACCGTTCCGCGAATTCGAGTTCGAAGTGAATTGGCTCGGTGCTGAAAGCGCCGACCGAATTAATTGACGAAGTTCGCATCATCGAAGGCCTCAGCGAAAAGTTCGGCCACCACGCATTCGAACGTCGGTTCTTTCCGATGTCACGGTTGAAGATCTCGAATGCTTCGGTTCCGGGCTTCGCAAAAATATGCACTCGGTATGGCTGTTGTCCGATTGCAGTGGCCCGTAACTCGCCTCCAGGAGTGTTGTGCTCGCTTGGATGTTCTACGTAGTTGCGGTTGAACAGCACCTGCCCAAGCGAGTCATCGTCTTCGAGGATGGCGATTGCACGGCTGACGTAGGTGTCGGGAGCAAAAAACTCCCAGTCGTCTTCGAGGTGGAGCCAATAGGGAGACGAAACTTCGGCACGGAGCATTTCCATGCTGCGCCCGTGACCCTTTGTGGTGTCGTCTTTCCAAATGAATTCGAAGAACGGATAGCGCTCGGCCATTGCGGCACGGTCGTCCTCGCTCGAGCCATCGTCAATGCAGATCCACCGATCAATCGAATCGACGTCGGTGCAAAGACGGAGAAACGAGTCCATCGACCGATCAAAGAGGTCGCGTCGACGACAAGTAGTGATCGTGAGTGTGACGGTTGGGTCGGCCGCGGGCGTTTCAAATCGCTCCGTGAGCCTGGCGATCACATCAAGCGGACGTGGGTGTTTTTCGGCCAAGAGATAGGGGAGACAGAAATCGCGGTTGGAAAGCACCCGATCGCGTTGATCAAGCGAGAGTTTCGAACTGTTCAAAAGTTCCGTGCAAACGTCGAAACTCTCTTGGTAGTTGCCGATGTAATACGCAGCAATAGAGCGCTCGATTGCGCCCATCCAATTGTGCGCATCGGCAGAAACAAAGAGAAGGTCGTCATCGGGAAATGGGATATCGGAAGCGCGCGTCGCAAAGAGGTGCGCGAGTTGCCATTCATCAGTTGATCGGTAGTGGCGCGCAATCTCGACGAGAGGCTCGGCGCGTGTCGGGCGCGCATTCCATGCTTCGAGGTAAGCAGTGAGCACGTGATCCCACACAGCGCCCATTCGCTCGAGGGCTCGCGCGCGCTGCAAGTGCGAATAGAAAATCTCTTCGGCCCATCCGCCCATTTGTGTACGTCGGGTGTAGAGGTCGTAGGCCTCCTGCGCGTCACCTGCATCCATACGGCTCTGCGCCAAATAGAACACGGTGCGCGAATCCTCGGGATCGCGTTCGAGTTCTTCACGCAACACCGCGCTGTCACGCTCGTACTTGTCATCTGCAAGGTTGCGCCCACCGAGCCGTCGGGATTCGACGTGGTAATCGCCGCCAAGTCGTTCAATCGGACCGCACGGTTCGGTACACACCGCGTATTCATGCAGCACTCCGCGGTATTCCCACGGGAGTTCAAGTTTGAATAGTTGTGTTCGCCAGTAGGTGAAATTTACGCCGATGCGCATCATGTAGGCATCGGCATCAAGCGTGTTGAAGTCAGGTTCGCCAATGAGGAGATCGTCAGCGTCCATCACCAACGCGTAGTCGGCGGTGCCCCGGCTCAGTTGAAGAGCCTCCGTGCGGTTATGGCCGAAGTCGACCCATTCGCGCTCGTGGAGTTCGCCGGCAATACCGGCTTCGGCGAAGTACGAACGAATGAGTTCCTGCGTGCCATCAGTTGAACCGGTGTCGACGATGCACCAGGTGTCGATGAAGCCTCGGACCGAATCAAAGGCTTCGGTGACGATGTGCGCCTCATCCTTAACGATCATCACTAATGCGACGGTTGGGCGCGTGGCGTCAGCAGCTGTTGTGCTGGTGTCTGCCTCGCCGGTCATGGGGCGACGTTAGTTGTCTTGGCGCACACCGTTCTTGGGCACAACCGGATGTGGCGCGGTGCAGGAAGTGACGAGCGCAGGCGCTTAACCCGTAAACGCCGGTGCGATTGGGTCGGTTGCCGCAGTCGTCGTCGACGTTGTCGTGGACGGCGCCGCGGGATCGGCAAGAAGCGGGCAGACCGCAACAGGTGCGGAGACCTGCATAGGAATGAAGGTGGCCGTATCGGGATTGGCGGTCTCTACAACGACGAGTCCGCCTTGGGCGTAATAGTCGTTGGTGATGAAGAGCTTCGAACCATCAGCAGTGATCCGAGATCCTCTAACCCAACCACCTGACGTTGTCGATGCAAGAGCTACGTGCTGTGTCCAGGTGCCGTCGGCGATGTTGAGGATGTAGAGGAAATACGAACCAGATTCTCCTCCAACGAAATACAGAGTGGAATCGGAGGGTGAGATTGAGACGCTTTGAATCCCGATCGTGGGTCCGAGCGTTGTGTAGTTCTTGGATTGCGTATCGAACGAGACGATGCCAATTCCCGGGTTGATACCATCGGCGATATAAAGAACGCTTCCGGTGCTGTTAAGCGTTGCACCTTTGTAATAGGCCGGAACTGTGGTTGAACTTGTTACTGACAACGTTGCTGCGTTGAGTTCATTGACCACAGTATTGGGATAGTTGACGCTCAACACCCAGATGGTGTTGCCGTCGGGGGAGAGGAGCAAGCCGTCAGCTCTACCGTCGAACGACGCCAGGACGCTTCCGTCTGAGGTTTGAATCTTGCGGACATGCGGGGCGTAGGTGAAGTCTTCCAGAACAGCAGCCCAGACAATTGATCCGTCGTCATTGGACACGAATTCGTTGGTCACGTGTTCGCCGAGTTGGAACGTCTGAATAACTTGGTTGTTTGATGTGTCGATCATGATGATTGACTCGCCCGTAAATTCGCCGACAAACAGGTACCGACCATCGCCGGAGTAGGTGTTGCTCGTGGGGTCTGCGCCAGTCCCGATCGTATGGACGATGAGATTTGTTGATTGATCAATGATCGATTCGGCGCCGTCGTTCCATCGGGGAACGGCAACGGTGCCAAAGCAGAGCGACTCGCCACCGCCGTTGCTGGATACTGCAGCGCCAGCAGTCAGCGTTGAACCGTTCGTGACGGCAAGCACGGCACCAAGCAGCACGAGTGCAAGAGCGGAAAGAAGTGAAACTCGGAGGGTTTGACGAGTTGAGGGGCGTGATCCATGCAATGACATCTCCGCAGTCTACCGACTGTAACTCGTAGTGGCAAAAAGTCGGGGCTATGAACGACGCCTTCGTGTGTGGCCTAATAGAGAGGTATGCCCGGCCATGTGGATTCCATCAATGCCATCACCCTGATGACCGCCGAAATGGCGGCATCGGTGGCGTTTTATGGGGTGTTGGGGGCAGAAGTGGTCTTTGGGGGCCCGCAGAACTCGTTCACCACGCTGAGGCTCAACGACTCCCAGTTCTTGAATCTGCAATTGGACCCGACGTGGACGAAACCCGAGCGGGCCTGGGGTCGCTTCATCCTGTGGGTCGACGATGTTGATGTGGTCTACGACGCGTTCATCGCTGCGGACTACTCGCCATCGATGGCGCCGTCAGATGCTGTCTGGGGCGAGCGGTACTTCCACATTGTTGATCCGGCCGGCCACGAGCTCAGCGTCGCTCGCCGCCTCGATGCTTGATTCCTGTATCGGTGCGGGACGAACAAGAAGCGCAATCACAGCGGTCGTTCCGAGCAGCGCAGCAATACCGGAATTGATGATGACGGGAATCTCTCCTGCACCAATTCCGTAGGTGAACCACAGATACGAACTCGTTGCGAGAAACGCCCACGCGGCAACCGAGATACCCGGGCCACGACCATGACGAATCGTGTAGCGAATTTGCGGAAGGTTCACGAGAATCGAAGCGGGCATACCTATGTAAGCAGGGATGTTTTTGTTGAGGACGCCGAGTCCAAGAAGGAATGTGAGCGCAAGCGCGACGAGAAGTTCCGCTCCGATCCGTGTGCGCGCAGGTTTGTCATGAAGCATGAACCAAGTCAGCGGAATGACAAGAACAACCCACGTTCCATTGGCGATGATTTGCTGGGGCGAGCGCACCGAAATGCCGTAAGCGAACCAGGCCAACGACGAAAGGGTGAGCAGTATCCACGTTGAAGGGGCGATTCCTTCGGCGCTTCGAACTCGCAGCATGCGCAAGATTTGCGTCGAGGAGCTAATGATCGATGCAACGGCGGCAGCACCACCAGCGATCTGGGCCCAGAGCGGAATCACCGAGATTTTCTAGACGATGCGTCGCGCTTTTTGCGACATCTGCGCAGGAGGATTTGGCATGGCAGCATGAGGCCATGACGACGCCTCAGGTCTCCATCCAACTTCGTACGTTCCGCCAGGACGATCCCGGTTCTTTTCAGTACGTGCTCGATCAAGCACGAGCTGCTGATCTTGCCGGTATCGACCGCATCGCGGTGAGCGATCACGTTGCCTATGGCGAAAACCTCGAGGCCTACGGCGACCCCAAGAAGGGTGGTTCGGTTGGCGGTAAGCAGCCAACCGATTCCGACGGCAACTGGCTCGAACCGCTCACCGTTCTTATGGCGATGGGCGCCCTCACCGAACGCGTGCGTCTCAACACCGCAATCCTTATTGCTGCACTTCGTACCCCGACAGTGCTCGCCAAGCAGGCCGCAACGATCGATGTACTCACCGGCGGTCGGCTCGAACTTGGCGTTGGTGTCGGTTGGCAGAAAGAGGAGTACGACGCGTGCGGTCTTGACTACGACAACCGCGGTCGTCTGCTCGATCACACCATTGAGGTGTGCCAGTTGCTGTGGCGCGAACAGGTCGCGACGTACTCCTCACCCGAGTTGTCCTTCGAGAAGATTCACCAGATGCCGAAGCCTCGTCAGGCCGGCGGTGTGCCGATCTGGATCAGCGGAACGATCAACGCACGCGTCATCCGACGTATGGCTGCGTTCGGTTCAGGCTGGATTCCGTGGGGTGCCGACGGCGGCGATCTCGTCAATGCCATTCCGAAACTGCGCGCTGCAGTTGAAAAGGCCGGCGGCGATCCGTCGTTTCTCGTTCAGGGTCACGCCGCTGCAGTTCGCGATGGCGACGGAAACCTCGACCTCGCTGCGACAATGGCTGCATCGCTGCCGATGATTGAAGCGGGCGTTACGGATTTGCGCGTCACCGTGAATCATCCCGAGCAGTACGAAGAAGCGCTCGAGGTGTACTCCGACGTCGTGCGCGCATTCCGCCACGAATTTGGCTGATGTATTTCACAGTCTGACGAACAAGTGATTACTTGCCGCAGGGGACCTCGCGCCCGTGGCGACGAGTTGTAGCGCACGATCCCAAAACTTTTTACGGCAACGTTTTTGCAACGATTCGCGACCCTTGTTGCATTTTTGCGGCGCGTAACTAGCGGTGTGTTCTTCGGAACGCTCTCGCTCGTACTTTCAGGTTCTCCACTCAAGTTTTGGATCGCCCTGTCGTTCCCTGAGCGGGTGGCATCGCCCACGCGATGTCATACCGCCGGGCGGCGATGGCGGAAAAGGGGGTTGGTGGTGTGGCAGCAATCCAGTATCGGGGAGATCTCAACGAAGCGTACGAGTACGCCGACTGTTGATGGATTGACCGTCTGGAGGTGCGCTGCAAGCGGTCGTTGGGTTACCCGCCCAATCCGACGACCGTTGTGGTTCGGGGTGGAGTGCCGGGATTCAGTGCCGCACACTCCACCCCGAACTCGTTTTCTTCGCTACGCGTGGACGGCTTCGTTCTCGACAATGCGGTAGCGATAACCGAATCCACGCACGGACTCGATCGGCGATGATGCTGGATCGTCCCATCCGAGCTTGCGGCGAAGTCGAAGCACAGTGAACTTCACACGAGAGGTGTTCGTTGTCGTGGGGTCGTCCCACGCAAGTTCGAGCAACTGCTCTGGCGACAGAATCTGACCAACGTGGTGGATGAGTGCGAGCAACAAGCGGAACTCGCCAGGTGTGAGTTGCACGTCAACGCCGTCGGCTTGCACGGAACGTGAACGAATATCGATCTGAAGACGAGGATCGGCGTATTCGGTTTCGGGTTCGCCATCATCGGTTGCACGTCGAAGCAGCACGCCAATGCGGGCGACAAGTTCTTGATGACCAAAGGGCTTGGTGACGTAGTCATCGGCGCCACTTTGCAGACCGCGGACCTTCTCCGCTTCGAGTCCGCGTGCCGAGAGAATGATCACCGGTGTGGTGGTGACGTCGCGGATGCGCTGAAGAACTTGCCAACCGTCCATGCCGGGAAGACCAATATCGAGAATGACAAGAGCTGGCCGACGCTCATGAAGAAGTCTGAGACCGTCAGTACCGTTTGCCGCTTCAAGCGGGAGGTAGCCCGCGTGCTTCAAGCGAATACCGAGGAGATGGCGAATATCGGGATCATCTTCAATGACGAGAACTGACTTCTGTGGGGATGTCGACATGTCAACGACCGCCTTTGATTGTTCGTTAATTGAGGATAACGATGCAACGGTTCTTGTGCCGGCGGTGCCGTACGGTCACGGGTGCGGAATGGTTGCGACCTTGTCATTTGACGGCCCGCTGAGCGATTACGTCGTTCGTGCGGTACAAAAGAACGGTGCCTATGTACGTGCCGATCACCCCTGATCCGAATCGTGAGTTTGAAGACCGTGTTCTTCGCCTCACGTCGCTGCTTGTCGCAGCACCGGAGGAGATTGCGCCGCCTTCGTTCGAACACCTTGTAAATCTGGCTCGAAAGGTGATGCAGTGCTCGAAAGCGGTTTTGCTGTTGAACAAAAGTGCTGATCTGAATAACGGCGACGTCGTTCTTGGCTCGGGTGAACCTTCAATTGAATCGGCGTTGGTCCGACTTGCCCTCACTTCTGATGAAGCAGTGGTCCTTTCCGATGTCCTGGTCGATGAGCGTTTCGTTGATGATCCACTCGTGACTAGCAGTCCAAGTGTTGGGTACTTCGCAAGTTCGCCATTGCTTAATGCTGTTGGCGAGCGAGTCGGCACGCTGTGCGTCACTGATCCAACACCGCGCGAATGGTTGCGCTCCAACGAAATCGATGCCATGGAGGCACTCGCAGGCGCGATCGTCGCTGACATGGCATTGGACGAGTCGCGCTTAGAGATCTTGCTGCAGAACACTGAACTTCGGCGCCTCAATGAAGTGCAAGCACTGAAAGACGACTTCGTTGCCACGGTGTCTCACGAACTGCGCACGCCCTTGACGTCGATCATGGCATCGCTTGGTCTCCTTGAAGACGGGATTGTCGGAGACCTTTCTGACGAGGCTCGTGGGGTTGTGCATGTCGCCACATCGAACTCCGCTCGTTTGATTGCCCTGGTCGATGACCTTCTTGATCTCGAAAAAATGGAATCGGGGTCCATCGAACTTGTGATGTCCTCTTCATCGATCGAGGACATCATGGAAGTTTCATTGTCGGCGGTACACGGCAATGCGCAAAAGGCCGGAATCGAACTTATTCGAGAGGACCGGTTTGAATCGGAGACGAAAGTGGATTGCGACCCCGAACGAATCGTTCAGGTGCTGGTCAATCTTCTGAGCAATTCCATCAAGTTCGCGAATTTCGGAACCGCGGTCACGCTGAGAGCAGAAGTTGCGAATCACGACCACCTTGTGTTTTCAGTCGTGGACTGGGGCGAAGGCATCCCCGAGAAATCGCTTCCAAAACTCTTCGATCCATTTTGGCAGGACGACTCGTCGCCATCGCGTCGAGTTGGTGGATCAGGACTTGGTCTTTCGATCAGTAAAAAAATTGTGGAACAGCATCGAGGTCGATTCGAAGTCGATTCCACTCTTGGAATCGGATCAACGTTCCGCGTGATCCTGCCGTTGAAAGCGTCCTGACCTCACGACGCAAGGGTGAGGGGCTGATCGCCACTTTCGTTGCGACGCTTCTTGCGCCAGCCCGGGTTGGCGAACACAGAGCCAAGGCGTTCTTTCCACGTGGTTGCCGAGGCAACGTCGCGAATGATGTCGGAGTATTCGTGGGTTGCGATGCGTAGCGGGTTAAACGTGTTGATGTTCTTCGTGAGTCCGTAGCGAACGCGTTCGCCCTCGCGCTGGAAGGTGCCAAAGAGACGATCCCAAATGATGAGGATGCCGCCGTGGTTCTTATCGAGGTACTCCTCTTGCACGCCATGGTGCACACGGTGGTGCGATGGCGTGTTGAGGAATTCCTCAGCTTTACCGAGACGATCAATCGCTTCGGTGTGAATCCAAAATTGGTAGATGAGGTTGATTGCCCGCGCGTTTTCGATGACGCGTGGTCGGAAACCAAGCCAGGCCATGAGGCCATAGGGCACGAACATTCCAAAGACATCGGCGACGGGTTGACGAAGCGCAGTGGTCAGGTTGTAGTGCTCGCTGGAATGGTGCACGACATGAATGGCCCATAACCAGCGGCTCTCATGCTGGATCCGATGGTTCCAGTAATAGATGAAATCCCAGGCAAGGAGTGCGCCAGCTGTTGCAGCGATGCCGGTGCCAAGGTCTCGCTTTGATCCACCGGAATTCCACAATCGCTTCGCTGATGTGCGTGCTGCCCATGTTGTGGAGCCAGTGACAACACCGGCCGCAACCGCTGCGACTCCAGTTGATGGTCGGATGCGCTTGGCAAAGCGTGTGATTTTGGAATCGTCTTCGCGCTTGGCCAGCGCATCGGTGATTGTCGTGAGTGCAGCGGCACCAACTGCGGAGCCAACAAGAACTTTTCGGTACGTGCCCTTCCCTGGAGACACAGGGGAGAGGAGCGCGTTCAGTGCAAGTGGCACGTACAGACTCGCCGTACCCATAACAAGGCTGGCGATGGAGTCGCGCTTCGCAAAGCCGATCGCGGTGTCGTTGCACGCCCATCGCCGCGAAGAATCCGGGTGTGGCCAGTTGGATGAGATCGATCTCACTCACAGTGACTCCCGAATGGTGATGGAACGAAGGCTGTGATCAGCCTCCCACTCAATCACGGCATGAGCCAGTGGTCGCGTGGGTTCAATGTGTTCGATGAGGTTGGGGAGGTTCACTAATTCCCATGCTCCGTTCACCATCGCAAGAAAAAGGTCCTCGGGGACGTCGGTCCATGGGTCAAAGAACGGCGAGTACTCGGTGCGAGCAGCGTCGCGGAACCTGCTCGTTCGTTGGATGAACCACTCGCGCATGACCGGCTCATCGGCGTGCAGAAAGATGCTCACCTCCAACTGATCGTTGAACTGCAGCGCGTTGACGCCTTCAAAGATCAAGACGTCAACGGCGGGAACTTCCACAAACCCGTCGATGATGTCGTAGGTGTGGTGGTCGTACACCGGAACGGAACTCGGCCGGCAAGAGCGGACATCAGCAAGGAATGCGTTAATCGCCGCACTGTCGTAACTCTCAGGAAAGCCCTTGCGGTCGGTGAGACCCATTTCGCCAAGCACGGCGTTTGGGTGGAGAAAGCCGTCGCTGGCGATGACGGCAACCTCGAGACCAGTGTCTTCGGCAAGCATTTGAGCAATTGTCGAACTGAAGGTGCTCTTTCCGACGGCAACGCCGCCCGTAACTCCGACGACAACAGTCGATCCCTTGATCGCAAGCGCTCCGATGATGAGCGACACAAGGGGATCAAGGTTGGGCTCTGCCATGGGGCAACGGTAGGGCGGTGGGGCGCCGTTCGTGAAGCCGAACTCTCAGGAGTCCTACACTCAGTCGACTGCCCGATCATCGGATCGGCGCACCGCCGCAGGGGGACAAATCATGGCTATGCCGACAGATATCGGCATCGTGGATCTGGGTATGGGATTCCCGTTCACGAGCATCGAAGAGAAGAAGTCCGCATACGACTTCTTCAAAGCCAACCTGAAGGACAACGAGTCGCTGAAGGAAATGGAATTCCCGGCGCAGTACATGTTCAAAGACGTCCCCGATGTTGTGTCACCCGATACCGACGTCGTTGCCTGGATCGTCGAGAAGATGGATGCATTCAACATCGAACAGTGCATGACTGGTGTCAACGAACATTCGATTCGCGCCAAGGCCGAACACCCAGGACGATTCCACCTGTGCGCACAGGCCGATCCCAACAAGGGCATGGAAACCGTTCGTAATCTGAAGCGCCTCAAGGCCGAGAACAACATCGTTGCCGCCATGACATTCCCCAGCGGCATGGTTCCGCAGGTCGGTGTCGGCGACAAGAAGATGTATCCGATCTACGCCACGTGTTGTGAACTCGATATTCCGATCTGTATCAACGGCGGCATCGTTGGACCGCGTATGCCGAGTTGGCCACAGCATGTTGAACAGTTCGACGAAGTTCTTTACGACTTCCCCGACCTGACGATGGTCATGATGCACGGCGGCGAACCGTGGACAGAACTTGCGGTGAAACTCATGCTTAAGTGGCCAGGCCTTCACTACATGACGAGCGCCTTTGCTCCGAAGCATTACCCCAAGGACATCATCAAGTACGCGAACACTCGCGGTAGCGACAAGATCATGTACTGCGGTTACTTCCCTGCAGGTCTCAGTCTTGAGCGCCAGTTCTCGGACATGCCCAACGTTCCGTTCAACGACAACGTATGGCCGAAGTTCCTGCGCGAAAACGCACTGCGCGTCTTCAAACTCGATCAAGACAAGTAGGAACGCATGAAGATCGAAGCCGGACAGGTTGCAGTCATTACCGGCGCCGGAAGTGGCATCGGTCGCGCCTTGGCCGAAAAGGCTGCGCAATCGGGCATGCGCGTTGTTGCCGCTGACATTGA
>Ga0304728_1001907_pt1 | contig 13949 bp, 10 predicted proteins | sample C_130625_MF_Meta_FD_190476 | JGI IMG/M metagenome (GOLD analysis project Ga0304728, IMG submission 190476) | Freshwater microbial communities from Lake Croche, Canada to study carbon cycling - C_130625_MF_MetaG (v2) (version 2) | ecosystem: Environmental > Aquatic > Freshwater > Lake | place... | reverse complement strand
CCGACGCCGCGACCGGTAACCCTACCTTCACCATCAGCGGCGTTCCACCGACCTCATCAGCGGGCCTGCCGGTACTGAGGCAGGCAGGAATATATTTCGGTATTAATCAGTCCGGTTGGGTGGTGGCTAACTCCAAGCAGACGGAACTCGACTATCAGGTCAACGCCGGCACTAACGCTGGTCAGCCAGTCGAGTCGCACTACCGGGGACGTGGGGGCATCGCGGTCGGTGGCCTCCTGCGCAACGCCATGCTGGCCCTACGTTTCAACGATTACAACCTGCTGATTTCGAACCAGGTGACGCCGACTAGTCGTATCATTTTCGTACGCGACATCATGGACATGGCTCACAAGGCCGCTCCCTTTCTGTCTTTTGATGCGCACCCCTACGCGATTGTGAGCGGGGGCCGCGTGAAGTACGTGATTGACGGATACACCACGACGAGCAAGTACCCCTACAGCGAGGACGCCGCGAATCAATCCGTTCCCTCGGACACGGGTCTCCCGTCGAGTTACAACTACGTGCGCAACTCCGTCAAACTGGTCGTCGACGCCTTCGACGGCTCGATGACCTTCTACAACAGCGATCCCAGCGATCCCATTGTGCGAACCTACGCGGCTGCCTTCCCCCACCTCTTCGTCCCCATGTCAACGATGCCGGTCTCGATTCGTGAGCACCTTCGTTATCCAACTGATATTTTCGCCATCCAGGCCGCCACCCTGGGTCGCTATCACATCCAGTCGGCCCCGGCTTTTTACACGGCGAGTGACCGTTGGCAGATTTCACCGACCACGGGTTCAGGGGCGCCGTCAGCTTCTCTCGCTCAAACTCAAACGACTAATCAGGTGGGCAACGTGGTGTCACAGAGTTTGTCTCCCATGAGTCCGCTCTATCAAGTGATGGCACTTCCGAACTCGCAACGCCAGCAACTGGTGCTGTCGACGGCTTACGTTCCTGCGGGCAATTCTCAGACCGTACAAAGCCTGTCGTCGTTTCTCGCAGTGACCTCCGATAGGGACAACTACGGGCAGCTCTCGTTGTACGTCACACCCCGTGGTAACTCGGTTACCGGACCGGTTCAAGCTGACGCCGAAATTCAGCAGAATGCCCGAGTCAGCGCGATCATCACTCCTCTTGACCAGCACGGCTCTAACGTCCTCTTGGGCAATAACCTCATGGTCCCCTTGAATCAGGCAGTCCTCTACGTGAGGCCGCTCTACGTGACGAGCTCGTCCAATCCCCTCCCGCAATTGAAGTACGTAATTGCCGTTTTTAATCAAGACGTTGGAATTGAACCAACTCTGCAGGGAGCTCTCTCAGACGTATTGGGCAGAAATGTTTCTACCCCGACGGGGCCGACCAACTCGAGCGGGGGTGGATCGCTCGCCTCTCATTTGTCCTCCGCATCCCAGGATTACAGCCAAGCTCAAAATGCCCTTCGCACCGGAAATCTAGCTCTCTATCAGGGTTTAATCGACAAAATGAACTTAGAGATCAAGGCCGCGCAAACTTTCCTACCGGGCCACTAGGCGGCGCCAGGCAAAAGGGTGTCGATGATCAACGTATAGAAATCTCGCCACACTTCGGAGAGGGCTCCGTCTGGGGAGCCGATATCTTCGAGAGTATGAGCGTACGTCGTCATTCTCACGGCGAGAGCGATCGCGGATGGTTCGATGTCACTTCGTAGGAGATTTTTTTCTTGAAGTTTCCTAAACGCATCTGTGAGCGGAATCTGGGCCCGTGCCTCTAGCTGGGCTGCCATTTCTTCGCGCACTCTTGCGCGAGTGGTAGCGAGTCCCACGACCATTGCGCCGACGGACCGCTCCCTTCGAAATACTTCGAGGTCAATGGTATCTGGGATAATTTGAAAGCAACGCCGCACGTCGTCAGGCGATTTTGCCGTCTCCGCCTGCTCGATAATTTCTCTCCATAGGCCGGTGCTGTATTCACTCATAAGCTGGATCAGCGCTTCATCGATGAGATCGTCTCGCGATTCGAAGTAGTGGTAGAGGACGCTGGTAGCGCAGCAGACATCTCGAGCAATCTCAGCTACGCGTACATTTTCAGCGCCTGAATTGATTATGCAGGTGATGGTGGCATCAAGAATTTTTTGTTTAAGCGCCATGGTGCTCCCTATCAAAAGCTCTGGAACACAATAACTTCGAAAATATGAAAAAAGTGCAGAACACTTTTCTAAATTTGGATTCTTACGCTTTTCGCTGGTAGCGCTTAGCAATGTGTATAGATTTTGCGCGTCCAGCGGCGCTCGTGTAGAATTAACTTTCCGCCGCGGGGTGGAGCAGTCTGGTAGCTCGTCGGGCTCATAACCCGAAGGTCGCAAGTTCAAATCTTGCCCCCGCCACCAAGAGGTCTTTACCCAAGGGTATGGACCAGAGGTACCGAAGTCCCGATTTGGCAGCGTCCGAGTCGGGACTTCGTGCTTTTCGGGTGGTCGGAGACTGTAGAGGCGTCTCGCAGTGGGAACCATTGTAGGTGGCGATGAGACGCGCGGACTCTGAGATGGGTTGCTTCGGCGCTGCCTGGAGCGTGTCGGTCGTCCAGGGTGGTGCAATCGACCCGGCTCCGATCCTCTATCTATTTGGCGGTGGTGAATCCTGGCGGATACAGGTTGATCTCTAGGTTTCTTAAAGTCATGGAGCGGCGCTGTTAATGCGGCCTGCTAGGCCCGCCAGGCGCTCAAGAATCTCTGGGAACTTGGGTGGGTCACTGTGGAACATACCGGCGGAGACCATTTGGTCGTAGTCATCTTGAAGACTCTTCTCCACCTCCTTGTCGCTGGGGACGAGCAGGAGACCTCCCGTCGCACACAGGTCGTAGTTGGCCTGGCCTGAGCGATAGAAGACCTTCTTGACCTTGACAATGTCTTCCAGCAACGAGTGGTCGCGCAGCGCACGCTGCCCGATATCCCTTTGGGCAAGTTGATCGAGGTCATACCAGTGGCGAGAAAGTCGCTGAGTCCCAGAACGGAACTCACTGCGATTGATCTCGGCATGAATCAACGTTGCCTTTTCCCAGAAGGTCCTCTCTGGGGCGAGAACCGTCACCGTGGCGGAGGGGAACTCCATTGCGGAGAGCACCGCAAGATAGGGGGTGACTGCGTGCACTTCGTTGGGATCGATTGAGTTTCGCCCACCAAACTCGAGCTTCACGGCGTCCTTTACGTACTCGTCATGCTCTCCGAGAGCGCTGGGGTAATGCACCCAGACGTTCTCGCTGTCAGTGCTAATAGCACCGACTCCGAGACCGAACTCGGAAGCCAATCGAGCACGAAGGTGTGGAGCAACAACTTCAGCGATATGTTCGGCAACTCGTTCGCGCAAACGTTCGCTGAGACTGTCTTGCTGTTTGCGACTCGTGGATGCTGCGAAAGGGTCCACCGAGCCATCTAAGAGGCGGTAGTCGAGGGTGACGTCAACGTCTTCAGAAAATCTGTCGATTGCCTCATATACCTTCGAGAGAGAGGTTCCACCTTTGAATGCCATGGGGAGCGCGCCGGGCATCGTGAAGAGTGCGTCTAGCGCCCAACAAACCCAGACATCCTTCTCGAGGATCTGGGCGGAACGTCCGGTGCTGGCAGCGTGAGCGACGAGTACGTCGGTCCGCTGCTCTGGACTCAGGGTGAGAAACAGATCAGGCATGAGCCAACTGCGACTCGGTGGCGTACGGTCGAAGAAGCTCACTCAACCACGCGGGCATCAAGCGCCGCCCCGAAACGAGGCGTGCGAACTCTTCTGGCGCCAACTTCTCCTTGATGGCCTCGATGGTCGAGGCATTGACCTCGCCGCTACCTAGATAACGAAGCGCTGCGTACGCGCGGCCGGCACGGGTACCGGCAAAGAGCAAACGGCTGGGCGCGGCGTGGCGCATCTCGATTTTTAATGCTCCAACCTGCATCGTCCGACTGCGACCTGACGTCGCGTAGATGGGGCGCATCGGCATTTGCGTGGTCAGTCCAAACTGACGCGCTGCTTCAGATCCATGGATCTCAACCACGCTCTGGGATGCCGCGGCCCAGGCTCTGACGATGCTCTCCGCGCTCGGCGGCACCTGACCCACCAAAGGATTGATTTTGGGCCGAACGTAAATGCCTCGAGTCACATTGGTTATTACGTCTTCGCGCGTGAGGTAGGCAAGTGCGTGGTCGACGGCCCCCCTGGGACCGAGCTCTCGTAGTTCAGCCACGGTGAAGGGCTCGCCTTGTGCGCGGGTCATTACATACTCGCGAACCCGTCGAGCAGTTGAGGTCGTGGCCGTAGTCATGAGAGATACTGTATCAGTTTTTCTCCCAAATGCAATAGATAGGCGTGACCTCGGTACGTAGGTCGGATGCCTTGTCGCCACAATGCGGAGGAGGGTCGATGCCGTGTCCAGGGTTATGTTCGCAGCATGGCGGGCTCGCGAAAGGGTTGGGTGACGAAGACGGACATGAGCCGCTTCTTGCTATGTGGCTGGGGGCCAGTTCAGTGGCATTTCGACGGGGAGAGCGCTGGAAGCGCGCCACCGAAGCCGCCGGATCAGAAGAACGATGCCAACTACCAAGCCTGCGATGCCCAGCACCGTCAACAAAATGCTTCCTGCGGCGCTACGGGCTATGACGCCGGGGCTCTCGGCAACGAAGACTCCCTTGGCGATTGGTCGAGTAAGCCGAATGCGATATTCACCAGGCGCTGGAACATGTAAGACCAACTGTCCGACAGCGGGTAACTCTCGAGGACTGATGTGGTCAGTGCTGGGGTCGAAGTAAGTGGACAGCGTTGCCCCGTTGGCTCTTGAGTTGATGACGATGTCCGATGGAGTTACCGAGGGGCAGTCGTACGACGCATCCATGGCGTTGGTTTTGCAAAAGACGAAGACAACCTTTGGACCTGCTGACAGGTACTGGGTGATGCCCGATACGGTTACGTCTCTTGGGGCGGCGAGGTAACGGTCGACTCGACCGACAATCCCACTCATCCCAACCACGGCAATAACCGAGGCGAGAACTACCAAGGTTGCGCCGGGCAAAGCTCTGACGCTCCATCGCGGTGCATCGTTAGCAGGGAGCGTCAGAGCCGAAATAGAGGGGACTTCGACACTTCGGCGAGCTCGATACTCTCCGCTGAGAATCAACACCGCAGCAAAAGTGAACAACATCGCGAAACTAATGAACGCTCTCGTTTGGAGAGCGACGGCAGCGAGGAAGCGCGCCCTGGTAGTGATGGTGACCGAGCCGTGACTATCGAAGTAGTACTGGTGAGTTGCGGCGTTGTAGCCCGGCTGACCGGGAACTCCTGTGATCAATGTCGCGTCGCTCGTGATCGCAGCTACGACCGAGAGCGCAAATAGTGCGACCAGCACGACGCGCTGGGTGCCGTTGAACTGCTTGAAACTGATCGGGACTTTGGTGCGGGGCCAACCGTGCGACCTTGACCAAGTGAGCACTGCGATTCCGCCGGATGCGATCGCAAACGCGAAGAATGGTGCAAATACCCAGTCGGGCATCACAACGTGAGGTGTCGCAAAGCTCAGTGCCCAAATCGTCACGTCGGCGACAAGTGCACAGATCGCCGCGTACATCGTGACCCTTGTCAGCCAGAGAGCGAACTTCCAGGTCAAGAAGGAGACCTCACGGGTCTTCTTCGGCTGGGGCTCAACGGGATTCATGTCATACATCATGTCGTACGCCACAACCTATGCACTGGTGAGCTCTGGTCACCGTTACGGACTCGCCGACTTTTGATTAGAACTCGTGCACGATCTCGCTCAACGGCCTTGTCGCTGCTCGTGATCCGACTTAGGTAAATACTCCACCAAGAGGTCGTTACCAGAGGGTATGGACCAGAAGTCCCGAAGTCCCGATTTGGCACCGTCCGAGTCGGGACTTTGTGTTTTTCGGGTGGTCGGACGTTTTTCACTGGTCCCACGGCGAGCGGGGCAAGAGCCTCACGACACAACTGCACGCTCTCGACCCACTGCTCAGTGCTGCAAGGCCCGAGCGTGCCGTGCGAACCATTGTAGGTGGCGATACGACGGGCGGACTCTGAGGTGGTTTGCTACGGCACGGCCCGGAGAGTGTCAGTGGTGCAGGCGCGTGCCATCGACCCGGCTTGTGTTTCCAATTTGGTAGGGACAAATAGACTCGGTATCTATGAAACAGCCCAATATTCGGGTCGGTCTCCTTGCGTACGGTGCAATAGGACATGAGCACAATCAAGCAGTCCACAACACCACTGGCCTCGAACTAGTAGCGGTGTGCGACACAAATCCCGAAAGGGTCGACGCGGCACTGCAGCTCGCCCCGCAGGCCAGCGCTTTTAGTGATGCAAGTGAAATGCTGGATTCTGGACTTCTTGACCTCGTTGTCATTTCCACTCCGCCGAATAGTCACTACCACTGGGCTAAACAATCATTGCTACGAGGCATTCATGTCGTCCTCGAAAAGCCAATGGCGCTGACTGCTGATCACTGCGATGAATTGATCTCGCTGGCATCAGAAAAAGGTCTCCTGCTTGTCGTCTACCAGAACCGTAGATTCGATGACGACTTTGTCACTATGCGCGAAATTATTCGCTCCGGTGAAATTGGCGAGGTCTACCACTTCGACACTTTTGTCGGAGGGTACTCACGGCCGTGCGATTATTGGCACTCGGATGTCGAAGTTTCCGGTGGTGCAATATTTGACTGGGGCAGTCATTTTATTGATCAAATTCTGAACATCATCCCTGATGATGTGGCACACGTAAGTGGACAAAACCACAAGCGCGTATGGACCCATGTAACCAATGCCGATCACGCACACGTGACCGTGACTTTTTCATCCGGCAAGCAAGCCAGTTTTGTCCATTCCGATCTGTCGGCTGCGCGTAAGCCCAAGTTCTATGTGCTGGGCACCGAAGGCGCAATCATCGGGGATTGGGATCCAGCCGGTGAACCAGCGGTCGCCGACCTCCCCGCGATATTGACCGTGCACCACGTTGATGGTTCGTCGCGCATCGCGGCACTACGACCGCTCGAAGCAAACGAATTCCATCGATCCATCGTGGAATTCATCAACAATGGGATACCCATGGAAGTCAACGCGTTGCAGTCACGCAATGTTGTCGCAATTATGCAAGCGGCGGAGGAATCGGCCGCGCAAAATGCCATGCCAGTGACACCAGTCCTTAGCCGGTGGTAGGAAGTGGCTGTTAATTGGGGCTTCCTCGGTGCTGGCTTTGTTGCCAGTCGTGGCCTAGCCCCCGCCGTTCACGCATCGCAGGGGGCAAACTTATATGCGGTCGCCAGCCGCGATCAGCAACGATCGGCCACGCTCGAGCCCGAACGAGTGCACGCAAGCTACGAGGATCTCTTGGCTGACGAAAAAGTTGATGCCGTCTATATCAGTTTGGCGAATAGTCAACATAAGGAATGGGTGGCGAAATCACTCGAAGCCGGCAAGCACGTTCTCTGCGAAAAACCACTGGGTTTAGGTGCCGCGGAGGCCGTCGCCATGTTCGACTCGGCGGCGCACAATGATCGCCTGCTCGTTGAAGCAGTATGGGGTAGATGGCACCCACGCTTCGCCCGCATGGTCCACCTGGTGAGCAGTGGTGAAATCGGGAATGTCGAGCACATCGAAACAGCCTTCACGTTCAGCTCCGAATTGGTCGACAACTACCGGCTAAGTCCATCAATGGGTGGGGGAGCCCTGCTCGATGTGGGGTGCTACCAAGCGCACGCGTGGGTTGCACTCACGAGGGGTGACTCCGAATTCACCATCACTCACCTCGAACGTACAATTGGGCCAACGGGTGTTGACCTCACCACTGAGGTCCGAGCGTGCATCAACGAGACCACGGCGCACTCGCTTAGTTCGTTCGTTTTACCTAGCCATCAAGACTTCACGGTTCAAGGTTCTCACGGGCAGATAAGTACAGCCGTGGGCGAATCTTTTACGACCTGGAACGAAACTAGCTCCCTGCTCGTAAATGGCGTACTCGAGGAATTCCCCGCCACCAATGCCTTTGTCGAAATGGTGGAAAATGTGAGTGGCGTCATAAGCGGTGAGAGTGGCTGGATTGTGTCCAGTGGAGATTCAATTCGCGTTGCGGCCATTCTCGACTCCATCGCAGGTCACCCGTAATTCCCGAAGGTGTTCCCTAGTGCATCGTAGATTCTTCTGGCAACACCAGACTTTCTCGTCAGGTGATGTAAGGATTGTGGAAAAATTAGTCGTGGAGGAAAGATGTGTGCCGAATGGTTGGTGAAGCTGCACGTGGCACGTGACCTTCGCCGGCGGGGTAAGTGACGTGTCGAACGTCGGTATTGTTCGCGTCGCCTCGGGTGTTGTTACATTCTTGCTACTTCTGACGTTGGCGTATCCGACCGTAGCCGTCTCGGCTCAGCCGGTCATACCCACCACAGCGCGCACTGTTGGGGCGATTCCGACGACCGCTCACGTTGGAAATCGGGCAATCTATCGAATGGTCTTGGCGGGGACGGCACGGTCGAGCTCGGTATCGAAAAAGAGAATTTGCGTTGATTCTCGCCAGCGAAGAATTTCCTGTCCCAAGTCGGGGAAGAAGGCCCGGAAGACCAGCACGACACGTTCCAGCCGTCTGAGCGCTGGGCGAAGTGCCGTGAGTGCCGGGCGCGCCGCCACGTTGAGTCAAGCAGCGAATTTTGAGGACGTCAAGATCCCCAGTGGTGTTCTCGAGGACCTAGCCATTGCTGGGTCCCTCGGCCTCGTTGCGGTGAAGCGCCGCCGCCAGCGAGCCGAAGTTGCGTTGGGACATTCGAGTCTGCCGATTTTTGCTCGAAGATTGCTCGGCGCGTCGCGTCGTGCGGCACCGGTGTCGCCCCTGGTAGCTAAATTGTTTACCAATGCGTCATACCTAAGGATTCTCGCCGGACCGGCTGAGCTGATGGTGCCGGTGGCCGGAGTGGTCCTCGGCATAGTGGCCACAGTGAGTGTGCACGGAAGTGCCAGTCTCCCATCGGCCCTCTTGTTTATTCTTATTGCGAGCCTGGGCATCATTGATGCTCTCGCGGGAGCGCTCGCATGGTTGCCCTTCGCCCTGACGGCGCTGCTGACCGGCCATCTCGCTCATCTCAACGAGCTCACGGCCGTGGTGTTTGTGGGTGGGCTCTGGTTCGGCGTATCGCCCATGCTTTTGATCATTCGCTCAGTTCGTCCACTGGGAGAGGAGCGCAGCGAGTATTGGCACCTCAGCGGCAATATCGTGATTGCCGGACTACTGAGTTACTTTCTGGTTGCCAAGCTTTCGGACGCGGCGGTGATGCTGACCGGATCAGGAGCAGATCTGACCCAGCACGGGACTGTCGCAGGCGTCATCGTAGGTGCGGTGGCAGTGCTGCGTTACGTGGTGTCTTTTGTCGTAGCCCAGAGGCGTCCGGACGACTTTCTTGCGTGGACCGAAGTGAAAGTACCCGCCCAACTTCGGCCAGCGCTCTGGATTGCTAAGTCGACGGAAGTAGCGATTGTTTTTGGTCTGGTCGCCCACGTATTACACCTATCGGCCATGACCATTTTATTGGTGCTGCTCTACGCCATCGAGCAGTCGGCTCCATTTTTTATGAGTAAATATCATCTGTCGCCGCTGGCCCATCGCCTCGTGCCCCGTGATGGCGGGAAAATACTCGTTCTGTCTCTAGCGATTGGTGTCTTCACAATCTGGGCGCGCCACATTACGGATGACCCCTTGCTACAGGCCTCACACATTCTGGTTCGCTTGATGGCCATGGGGCTCGTTCTTACTGGACTGAGTTCGATGCGAGGTACGTCCACTCCGCTGTCGCCGCTAGTCCGTCGATCAGGTGGTGTGCTAATCGTTGTTGTCACTATCTTGCAACTCGGTGGCTATCTCATTCACTAAAACATGATGTGGCTCAGTGGTCTCGACGACGCCCCGAGTGTGAATAGAAGTACCAAGCCCTCGAATTACAGCGAATCACGCAGGTTCAATGGGCTCGCCTCAGATCTCCTCTCTCCGGGTGCCGTACTTTCCTTCACGGTCTCGGCGGTTCCAGGACTATGGTTCGCAACGATGCCGGTTTGGCATTTACGATGAGGTGTGGTCGAGAAAGTAACTGAGGAAATTCTGTGTCAATAGTTGTTTTCCGTGCCCGAGAAATTGTTACCCTCGACCGTAATTGCCCCAGCGCCGAGGCCGTAGCCGTTTGGGAAGGAAAAATTCTCCACGTGGGAACCATCGTCGAGGTTACTGACGCCCTCGCGGGCAAGGAATTCACTTTTGATGACCGTTTTCTCGATCACGTCATCGTGCCCGGTTTCATTGAAGCCCACGGACATCTTTACAACGACGGGCTGCTGAGCCAACTCATCTGGTGTGGTTTTGATGACCGCCCACTACCGAATGGTCGGATTGCCAAGGGTTCGCGAAACATCGCGGAAGTTCTTGAACGTCTGAGGCACGATGGTGACGACACCGTCGAGTCTGTGGTGGGGTACGGTTTCGACCCAAGTTTCCTCGATGGGCAAAAGCTGCATCGCCACGATCTCGATGCGGTCAGTACTACGCAGGGGGTGCTGGTTGTCAATGCGAGCGGCCACCTCTGTTACGCGAACTCCACTCACATGAAGCGCTGCGGCGTGGATGCTTCTACCGACGTGAGGGGAGTCGTGAAGGACGAAACCGGTGAGCCAACCGGTGAGTTCCACGAGACGGCCATGGCACTGGTAATGAATTTTTCTGGCGCTCAGACGACCAGCACTGAGACCGCCGTACGTGGTGGCGCGGAGCTGCTGCGACGAGCTGGTGTAACGACGGGTAGCGACATGTCGCTCTTTGCGTCGGGTCGTACTTTTGAGACCTACCGCGAGATCATGGAATCGCCGGGCGTGCCAGTTCGAGTGACGTATTCTCCGAACATTGAGGACATGAGGTCGCGGATGTCCCCCGAGGCCTTATTGCCACTCATGAAAGATCTTCGCTCTGCCTCCAATGAACGATTCACTCTGGGCCCGCTGAAGTGGATTGCCGATGGTTCCATTCAGGGCTACACGGGAGCACTGAAGTGGCCGGGCTATTGCGGTGGTGACGATCATGGTTTTCTCATTCTCAACGAGGACGACGTCATTGAGAAAATTACTCCCTTCCACAACGCTAATTTTCAGATCGCGATCCACACCAATGGCGATGACGCGACCGAAGTGGTATTGCGCGCCCTCGAGCGAGTTCTGATCGCGGCGCCTCGGCCGGATCATCGTCATCGCTTGGAACACTGCCAGATGGCGTCGCCCGCGATGATGCGTCGAATGGCGGCCATGGGAGTGGCGGCGAATATTTTTTCTAACCACATTTACTACTGGGGTGACATTCATCGAACGAGGACCATGGGTTTTGACAAGTCGCGAAGAATGGACGCCGCGGCCACTGCGCTGCGCGAGGGTGTGGCCATTTCACTCCACTCCGACCACCCCGTGACACCAGTGAGTCCGCTCTTTACTATGTGGTGCGCAGTCAATCGAGTGACGCGTAGCGGTCACGTCCAGGGTGAGGGGGAGCGCATCACGGCCAACGAAGCGTTGGCGGCGGTAACTCTCGGCTCCGCGATTCTCATGAAGCGTGACGAAATGCTGGGCTCGATTGAGGTCGGCAAGTGGGCTGATTTCACAGTCTTAGCCGAGAACCCTTTGCGAGTTGACCCCATGAAGATTAAAGATATTGCTGTCGTTGCTACGGTTCTCGCGGGGGAAGCTACCACCCCCTGGACCGGCGAAGAAGACTAGGCCCGACTCCCGTATTCGTAATGTTCGTCAACTACTGGATGTAGGAAGTTGACCAGTCTGCGACCTCAGTTGAGTGCGGTCGCGACATGAGGTAAATCACGAGGGCCGTAGCAAAGAGCAGACCGCTCGCCGAAAGTAGGGCGAAGGACAGTCCTTGGGCGAGAGCGTCATTGGCTGCCAGAAGAACTTTACGAACAATCACGGCGATCTCTCCGCCGTACTTTTCGTAGTGTGCGGCCTCGCCCGCCGCCGAACCCGTGGTCACCGCCGAGAGGATTTGATCGCGATACGACTGGGGGACGCCTATTTCGATAAGTTTTTTCGTGAGCTGGACGGTCAACTGGCCGTTCACGACGGAGCCCAAAATGGCTACGGCCGCTACCGCCCCAATTTCTCGGGCGGTATTAACAAGGGAGGCCGCGACCCCCGACTGGCTAGCTGGTAATCCTGCGAGCGCCGAGGCGTTGGCGGGAACAATAACAATCCCGAGTCCTAACCCCGCAACGGCCATGGCCACGCTGAGCTCGATCAGTGACATGTGCGGGGCGAGCACGAAGTTGGTCGCGAGAAAACCGATACCGGCTATGAGACAACCCGTCATCATTGGTGAGCGGTTGCCTTCGCTGGCGCTCCAGCGACCCGACCACAGGGCCCCCGTGCACATGCTCAGCAGTAGGGGCACGCAGGTGAGCGCGATTTGGTTGGTCGTGACCTGCACCACAATTTCGAGATAGAGCGTGGTGAAAAAGAAGAGTGAGAGAACGGCGAAGAAGCTAACGAAGGCGACCACAAGAGCTAGAGCGAAGTCGGGATTGCGCAGGTAGCGCGGGTTCAAGAAAGGATCAGGAGATGAGCGCTCAACGATGAAAAAAGCCCCGAAGAGCAGAAGGCTGAGTCCGAACATAATCACGGTGGTGCGATTCACGTAACCAGTGGTTTCTCCGGAGATTGTGGTGAAGGTGGCGAGTCCTAAGGAAGCGCTGCCGAGAGCAAAGCCTCGAAGATCAAGACGACGAGGCGTTGCTCTCTTGTTTTCAGGTACGACACGACCCGCCCAGACGAGGGCAATGAGTCCGAGAAGGAGGTTGAACCAAAAGACTCCCCGCCACGACCAGGCGCTCAGGGCTAGTCCGCCGACGACGGGCCCCGTCGCCAGAGCCAGGGCGCAGACGGCCCCCCACACGCCCAAAGCTCGAGCTCGTTGGTGCTCATCGGAGAAGAGCTGACGTATGAACGAAAGAGTCCCCGGCTCACTCGCTGCTGCCCCCACGCCCATGATGACGCGCCCGGCTATGAGCCAACTGGTGCTTGGGGCCACTGCACAGATAACTGATCCACCACTGAATATGGCGATACCGCCGAGCAGAACACGCTTGCGGCCGAAGTTATCGCTGAGTACTCCACTGAGCATCATCAAGGTGGCGAAGGCCAGGGCGTAGCCACCGACCACCCACTGCAACTGGACGACCCCCGAACCCAAATCTGATTGGATGGAGGCGAGCAGTGGGCTGGTCAGAGTGTTGTCGAGGAATGTGAGATAGAGAACGAAGAGAATTGCGGCAAATGCGCTGCGCTGTCGGTTCAGACTCGCATATGCCATGGGGACGAACTATTTTTTGACTGAGGGAGCCATGAATTTAATTGGTGCCGTCGCAGTGTCGGTCCCCTGAATGGTTCCGACGCTGATGTCACATGCTGCCAGGTCGGTTTTCGATGTGCCGCAGGTACCGGTACCAATTTTCCCAGTGATGACGTGAAAGGTCGTGGGTGCCAGGACACCCGTCGATGATGCTTTGGCCGACGAGATAGAAACGATGTTGCACTGTTTTTGCCCCGAGGCATGAAGCAGACATTCGACGATATACAGCGAGTCCTTGGGCACAAAGTTACTACCGCTTACCTTGACGCTCTGACCGTTCATCAGATTCGTGGCGGGGGAGACGGTGATTGAAGGGAGTTTTTTCGTCACCGCGCTCGCATCTACTGAACTCATAACGAAGCCGCCAGCAGCGACGAGCAATACTCCGCCTAAGATTTTGAGCAATTTTCCAGTTCCCATGCGACGTCCTTTAATCAGAAGTCAGAGCACCTCTCCGCATTAAAAACCTACTACTGAAACGGTGGGGGGAAGGGATTGAGCCCCACCTTGCAGATTGCGGGCTACAGATAGTGAGGCGGTGTCTCGTGCCGATCTCGC
>Ga0304728_1001904_pt1 | contig 13993 bp, 15 predicted proteins | sample C_130625_MF_Meta_FD_190476 | JGI IMG/M metagenome (GOLD analysis project Ga0304728, IMG submission 190476) | Freshwater microbial communities from Lake Croche, Canada to study carbon cycling - C_130625_MF_MetaG (v2) (version 2) | ecosystem: Environmental > Aquatic > Freshwater > Lake | place... | reverse complement strand
AAAGAAATGGGAGGCTGCAACTCGCGCCCATCGGAATTACGAGCACGCATTGTGGAATAACTTTCACAAGTACAATTACGTACGACCTTCTCTGGCAAATTCGAGAATAATGCTCAGAAACGAAAATAGGATTCGTAGAGAAATGAAAAATATGTTTAATCATAAAGACAAATTAAGTAATAATGCAAGGCGGGCAGGGCGAAATTTCGGCAAGGCTGTAGAAAATTTGAACCGGGTCCTCAACGGAAGAAGTTTCGAAAATGTTGTGCGTCAAAACTATTTTAAACACGCGACTAAATATGAAACGGGGACGAAGAAGCGTCCTTCATTAAAAACCTGAGCTTCTTAAGGAGAAGAGACGAAGGTCAAGCTCATCAGTTATTCTCAGCCACCCGATGGTGATCAGGGCACCGTGCAGGATACTGTGCTCGTGTTTCAAACCCGGCGAATCAGAATAACACCGCAACAAATGAAAAACTCATAAAGTACCTGGTTGATAACGGCCACTGGTCACCCCTCGAAATGGTTGCCTTGAAATTGAGACGACCCGTGACATTGCGCGCCAGATTCTGCGCCACAGGTCATTCTCTTTCCAGGAGTTTTCGCAGAGGTACGCGATCGGCCGGGGTCCAGCTGGACTTGTTATTCATCATGTGTTCGAGCTTATTTTGCATTATAATTGTCACAGATAATTTTAATTACTACAGTCCTTCATTAGAAACCGGAGCTTCAAGTTACGAATAGTAACTTTTTGATATTCAATATATTTCACGAGAATCTCGAGATTTTCCCGAGCCTCGGACGAGTACTGAGCGTCCTGTGCAGTGTTCGCGATAACGTATTCAAGTGTTACGTTATCGCGCGCAAATCCATTCTTTGCGAGAGCCTCAAAGAGGTCATCCATCATTTACTATTTAGGGTTCCGTTTGTTTAACTCGAACCTAATCGTGTGTAGGCACACGAAATTTCTATTCACCGAGAAAAGTCTTGCAATAAGGTAATGGTGAACCTAAACGCAGCCCGGGTAGCCCTCAGACGCGTCCGAGAGGCGAACATTCTCCAAAAGAATCTGAAAAAGAAAGTAAACGAGGCGCACAATACATATATGAGAAAGCTCAAATATGGCTCACTTCCACACAACGCAGAATTGTATAAATCGTATTACAATACGGCTTTAAAGCATCAAAGAGCCTATAACAACTATGTTCACTTGTCCCACAATTTTCTGAATATGTTGAAGAACCGGTCTCCTAGAACTCGGTATCCAAACACCATAAGTAAGTCTAATGAAAAGAAGATTGAGAACTACGCAAAGTCTCTTACTCGTCAAAACTATCTTAGACACGTGGCTAATTATGAAACGGGGACTAGGAAGCGACCGAGATTTTATTAAATTCCTAGAAAGTCCGTAACATACTTGGGAGCCCCCTTGCAGCACTGCTTGATGATCCACTCTTGAGTGACCTCACGCTTCACGTTGTACTTGGCCAGAACCTTGAAAACCTCCTCGTTCCAGTGGGGTGAGTCGCCCCGCCAATACCCGTCGTGGCCTTGAATAACCGCGTCCAGAACAGAGAATCCCAGCTTGTCCCGGCCATTCACGTCCGCGCCATTCTTGAGGAACATCTCGATCATCTCGGGGTCGCGCCACTCGGCCATAATAAGAAGACCTGCCGTGTTCACCACCGGACCCTGCATCCAGAAGAGGGTCTCAAGACTCGGAGCGTTTTCGTCATTCTGAATGTGAACGTTGATGAGAGCACGGGCGATGGTGGAAGCCATTTGTTTGTTTTGTGACTTGTTAGGGAACGCGAAGGACCTTGGCGCTGACATTACACGAATTTTCAGGGCTCCGTGGGTTTAACAGAAATCCACACGTAGACCATTGTCTTTCAAGTCTTCGTCTTTTTATCTCAGATATTAATAATGGAGCCTCTCTGGATAAGGAAAACACAAGGCGTAAAACCAACGCGCAATTGAAAAAACTGCAGAATGCCGAAAGGCTAGCTAAGAACAAGCTTTCCCAAAGGCGCTCGGGTTCTTAACCTATGAAATGTAAGTTCTTGTATGTACGATTGTTTACAGTGCGACTATTCCCAACCTTAAAAACTCCGGGAGCTACTAACACTTCATCTTCGGCTTTGGCGTATCCTATATAGTTCCGAACAAGAGCATTATTATATTTTTTGTTCGTAGGGTATCGCCGTTTCACGTTTGCATTGATATTGAATGCTGGATACTTTCCAGGTGGCAGAACGTAAATGGTTCCTTCTTTTCTGGCGAAAAATCTGGCAGTCTTTATATTTTTTGCAAAAGACATGAGTCGATTACCAGAGTTATAGTAACCTTTATTCGGCATGTATCGTGTGCTTTTGGGTACTCCCCTGTAAAGAGGCTTTGTTATTGTGATAGGGTTATTTTTAAGATATTTCACAAGTTTCTTGTACCTGTATTGATAATTTGCTTGTTTGAGCAGAGAAGGCTTGGTAACATATGTCATCAACGCATTATACACAACCGCACGGTTAACGGCGTTTTTGAATTTACTCGACTTTTGTGGACCGGCAGGAGACTTTGGTAATCTGGCATAAGCTGCCGATATGTAGACACGTTTGTTGGGATGTTTATTAAAATAATTTCGGGCCGTATTTGCTTTTAAGTGTGAATTGTTATTATTGGCGTTGAAAGCATTATTAAAATTGTTCCTGACGTTATGTAGGGTCTTGTTCCGTTTCAATGCTCGATAGACGGAACTCCACCTGGCCAAAGTTTTATTATTCATATATTGTATGGTGACTAAAATAATTCACTTAAACACCAACCGCTGAAGAGACTTGCGGTACATTTCGACCAGGTCGTCGTGCTCTCCTGGGATCCCCTTGAACCTGTACGAAGGGTTGATATTCTCCAGGATTGCACGGTCCTGTTCGACAATCGCCTTCCCCATGATTATGAAAACCTCCGACGGAATCCCGAAATTCTGTGAAAATCCCACAAACATCTTCGTCTCAGTGTAGCTGACGGGGCAAAGCGTCACGTATGTCGTGAGAATCTTCCCGCCCGAGATTGTCACGTCGGACCACGTCGTGTACGGCAAAACAAACTTGTGGAAATTCATGGTCGTCTCGATCCCAAAGAGCTTGGTCGAAATTCCTTGCTTATTCGGGACATAGTCAAACTCGATCGTATTTTTTGTGTGATATACATTTGTAGGTTTTTCGGCCTCATTTCCAAATCCAAGAGGATTGGCATGGACCCACGAGGCATGACACGGATCGATTCCGTTCTCGATGATCAACTGGGCCGATTGCTTGATTGTCGTCTCGAACCATGCCGTGTTGAATCCATCCTCTCCCATGTGTGGAACGTCCGGGGGGTCCGGACCATCGAGCCCGACCGGTCGAACCCACAAGAGTCCATTCGTGTCCTTCGTGTTGAATTCATTCTTAAAATACTCGGGATCGTTTGACCACGGCTGAATGACCGAGTTTTCCGTGTACTTCCATCCGTGGTAAGGACACTCTATGCAACCGTCCTTGATCTTTCCGGTTGACAGGGACGCCCCACGATGGATGCACGTATCATTCTGGATTCTGGGAAAGTGATTCTTGTCGCGCCAGACGACATAATTCTTGTTCAAAAGACTTACACGACGGGGCTTTTGTCCGAGCGTCGTCGTGCGGGTCACTGCGATCCAGCCTTCCATTTAGTAAATCAATGCTCCATGTCCTTATTTAATCTTTGCTTATTGTAATGAAGTGCGGGGAGGGCGCTAGACAGTCTACAAAGACCTGCTGGCTCTACTCTATACTCAACGGGTTTTTGCTGTCAGACGCCGGACAAAAGATTTTGTATTCAAATATGATAAAGTTTTACAAAAAACTCACCCCAGAACAAAAATCATATTTTGATGACAAAATAGATGCTCCCTGTCCCATCCATGGAAACATCTTACTGACCAAAAAGATTTACTTTTGGAAATTTTTAGATCAGTACCTTTGTTTTCAGTCGGGACCTCGTGCAGGATCCCTGAAATCCGGCAAATCCCCGAATCTAATAACAAACAGCTCAAAGGTTCCATATAAAGAACTTCCTAAGATTCTGGACCACCTGGATATCGACCAAAAGAGTATGTTGATAATGTATGGAACCGGGAACGGGTTACCTTACGTGCTCGAGAGTCCTTCGGGGTACAGTCTCATGTGCTCGTCGATCTCACTGAAGAGTCTTACGCACAGAGCTGGTCATGCTATAACAGGCTACGTGTGCAACGATAAGGGCTTTATTTTTGATTCAAATAGAACAAGGTCTCATAGGTGCGACTGGTGGAACAAGCAAAAACTAGAAACTTTTATTGAAAAATACATATCCCCCCAGTACAATTCACTCCGGACAGGATTTCAGATCTATTACGGGTTTGTAATTTACAGTAAGAATTCATTTGTGAATTCAGTAAACCCCGTGTGTAAGTTACGGTATAACAGGCCTAAAGTAAAATCAGTTTCTCCAAAGAAGAACAACGTGAACGTGTTCAACACGTATTGGAAATCTCTTACGAATGCTCAGAAAAATACAATCAGGAAATACATAAACGGACTTCCGACAAATCAGCCCAATTATGAAAAAGTTTTTGACAAGTACTGGAAATCACTTCATTCGAGCCAGCAGAATTCTATACTGAATTATCTAAACAAATCCTAATTTCAATGTGCTCTTCGAATTCACCGGACCCAATTCTTCTACAAAAACAGTTCGTCTTGACCATGTCTTTGAAAATTTCAGATGGAAATTCATCACGTGGGGTGAGACTCGTGTACGTGTAAATCATTTTTAGTGTTCCAATCACTCAATACTCTAAGGTACATTTTACCACCCGGTGCATAAACGGCCTCTTTCCAAATTCTTTGAGCGGCGATAATCTTATCTTCGTCCCTTACGATCGAACCGTCCGGGAGGAGATACACGTCTTCTCCCAGAGGATTCTTTCTGGGCCGTTTCTCGAGTTCTCTAGTGAACTCCATATTAAAAATAAGATCAGTGTCTTTAGTATGGAAGAGTGCCCTATTTGTATTGAAAAATTGAATGATAATTTGGCTATTATTAAATGCTGTAAAAAGACGTTTCATTTAGAGTGTCTTGTCAAATGTATGAAAGAAAAACTCGAGTGTCCCATGTGTAGATCCAGACACGAGAGTCTTCGTGTGGTCCAAGAAATCGAAAGTCAGATTTTTATAGTGGAACACACAAACAGAAATTTTTTCAGAAATTTTTTTGTTTTTACACTTGTCGGTACTGTAATTTTCCTGTCTGTGTTAAAGTCAGTGTCCATATAGTAGTCAAGATGTCACTGACCCGTCAGGGATTTTCAATTTTAGTTCAAAATTCATCTGAAATAAAAAAAGAGCTTACAGTTCGACCAATCGAGAATGCACTTGGGATCTCGTCCCCCTCCTTCAAGGTTTACCGTGTCGGAAAAGATGGTTCGGTTCTTGTACCCAGGTATTACGGTACTGAAAAATTTGGGACCGCCAAGGATACCAGAAGAGACCCTACTCTTTGCCCTAGGATCAATTTTGTTGGAAAATTGCGAGAACAGACGAGACAGCCCGAAGCTTTCAGTTCGGGAACCAAAGCCTTCAGTGAAAAAGGAGGGGGTGTCCTTTCTCTCCCTTGTGGATTCGGGAAGACTACAGTCGCCCTGGCTCTTTCGGCTCATCTGAAAACTCGAACGATGATTGTGGTTCACAAAGAATTTTTAGCAAATCAGTGGGTCGACAAAATTAAGGAATTTTGTCCGGATGCAACTATCGGGAGGGTCCAAGAGGACACTTTTGACCTGGAAAAGGATTTTGTGATTGCTCTCATACAGACAATGTGTATGAGGGAGTTTGAGCCGAGAGCCTTTGACTCAGTTGGTCTTTTGATTGTTGATGAGGCCCATCATATTGGAGCCCCAGCATTTTCTCAATTTATGTTTAAAATTTGTCCACGGTACACGCTCGGGCTCACTGCGACTCCTGAACGAAAAGACGGACTTACGAGGCTCTTGTATTGGTTCCTCGGGCAAGAGTTCTACAGAGTCGAACGGGTAAACCAAGCGACTACACAAGTCCGTACTCTCAAATATACGTGCGAAGCCTTCAAAGAGTCCCCACCTGTAACGCGCTTTGGGAAGATTAACATGGCCGGGATGATCACTCTCGTCACTGAACTCGATGACAGGAACGCTCTCATCCTCGAGACCGCCAACGGAGCTGTAGACGAAGGACGGAGAGTCTTGATTTTGACTGATCGGAGAGAGCATTGCTTTGAATTACATAATAAATTAGGCTCTAAGTCTGGATTGTATATTGGAGGTATGAAAGAAGATGACCTGAATGAGTCGGCCAAAAAGCAAATAGTGGTGGCGACCTTTCAGCTCGCTCACGAGGGCCTGGATATCCCTGTGCTCGACACGGTCATTTTGGCGACCCCACGGTCTGACATCAAGCAGTCTATCGGCCGAATCATGCGTGAAACGGCCGGTAAGCTGAACAATCCACTGATTTATGACATTGCGGATCAGTGGTCTGTATTTTTTAGCATGTATTCAAAACGCCTCAAGATTTATAATGAGGGCGGATTTGATATAGGTTCAAAAGATGAGGAGGTAAGATTTGATAAGAAGTGCCTCTTTCTCACTTCCGAAAAGAGTCAATGATTCCCATTAAAAAAACTCCAGCAACAAAAAGCATTACAACATAATTACATTCAGTGTCGTCCATCACAGGGGGTTGCCTGTATAAAGGAGGTCTGGGTGGAGCCCAGTCATATTGATCGATTGGGCAGTACGCCAACCCCATTATTAATTACAAATAAATTAAATAGAAACCTCCTTCTTCTTTGGACGACCCTTAGTCTTTTTCTCCGAAACCTTTACATCACGAGTGTCTGGGTCTCCACCTGCATCAATCGAAACTATGTCTGAAACTGACTCGTCGTCTCCACCGTGATTACCAGGTCGAGTCATCATAGGAGGTGGAGGTCCCATCATACTCATGAGTGATCCGAAATCCATGCCTGGTCCTCGCATATCCCGGCGACCATCTCCTTGAGGAACAGACCTCTGAACGGCCTCAGTCATATTTCGGACTAACTCAGGATTTTGCTTCATCACCTGAGAGACGTTTGGAACCGCCGCCTTGAACATCGAGTTTGTCAGGTGGAACATCATCGCAGAGCCACCAACCATCAGCATGAGTTTAATCTCAGGAGCCACATTCACCTTGGTCTTGTACTTGTTGTAGAGCTCCTCGAAAACTCCGTCATAATCGTCGACATTCTCCATCATATTTTGAGACCAACCGTTGAGCTCCAGGTCGAATGGGTCGAATTTATCGTTAAGAAATTCGAGGCCAGTCACGCACGCCACAAGCATACGTCTCTGAAACTTGATAGAACGGTCAACCTCGATGCCATAGGTCATTCTCTTGTATTCTGTTCGAATCTCCTCGATGTCGCTGTAAATAGTCAGGCGAGCGCTTGTTGCAATTCCCTTTTTTGAAAGACGGCTAATTTTATTCAAAAGATCAGCTTTTTCATCTTCGATTGTGTTGTATCCCTCGGAGGGAGCCTGTGGTCCAGAGTATCCTGTGCCCTCCTGCTGAGGAGGCTCTTCCTCGTCGTACTCTTCACCTCCATCAAATTCTTCAGGCGCTGGTGGTGCTGGAGCTGTACGCTTTCCAGGGTTCATAAACATGTCAAGACCATCATTCTCAACCTCATAAACAGGGCCTGGAGTTCGCTTGGAAAAGACGCTCGGACGTGAAGGCTTGGATTTCACAGGAATTTTCCTCTCAGGAGGCTGAATAGTAATTTCATCAAGGAGAGCTGTTTCTTCATCATTCAAATTCATAGTTTGTCCATTTCTGGAATCAAAAGATACGTCGGCCATCCTAGTACTTTTAAAGAAATGATGTCGGTTAGCTTTAACGCAGGAAAATAATATTCATAAAATACAAATGAAGGTCAAGTTTGGAAAGTTAATGATTCACGCCGTCATCATAGGCCTGCTCGTAGCAATTCTTGTCCTGGTTGTTCAGGGAGGAAACAGCGGATATGAAGGGTCTCCTCTTATGGTGAACGCAGGCCCAGATGCCAGAAAGACCAATGGTGACATATTTTCCCTTCAGGGGAACATTGCATGTGTTCCTGGACCATCTCAAACTGCTGATTATTACAGTCAAGGTCTGACTCCAGGTGGAATTTGTGGAGGTTCGGCCATGGTTCGCGACCAACTGCGTGATTACACGATTGCGGGTGGAATCGGTGGCTCTCTTTTAGAAGATTAAATTATTTATAGTCAGACCGCTAAAAAAAAGCATTAAAATTCTTGTGAAAGATTAGGATGGACTACCTAGTCTACGTAGATTCTAATAACAGAAATCAAACTTTATACCCAAATTCAAATTCATATACTCTGCACTTGACTTCACCTATAAAGAATATTATTCGGGTAGAGGTCCTTTCGGCGATGATGCCGAATGTTTTCAGCTCACAGTATTTGACTTTGGATATAGCAGAACTTAGAACTCCTAGGAATCTCGTGGCTGACTCCTTAACACTGGCCGAAACGTATGAATCAAAATCTTCTATCCACAATCTGGCCGTACCTACTTCAAATGCATTTTACGGGTCATTTGCGACAGTCCCAGTAAAAACGTCTTCATCTGTTTCTGGAAATGTATTATCAACATCAAATACTCTAAATAACAGTGAATTTTACAACGCAAATTATAGGATCGTACAAGAATTTCCTTCTAGAATTGATAAAATAGACCGACTGACCATATCGTGGAGACAATCTAATAATGGAGACCTATTTATCGACAAAAATTTTAGCCCCCCTGTAGATCTTGGAAGGACTATGTTTATTTTGAGATTCGAAACGCTCCTTGTCCCAGAAGAGTCTGAACGTCCTCTCAGCATCCCTTCTCCAGTTCCTTGGAAATCCGATGACCAGCTTAAACACTTGTTTATTTTGGTAGGAATTGCTTTTGTTTTTTTGATGTTAATTATTTTATGGAAATAATAGTAGTAGGAAATGTATGATAGCATTTCAAATGGAACGTGTCCATCACCAGCGTATATTAAACAACCTCTTTCAAATCTCTTTGTCTCAAATTCAGTGACTACCACTAATATTGTTTCGACTCTGGCCAACGTAGGGACTCTCAATGTCAGAAGTATTTTTGGGTCCGGAAATAATCTTACGAACGTCCAAACATCCGGGGGGCCACTCGCAAACCTCGCGGTTTCAAATACTGTCACTACAATGAATCTTGTTTCAAATTTGGCTAACATAGTATCGTTGAATGTAGGATCTAATTTAATAGTAACTGGGGCTATGACTTCAAATTCTTCAAATATGATATTTTTTTACGATACATTTGTTACTTCCTATATTTTTGCAAACACGTGTAACACAAGTGTGATAAATACCGGAAGTATTTTTGGGTCCGGAAACAACCTTACGAACGTTCAGACGTCCGGAGGGTCTTTTACGCAACCGCTCGCGAATCTCGTGGTTTCAAATACGGTATCGAGCGCTAATTTATCAGTAACATCATTTGCGAACGTGGCGACCCTGAACGTCTCTGGTCTCCTCTTCGGTTCGGGGAACAACCTTACGAACGTTCAGACGTCCGGGGGGTCTTTTACGCAACCGCTCGCGAATCTCGTGGTTGCAAATACTGTATCTAGCGCTAATTTATCAGTAACATCATTTGCGAACGTGGCGACCCTCAATGTTGCGACCATTATATCTTCATTAGCAAACATTGGGAGTATATTTGGTACCGGGAACAACATCTCAAACATTCAGTTTTCGAGTACGGCGAACCTTTTCGTTTCAAATACGATTACATCTAATTCCGTGCTTGCAAAATCAAATCTTTCAGTAGGTCCATACGGTAAAGTAGGAACAAACGTAGCCGTATTTTCAAATGGATCAAATGTTGTAGTTATTAATTCGAACGCGTGGGTAGGTATAGGAACGGCAAATCCTACAAGTTCATTGACAGTTAATGGAAATGCATCATTCGCAACTGATACATTAACAGTTCCGTATGCTACCACTGGAACTCTCGGGGTTTTGACTGGTGCTACGATAGGGCCTAGTACTCTAGGATCAAATGTGATGGTCCTGGCAAACAGTTCAGGAACATCTTTTACGGTATTTACAGGAAATAGTGTAGGAATTTCAAACTTAGCCCCGGCAACAACTTTGAGTGTAGGAGGAACAATTTCATCTCTGGGAAATCCTACCACATATGGGACAGTCGCACCAGTTACATGGAGACAAGGCCCATCATCTACAAATTGGGCCTTCAGTGAAGTATCAACTCTCCAGAACTATTCACTCGGCTCGAGTATGGTCCAAATTCAGTGTGGCTCGTGCTACGTACCGTCCGGTAATACAAAATCTATTACATTTCCTTCGATATATACAAACACTCCTATAGTTATGATAACATCTTACACACAAGCAACTTTATGGGTAGAATATTTTACCAACAGTTCATTTATTGTACACAGTACAGTATCTCCATTTTCATTTGAATGGATTTCTATAGGTATTTAATTAAATGTACAACTATAGGTTCCTCGTGAACTTCCGGTCAATGTAGTAGTACTTGGATTTGCTGAGGTCTTAGTTAATAGTAGATTTGGAGGCATCCCTTTAGAATTATAAATTCCCTGAATTTGTTGAGAATTTAAAGATTGATTGTAAAGTCGTACATCTTCTATATAACATTCACCTCCGCTAGTGTAATCATTGTTTATTCCACCCATAGTAACTGAATTTACCGTGGGGCTTGAAGTTGATACTATTCTAGTAACATTTCCAGAAACCTGAAAAAGTCCATTAAAATAATAAGACATTACAGTATTTGATGTTCCTACAGTAGATAAAGTTACTGTGTGATGACTCCAATTGAATGTAGGTAAGATTAACGGGGAAGTTATAAGAAGAGTTTGTTTTATGTTACCACCTGTCGCGTAAACAGATTGATTTTTAGAGTTTATTTCAACTTCTAAATTATATTGTGATCCAGAAGTGTCTGTCAGTGAAATAAAAGGAGACTTATGTGTAGGATCTGGAAAACTTTTTAAAGAATTTATCCAACATGTTAATGTTATATTTTTAGATGCCACTTTACTACCAAATGCATAATATACCCAAGCGGGTTGATAATTAATATATACACTTTTTTTATAGATACCATCGACATAAGGAAAAAAATCATCAAATTTTCTTAGAAAATAATTTGGAACAATTCCAGCTATAGATTCTACATTAGAACCATTAAACGACCATAAAAAATTAGGCTGTGGAGCTGAACTCATCTAATAGTATCAATATATAATAGATGGCATCTTATTTCATACGATCTTCAGTAACAGGATCATCTGGGACTATTCCATCACCTTTTAACCCTGGATCAATTTCTTCAAATTTAGTTCCAGTTCAGGACAATTTTTATTCTATAGGAACTCCCCAAAACAGGTGGAATTCTCTTCAACTTGGTACAGGTGGTCTTTTTCTTTCGTATCCTCCAATTTATACCGGACAAAATGGTTGGTACAGTTTGCCATATGATACAGGATTTATAAAATGGATTCAATCTTCGATAGTTAAAGGATTTTGGTCATCTTCAGCATTTCCCGCCTATTCTAACATAGTTATTAACAAGAACGTTAGTGTGTCATTTTTTGGAGGTGTAGCTTTAAATAATGGGAAAGTTATACTAGTAGCCAACAATTATTCATCTATAGGAATGTATAACCCTTATACAGATACATATTCTGACATGATGACCTCTCAAGTAAAAATCCCACCGAATGCTTTTAATGGAGGAGTCCTTGTACCGTCTGGAAAGGTAGTTTTTGTTCCATTTAAATCTGGAAATGTTTGTGTTTATGTAAATGAAAGTGTATCAATGTCGAATACTTTTAGTCACAATGTTAAAACTCCTGCATTTTGTGGAGGAGTTCTTGATTTCTACGGAAATGTTGTTATGATTCCTTGTTCAACAACTTCAAATATTTGCACGTACAATGAACCTACAAACACATTTTCAAACGCAGTTTTTATAGGAGCGGACGGTACATTTGCAGGAGGTGTACTTTATCAAAATAACGTATGCTGTATTCCACAAACAAATTCAAATGTATGTGTTTTCAGTCCTTCAACTCAAATAGTTTCAAATATTATAAGTACGGGAGGTAAATCTTTTTGTGGTGGGGTTCTTACATCTAACAGTATAAATGGGTATAATATAGTTCTCGTTCCATCATCCGGAAATGTATGTGTTTTGACTATTGGTTCAAACTACACCTTATCCAATATAGTTACAAACGTTCCAGGTCCAAATGCTTTCAAGGGAGGCTGTCTTTTACCAACCGGAAATGTAATCATGGCACCTTATAATTCAGCAAATGTAGGAATGGTTGATCCTATCCTCATGACGTATTCTAATTCGACTCCAGTACCTCCTTCAAATCCTTTTGCCGGGGCTACTCTTGTAAGAGACGGGCGAGTTGTTTTGATTCCAGCTCAAAAGGGAAATGTAGGAGTTTTAAACACCATAACCCCCCCTCAGAATACAGAATTCTGGCTGAGCCCATATTTTAATAAGTTTTAATATCAGATGCCTGAGGTTATTCATTCAGCTGGATCAAGCCAAATAGATGTTGATTATATAACAACAAATCAAATTTCGACCCCAAATGTTTCGATAGCTACTGATACACAAAGCGTAGCAGATCCTATTTACGTTGGTTTTAATACTTACAGAAATCAACTTTTCTATAGTAACACAGACATTGTTTTAGATACTGGAAACTTCTACACAAACTCTCTTAATATGACTTCTGGAAATTCTACAAATGTTTTTTCGGTATGGGATCAAATAAGAGTTGTAAAACAGTTTTATATTCAAAATACTTTTCCTAGAACATCTGCGGGTACATGTGTTGATAAAAACGGAAATTGCTATATAGTAGATGACAATTGCAATATATTTAAATTTAATTGGCGAACAACTAATACACGAGTAGTAACACCAAGCTATATTGCAACTTTCCCTTATGCGTCAGTGCCTCAAATTGCGTGTTCAAATGATGGATCAAAACTATATGCTAATCAATATAATCAAGATATCGACAAATTTTTTATTGTTATTATTGATTCTACGAGTGGAGAAACAATAGGAACTCTTAATCAGAACGGGTCTACTTTTTACGTTGATGTTATCAACGGAATAGCTGTAAGTAAATCAGGTAAAATATATTTAACAGATGGTCTAACAAATAAAATATCAATTTTTACAAGTGATTCAGCGGATCCTATTTTTATAACTACTGCATATACACCCTATAGTATAGCAATCGATAGTAATGAAAATATATATTATACCAATGGAATTACTAAAATAGTATGTGTGAATTCTGGTGTAATAATTGATATACAAGACTCGTCCGCTTTAATTTTTTATGGATTATGTGTAGATTCTAAATTTAATATAATAGTTGCATGTCCAGGACGAGGTCAAGTGAAAGTATATTTACAAGATGGAACACTCCGTAACACGATAAATTTTTATAAACAAGGAACAACACCTAGTTCTTTATCATTATCGAATAATGACGATTTATTTATTTTAGGATATGATGGTAATTTAGAAATATATAGAACTGTTGTTGATATTAGTGATTATACGAGAATTTATGCAGATTATTTTTATGGTTCTGGAAATAACCTCTCAAATATACAAGTTTCTTCAAACCTTTTTGTTTCAAACACGGTCACGAGCGCTAATTTATCAGTAACTTCTTTTGCGAATATTTCTACCCTAAACGTCGGGAGTCTCTTTAGTTCAGGGAACAACCTCACCAACGTCCAGATCGGAGGGTCACTCGCAAATCTCTTCGTCTCAAATTCCGTGACTAC
>Ga0304728_1001903_pt1 | contig 13993 bp, 11 predicted proteins | sample C_130625_MF_Meta_FD_190476 | JGI IMG/M metagenome (GOLD analysis project Ga0304728, IMG submission 190476) | Freshwater microbial communities from Lake Croche, Canada to study carbon cycling - C_130625_MF_MetaG (v2) (version 2) | ecosystem: Environmental > Aquatic > Freshwater > Lake | place... | reverse complement strand
AACTTAAAGCCGCTCAGCGACGCCCAAGAAGCCAACGATCTCGCTACCGCCAATTCTTTGGAAAGCCGTGGGGCGGTGCTTCTGGTGAACCGCCCCGGGGCCGCCCAACTACCGCTGCGCGCATCAAGCTCCAACATCACCATTTTCGCGAATCAAGAGCTGGCGACTACCTGTCGCGCCCTGGCCACGTCGTTGAGTTCATCACAACGATCAGCAAGTTGCGACGTCTATGACGCCGCTCCCAATCGCAACCTCGTTCCCGCCCTCGCCAATTGGACTCACGTCGGCACGGTGGCAAACTCACCGGCCACCACGGGGCCCGCCGTGCAGTACCAATACGTGTGGACGGCACCGACCACGGGTCCGTATCTCATTAGCCTCGGCACCACCGGCAAGACTGCGCTCACCGTCACCACTCTTCACGGCAATTCGCTCGAGGTCTTACCTGGTAGCCAAACAATTCTCCCCGTGGGGGTGGGAACAATCGCGCAGACCTCCACCCTGTCCGCCACCGCGAATACCCAATACGTCTTTCGCGTCTACTACGGAGCCGCACAGCCGCAGCCGAACTTCACCCTGCAAAGTCTCGTCGGTCAAGTCGGCGCGGCGGCCATTCGCGCCAAAGCTAGTACTGCCGCCATCGTTCTCGCCCAAGACAACAACATTGAAGGGGTGGATCGCAGCAGTTTGAATCTCCCATGGGGCCAAGATGCCGTGATCACCAAGATCAGCGCGGTCACACCGACCAGTGTCTTGCTCATGACGACGGGCCCGGTGGTCATGCCCTGGATCAACGCCACCTCGCTCAATAGCGTTATGGAGCTGTGGAATCAGGCCGGCAACCGAAGCCTCGACGTCAGCGCTGCTTCTTTTGTGCCCGCCATCACCGCTCTCCTCAATGGAAGTATCGCGCCGTCGGGTCGTCTTCCCCTCACTTTCCCCACCAGCGCCGACGCCAGCCCGATGTGGCAGGGCAAGGTCACGACATCCTCTACGGCCACTTTCTGGCCCGGCACAAGCAGTGGCGTGAATTTAACTTTGCCCCCCGACAATGGCGCCGTCGTGGGATATTCCTGGTATCACGCCGCGGGCTGGGGGGTTCTCTTCCCCTTCGGCTACGGCCTGACCTATCCGAATGCCACCTTCCCCACGGCCACCTTGACGCGACTAAGTGGGGACAGCGCTAGTTGCACGACGAGTGCCCGCGCCCTCTGCCTCTCGCTGAACCTTGCGGTGAACAACTCCACTCACTCCACGGGCTCGGTTCCCGTCTACGTCAGTCCTACCCCCGCAAGCGGCAGTCCCGTCCACATACAAGTTGCCACCGTGGTTCCCTATACCTGCAGTCAGTCCTGCACGGTGACCGCGGCAGCCCCCGTGGTGAATTTTGGAAGTTGGTCTACGGCCACCAATAGTTATCAATTTCTTCCCGGCTGTTACCGATTCGTGGCCGGTACTGACGAGGCCACGGCCCTCAGTGCGCTGAGCGCGACCAAACCATCGAGCGGGTCAGTGGTATCGGATACCTATTCGACAACTACGGGATGGGGACTCAACCTCTTCCCCAACGCCAATTGTCACTAATCGCGGGATTTGGTAGCCGCTTCGAGAAGCAGAACCAGACGGTTAATTTCCTCATCCTGCGCCGAGAGGTGCTTTTGAATTTCTATGGCTTCGTGCAGGACCGCGTCCGCGTCCTTAAAGGTAGCTTCCGCTCGCTTATCGGCGGCGGCCGCTTGAATGTTTTGGCCCACGATGATGACCGGCAGCAATACCAGTTGTAGAAAAGAGCTGGAGAGCCACACCACCACGAAATACGTTCCTTGGTGGATTGCTGACGGGAGGGCGAAGAGGGCCAGACACGTGAAGAGGTAGGCGGCCCACATGGTACCCACGGCCATAGTGACCTTGAGACCCAATTTTGCGTTCACGCGTACCAAGAAATTTCTGCCCCGCGCACCGCGCTGATCGTCGACCTTGGCTGGTCCTTCCGCCTTGCGTTGTTCGATGCGAGGGTGTGGGCGGTGGACATATTTGTCGATCATGGCTCCATCGTCTCACAGGTCGAAAAGACGGAAACGGATGAGCTGCGCCTCCGCACACCGGCTCACTCTCCAGAGGTGCGCAATCTAGAATACGAGCGTGAATCCCCTCCATCTCTGTTTGATCATCGTCGCGAGTGTTTGTGGCGCCCAATGGTTGGCCTCGATCGTCACCAAGGACTACTCCTGGGTGGATCGCAGTTGGTCCATCGTGCCCGCGGTCTACCTCTGGGTCTACGCGGCCGACACCAACTTTCACCATCTGACCCTGAACGTGATGGCTGTCGTCAGTACCATCTGGGGTGTTCGCCTGACTTTCAACTTTGCCCGGCGGGGGGGCTACACCGGCATGGAGGACTACCGCTGGGAGGTACTCCGTCAAAAGATGACTCCTGCGCAATTCCAGATCTTCAATGTCTTTTTCATCGTTCTCTATCAAAACTTGCTGCTCTTGCTCATCGCCTTACCCGCCGAAACAGTGCTGCAGCACCCCGGAAAATTCGGCATTCTCGACGTAGTAGCCACGGTGGCCTTCCTGTTGTGCACCGTGGGCGAAACCATCGCCGACCAACAGCAATGGAATTTTCAAGAAGACAAACGGGCGCGACGGGCGGCTGGCCAAGAGCCCGTCGAGCAATTTGTCACCACTGGCCTCTTCAAGAATTCACGGCACCCCAACTACTTCTTCGAAATCATGCAGTGGTGGTTTATTTTCATGTACGCCGCGGTCGCTGCCGGGACTCCGTGGATATGGACCATCGCGGGTCCCACCTTGCTCACCGTGCTCTTCGCCGGCTCCACTCGTTTCACTGAAAGCATCACGCGGGGCCGTTATCCCCACTACGCGGAGTATCAACAGCGCGTGTCAGCCGTCATCCCGTGGTTCACTCGCTGATACCCGCCCCTCGGCGCCTCGAGGCGCGCGACGGTCTCTTCGTGGCCCACGGTCAACTACGGATCACCGCGCCCGCGGCGTGGCATCCCGTCATCGCCCCCTTTCAGTCGTGTGCTCTCAGGGTGACGGGCCATACACCGCTCCTTTTCTCTCTCGATGGTGACGCCACCATTCGCCTCCATCTCGACGAGTCCTTCGGGCGTGAGCAGTTCTCTTTCGACATCAATGACGACATCGACATCCGGGCCGGTGGCCCCAGTGGCGCCTTCTACGCTCTCGGCGCACTGCGCCAACTCGCGGGTAACAGCTGGTGGAGTGAGGAGCCTCTCGAGAATTATGAATCCTTGACGCTCCCTCGCGTCAGCGTTGATGATCACCCCGACTATGCCTGGCGCGGAGTACATCTCGACGTCGCGCGCCACTTTTTTGACGTCGCGACGGTATGCCGATTTATTGAGCTCGCCGCCGACCACCGCCTCAACAGGATTCACCTGCATCTCAACGACGACCAAGGTTGGCGCGTCGAGATCCCCGGCTGGCCGCTCTTAACCGACGTGGCGAGCCAACGACGTTCTTCACCGGTGGGTCATGAAATGTTCAAAGTTGATGATGGGATGTCGCACGGGGGTTACTTCAGCGCGGAGGACCTCATAACTATTCGTGAGTTCGCGCGCCAGCACTGCGTCGTCGTTGTTCCTGAAATCGATATCCCGGGTCATACGCAGGCCGTGGTCGCGGCCTACCCGGAGTTTGGCAATACTGGTGAGGACCTTGAAGTGATGACGCGATGGGGAATTTCCGAACACGTGCTCAACCCCCTGCCCGCCACCCTCGACTTTGCCGAGGAGGTCGTTCGCTACGTCGCTCGTCTCTTTCCTGACTCGCCCATCCACATTGGTGGCGACGAATGCCCGACCACGCAATGGGAGTCGAGCGACGACGCGCGCGCTGTCATGGAACAGCACGGCTTCACCGAGGCGCGCCAACTGCAAGGACTATTTACGGAGCGACTCGCGCGGGTACTGCGGGCTGACGGCCACGAAGTTCTCGCGTGGGACGAAGTTCTTGACGCCGCGGTCCCTGAAGGAACGGTCATCGTGGCGTGGCGTGGATCGCAGAAGGCGGTGGAGGCGGCCGAACGTGGTTACGACAGCATCATGGCACCACTGAACTACACCTATTTCGACTGGCTCAGCAGCGACCAGCCCGGCGAACCCGTCGCTCTCGGGGGGCCACCCTTGGTGACCCCATGGGAAAAGGTCTTTCGCTTCTCGCCGCTTCCACCGAATCTCGACGAGTCACTCCGCCCACGTATTCGGGGAGCCCAGGCACAGCTCTGGACCGAATACATCGCCACGCGGGATCACCTGGACTACATGGCTTTCCCACGGCTCTGCGTCTTTAGTGAAGTGGTGTGGGGGTCACCCCACGAATTCGAAGAGTTCTCCGCACGACTGCGCGTGCATCTCCAACGACTTCATCGGCGTGGCGTGCGCTTTCGACCGCTCGATACCACCGCTTAGGCCGTGGTGAGGGCCTGCGCATTCTCGATAAAGACGGGTTCCGCGATGTCGGGAATCGCTATTCCCAATACTTGTCCATAGAAAGAAAGTTCCGCTTCGGCAGTGCGCATGATGTTGGCCGCTTGACGGAAACCGTGTCCTTCACCTTCGTAGGAGATGTACGCGAAGGGAACTCCCGCGGAGCGCAGGGCCGTTACCAACACCTCTGCTTGATCTGGCGGCACCACGGTGTCGTCGAGACCTTGGAAGATGATCACCGGGCGGCGCAGCTTCTCCTTATGAAAGGCCACTGAGCGTTCTCGATACAACTCGGCCCCTTCGGGCCACGGGGCGACAACTGAGTCCAAATAACGCGCTTCGAACTTGTGGGTATCGCTCGCGAGGGCTGTCAGATCAGCGATCCCGTAGTAGCTCGCCCCCGCAGTAAAGACCTCATGAAACGCCAGGGCATTCAGCGTGGTCATGCCGCCCGAACTACCGCCATGGATGAAGAGACCATCGGGATTCACGCGACCACTCGTAACCAGGAACTGCGCTGCGTCCACGCAGTCCTGCACGTCGAGAGCACCAAAGCCTCCTCGTAGGAGGTTGCGATACTCCCGGCCATAGCCGGTGCTACCCGCGTAGTTCACGTCGACCACGGCAAAACCTCGACTCGTCCAAAACTGCGTGCGGTAGCTCAGCACGGAAAGTGACTGTGACGTTGGTCCACCGTGCACCTGCACGATGACGGGTGGCAGGGCGCCCACGGGTCCCACCCACGCAGCGTTTCTTGGTGGATAAAAGAAGCAGTGTCCGACGCTGCCGTCACCACGAGAGAACTCCAAGGTTTCTGGGTGGCTCAGGGTATCGCTCGGGATGGAGCAGACAAAACTCGTTGCAACCTCCCGGCGAGAGGTCCCGTGATCTTCAAAGACCACGATGGACGGCGGGGAATCCGGTCCACCGACAATGGCGACCACTCCCCGTGGCGATGGATTTACCGCTTGCACCGAAGAATATGGGATTGACCACTCACGTACTTCTCCCGCACCATTCTTTTCACCGAGGTGCACCTGGCCACGCGACGACCACGTCAGAATCAGAGCCCCGTCATTCGCGAAGGTGTAGCTCGAATTCCCGAACTGCCAGAGCGGGTGGGCACATTCGGCGGCAATGGCCAGCAGGGCTTCTGCGGAGTCCTCGCGGTAAATATTCCACCAGCCCGAACGGTCGGAGGCAAAGTGCAAAATTCCCTGGCCATCGAATTGCGGCTCCAGCACTGATTCTTCGGGGAGGGTTCCCACTCGGCGGTGGCCAGAAATCTGACCGGTGTCGCTCAGTTCCGCCACGTAGAGTTCCGTGGCGTCCCACGGCATGGACGGATGATTCCAACAAATCCACGCCACGCGCTGGCCCTGAGGGCTCACGGTGGGGTGGGCGTAGAAATCACAGCCGCCGGCCACCACCATGGGTGCACTGACCCCGTCAGTCGCGATGCTCACCAGATCGTTGATGACGACACCGTCACGATGGGTTTCGCGGACGCAGATGAGGTGACTCCCGGAGGGTGTCACCACTGGATCGGCAAAACGAACCGACCGCTCGTCGTGGGGCTCCGCGGTAATCGGCACCGGGGTCTGCCCCGGAATCACGCGGTACAGCCGCTGATCACTGCGCTGGGAAAAGTACAAAATCCCTTGGTGGACTGTCCAGCTGCGCCCTCCGTATTCGTGCACCATCGTGCCGACCGAAAATTCCGGACCAAAACATTCTTCGACAATCCCCGAGGCCAGCTGTCGCACGACAACCCCGCGGCCACCTTCGTTAGGGCGCATTTCTTCCCAATACAGCGTGTCACCATCAAATCGCGGGTAGCCCAAGGACACCACCTGAGCCACGAGGAGCTCACGACTGACCGGACTGGGCCACGCACCAAAAGGAGCTGAGGAAATTGTCATACGCCCACTGTAGGAGCCTTAGTCGACTGGACTAGAAGCCTGTACGCGAGGCGGGAGGGGCTACCAGCCCCGGCAATACCCATTTTGATCAGGTACGTAGTCGGGGACACCCGCGGCGGCCTGGATCCTTCGGGCCACAATGACTTGCTCGTCGGGGGTGGCTAAGTGAGCGGCGGGGGCGAACTGTTTACCACCGTAATATGACCAATTCCATGGCGTAATCCCTAATCCACCGTCATAGTACGGTCCCGCAAAGGTCCAATTACCAGCGTGTTCACACTGGGCGACGTTCTTCCAGAGGTTCATAATTACCGGACTTACCACGGGGTGCGGGGTGGGGGCGGCCTGCGTCAGGCTTGCCACCGGAACGCCGGCGGGGGCGGCTGCGGCCGATACCGGCCCCTGAATCAAAATCCCAAAGAGGAAGGCAGTAGCTACTACTCGGGCGCTCGTTCCAACTCGAATCATGGGTACTCCTTTCCGGTTCTCCGCTCACCCACTTCTCCATACGGCAAGGAGAGGTCGATTTGAACGGATGGCCTTCCTGACCGTGTGGGCCAGAAGTACTGCACGCCCCGAATGAACGGGGCTCGACTACACACAGTTCCGAGATCCAGGTGGACCAGTCAGACCATTGCAGCCGGTGAGCGTGGTGCTCTACCTAGAAGATTTTAGGGCACTAAGGGGTAAAATTTGATCACTTTTTAGCCGAAAATGGGGTTTTCGCCAGTAGTGGGAGGGATAATAAAGTTTATCCACAGGCTCAAAACTAGGGCTTTTGACCCCCTTTTGGGCTGATTCGCCGTTTATTAGCGAAGCTTCTGTGACAGGTGCCACCACAGCAACTTGCCCGATTCGGTCCGCGGTGCACCCAATGCCAAGGTCAAATAAGTTCTGACTAATTTGAAGTCACCCACTGGGAGTACCACAACGTCAGTTATGTGGTTCTCCTTCATGAATTGCCGAACTGTTCCAACGGCCCGGGTGGGTGACGTGATGGGGCCCACCACATAGTGATTCACGGTGAGCAGGCTAAATGCGCTCGCAGATGTCAGGCCGGCAGCCTGAAAAAAGAGGTCTGGAATGAGTCGGGGGGTTAAGGGCCGTGCGCCCAGACTCTCTCCGTGGTGGCCCGAACCGACAATCGCTTCACCGCCTACGAGGGAATAATTCATAGGGCCCATTGCTTGGTAAAGCATTCCTTGGTCGTCGAAAGCGCTGGGATACGGGTATTCCAGCACCGTTCCATGTGCCAGACCGTGGATGGCGGTCGGGCTAGAAAACCATGAAGGCACGGAAGCGGCAACGGGGGCAATTACCTGGGCTGGGCAAATAGCGAGAATCCCAAGTGCACTCAGGGCCACCAGGGCTAGAGGCAAGATACGATCTCTTCTCCACTTCATCACGGCGTATTGCACGCCCAGCCCAACGAGCAGGGCGATGCCCGCCCACGCGACAGTCATGAAACGAATGGGCAGAATGCTCTCGAACAAGGAGAGATGCATGATGGCGCGGTCAGGCATTGGGATGGTGCGCGAGTGCCCTCCCAGCGTGAGGGTAAGGACGAAGCTCGTCGTCACCAGCAGCCACCAAACTGATCTGTTTCTTCGATGAGCGATCACCGTCATTCCGCACACTGCCAAAAGCGCAAACCCAATGTACGCACCATTTTCACCTGCAGTAATTGCCAGATTATTAATGACTGATCGATGACCCCACGGCCACCCCAGGGCGTAGTACTGAGGGAGGAAAAAAGACATCACCGAGGCCGAAAAAGCATTCACCCACTCGTGCGAAAGACCTTTAGTTCGCAGCGGTCCCGACATTTGGTAGTACAGCGGCACCGCCATCAAGAACCCGGCAACAATAAGGGCACGCGGGAAATTCTGCCGAACACTGGACCAATTGCGACGGCTAGCGGATCTGTGGAAGAAAGGAACCGCTACGACGAATCCCACAACCACGGTCAGCAGAGAAATCAATAATTGTTCCGAGGAAATTAAATACTGACCCGCGATGGCAAGACCTAAAGGTATGCCACGGCGGCCTTTGAGATCGCTCCGAGTAAGTATTTCGTAGGACCAAAGAAATATCAAAGGTGTGAGTATTTGGCAGGTCATAAAGACATGCCCCTGTGCTTGCACGGTTTGCTCAGATGAAAAACCAAAAATGAGACCAACGACAAAGGATGGGATTCGTGCAAGTCCCACTCGGCGCGCCGCGTAAAGAGCGGTCGTGGAAGATAAAGCGAGGCTCGCGTGGAGAAAGAAGTTGTAGGTCGCAATGGGTCCCAAGATCCACGTTATGGGGGCTCCGAGTAACCCCAAGAGGGGTGCCGATGTGTTCGACATCAAATTCACCCCATGAGGTGCATTTAATATTCCCGTGACGAATGGGTTGGTGCCGTGCGACAGCGCGTGTGCGAACCATGAAAAGAACCACACTTCTTGTGTTCTGTCGCCGCCCACCGCACCAGGAATCAGATGATTTGAAAAGGGGTTGGCAAACCCGTATAAGGCCCACGCGAGTGTCCAAAAGAATATTTGTGCTCCAAAAAAATACGGCAGATATTTTTTCGAGATCCAATCTTGTGGTTTGCGAAAAACCTGATTACGGAGCACGTTCTACTATCCCACACAGCACGAATCGTTAGTTGCCGCGAGAAGGCTCTGTGAATTCACCATGATTCGAGGAAGAACTGATGATTTCGAGCCGTTCTCGCAGAACCTCCCCGACGGCCTTCAAGCTGTAGCGCTTAGCGACCATGCTCGCAGCTAACAAACCAATACGTACGCGGCGACTTTCATCTTCGTAGAGCCAGCGCATCCAGGCTGCGGCATCCTCGACATTGGGATCTGCCCACACATTCCCGTATTCGTACACCTCACTCATTCTGGGGTTGTACGCCAACACTTCAGGCGAAATAACGCTTGATTGATAACCCACCGGACAGCTATTAAAAGAATTCATGTAATCCATGTTCCCGCTGTGGGCCGTGGCAATCACCGGAGTACCGAAGTACATTGCTTCGGCCATTCCAAGACCAAATCCTTCTGATCGATGAAGTGAAACGTACACGTCAGCACTCTGGAGTAACCCCGCCACTTCATCACCGGACATGTCATGCTCTAATAACACCCCCTTCACGGCCAGAACTTCACGCCGTAAGCGTTCACGGGCGTCAGGGTAAGAGTCCAGGTGAATCGCCTTAACGACCAGAGTTGCCCCATGCCCCATTTCCGCTTCGGTGAAGGCTTGTCGAAAAGCCTCAATGACGGCAAAGGGGTTTTTTCGGGCAAAAGTTGAATGCGCATCAAACGTGAATAGGTACGTAACTCCTGCATCTTCCGGAATGCCAAAGTGTTTACGTTCGAATTCTCTTGAATTTTTAGGCTCAATAACGGAAGGGACAACGATAATCGGCTTATCGGTGTAACGCGATAACGAACGCTGCGAATAAATGCTTGACACCCAAATTTCATCCACTCGATCAATTTCGCGCCGCATTACAACCGGCACCGACGGGACTTCCCAGTGCCACATCGCAACTACGTAGGATGATCGTACGGGGCGCAAGTCAGAATCATTCGCGAAAAATTGTTCGTTGATATTGAGAAACGAAATAGAAATCGGACTTTTGATATCACGCGGGAGTGCCGCTAATAATGGGCTCAGGCGTGAGCGGTCAACACCCGCTCCGTTAGCAATATTCGTCAGCGTAACGTCCACCCCCGCCGCGACGAGTGCCGCGACGGTGCGGCGACCGTACTCGGCGATTCCCGATGTTGCCTCCCAAGCGCCGAGCGCAGTTACTCCTAGATGATCACTCATGCTGCGTAGCCCTTCGATCCCGAACGACAGAGCGAGCTTGATTAGCGCTGCCCCCCATGAATTTCCTAGTCGCCGAGATTGTTGGGGCTCGAGCCATGCAACTCTTCGGAAACCCCAGAAAGGGAAGAACTTTTCACGCCGAAAACTTCTCGCGTGAGGGAATTGAGATCGGTGCGTAGTGCGCCCACCTCGTCATAGAGCCGGCTCAAGACGTCCTGATAATCCGATGCGGGCTGCCTCTCCAGGAAATCGATTCGCAATCGCATCTCTTCCATCCCCTCGAGTAAAAAAAACGCTAACAAACGACGGAGAGGCCTCAGGATTTTTCGGGTGACACGCGCCCAAAACCGCTGGGGAAGACGAAACTTGGGAAATTTCTTTTTAGGCGCTGGTGCAGTGCCACCCTTATTTGATGTCGTGATCACTTTTGTCCTTACAGAATTGGCAAGATACCCAGTTTACATTTATCTTACATTTTTTAAGGCTTACTCCCCTGGGGCCAAAGAGGATCTGGAAACTTGTCGTGTACTGCAACTTTCGCCGAACTATTCTCCAGCTCGTGACGCAATTAAATCAGTGTGAGTGGAGACGGCGTTCCAGCGACGCGACGCGACATTTGAACCTTCGATTGTTGACCTTGGTCATAAAGTGAAGAAGCCAGCGAGAGCAATCTCAAAAATATCTACTGGCCTCGCAGCATTGATTGCTTCGACGACTCTCTGCCTAGTATCCGTTCCGGTCGGGGCCGCGATGTTGGCAGGCACACCGGAACAGGTTCAGAGCTCAGTGAGTCGGTCGGCGAAAGTTACCGCCTTAAATAGTGAGACCAAAAAAGACCTCACCAACTTGCCCATGCTGACGGGGGCTCTGGCGTTCCCCAAGATACGCCCGGCGTGCATTACCACTACGCAGTGCGTCTTTGGCGATCTCGCCTCAAAACAATCAATGGTCCTCTTCGGTGATAGCCACGCCATGATGTGGCTTCCCGCGGTTACGCCGTGGGCCACCAGCCACCATTATCGACTTGTGTTGTTATGGAATTCCGCCTGCCCGATTATTGAACTACCCCACCCCTACGTGTATCTGGGAGTTAACTCCCTGTCTCAAGAAACTTCCGTTGCTAGTTGCACTACATTCCGTAAACAAGCACTTGGTCAAATAAAAATCCTCAATCCTTCGATTGTGCTTCTAGGTGAGCGAACATCCAGCATCGTCGAAGGACGTTCTTTGAGCGGGACGAATTTATTTCCCGCATTGGATTGGACTAATGCACTCATACGAACTTTGAATTTACTGAAATCCCCGCACAGGAAAGTTGCCCTCATCGAGGACATCCCAGCGCTCAATCACGTTCAGCCAACCTGCCTTTCACAGAATCCCAACTCAATCCAGCGTTGTGCGAGCCCCTTCCCCAACACACTTCGTAGTGCAGGGGGATCAAAATTAATTGGGCAACAGCCCAGTGAGCGTGCGGCTACGACAAAAACAAAAACTGGTTTCATCTCGACTATTTCGTGGTTTTGCTCGCAAAAAGGAACTCGCGTGGAGCCGGTGGTCAACAACCTGGTGACCTATTACGACTGGAGCCACGTGTCGTATCCGTACGCCCTGTGGTTGTCCGGTGTCATGGGATTCGCAATTTCTGCTGCCACGACTTAGGAGTTCCCCATCAGGTTGGTGTTAAAAATGGACCCCCAAACGGGATTCAGCGCACGTGGTGCGGGCGGAGGGATTCGAACCCCCAACCTTTTGATCCGTAGTCAAATGCTCTAATCCGTTGAGCTACGCCCGCATAGCTGTGGTTGAGACAGCGGAAGATAAGTTTAGCCGACCATCTCCTGGGTCACAATCAGTCAAGAAATGCTTCTCGCCAGCGCTCCTGTAGGCCCACCCAACCTTTGTATCGCAAGGTGTCACCCGGGGCCGTGGCCAAAATACGGTCAACCTTGACTGCAAACTCAGGATCATGCTCGCTCATGCGATGTGCGGGCACGCGAAAGGTGCGAATGCCGAAGGCCACGGCTCCCGTGACGGGCAGACTGCGTAATGTTTGTCGCTCTACGCGAAAAGTCCAATTCCGCACGTCGAGCTCGTCGGCTTCCCGAAGAGACTGCGGCTGGAACAGCTCCTCGTTGCCGAGCAGCGTCCAGTTGAGTCGCCAAAATGACTTCGAGGGTGACAAGCGATCGAAGAAGGCGTTCGTGGGTTGCGACAACTCGTCGTCGTAGCCGGGGACGGGTTGGTGAATCCCATCGAGCGAACTTCCTACCTTGTCCGCTAGCCGCCAACGTGAGGGAAAGCACACCACGGCCGCGGTCAATCGCCACGACGTATCGTGTTCGATGATGCACCAATCATCGGGCGTGAGTCGCGCGGCGGAGACGAGTGACTGCTCGTCCGCGTTCACGTCGGCATTGCGCCCCGCATCACGAACCGCCGCCATCACTAATTCCAGTAGTTCATCACAGGCAGGTCGCGACTCCTCGCGAATGGCCACGACGTCGGCAGGCTGCGAGAACAACAATGCATCCTTGCGACGGAGTTGTTCCTCTACGTCGTCACCCCACAGAATCCAGTCCGCCACATCCAGACTGCGCAAGCCCATGGAATGCCGAAAGTCTCGACCATCCAAGGGCGAGACCGGGAGCACTACCACTCCCTACTGCTGGGAACGACCGCGTTGAATGATCTGCTCGCGTTGCGCGTCAAGATGTTCCGAACTGAACTTTTCCTTCATCCAGGTCCGGCTCCTGCGGGCCTCGTCGCGATAGACCTCGGGGTCCGAACGATGGGCTAAATCCGCATACATCGAACGCAGGTACGTCACCCCGGCCGGATCGCATTCGGCAATGGCCGTCGCCACCTCCACCACGCGAGTCATTAAATTCTCGTGGTTCACGACTTCATTAACCAAGCCCCATTCGTTGGCGGTGGCCGCCGAAATGAAGTTTCCCGTCAACGACATCTGTCGTGCTCGATTCACCCCTACTAATTGGGGTAATCGAATGGTCATGCCTCCCGCCGGCATGATGCCGACGCGGGCGTGGGTATCGGCAAAAGTGGCCCGTTCCGAGGCAATCAGAAAATCGCAACCCAGGGCAAGCTCTAGCCCTCCGGTCACCGCTGCACCATTAATCGCCCCAATAATCGGCGTCACGGTCAGCGGCATCAAACTTCGCATCACCACCGGTGGGGTCTCGGGGTCGGCCACGGCACCGTTGTAAATATTCGCCAGGTCGCGAAGGTCCAGTCCCGCGCAAAATGCCGGGTCCGAGCCCGTGAGGACGATCACACGAATGTCGGGGTCACGATCAAAATTCAACATGGCCGTCGTCAATTCACGCAGCATCTCCCCGGTCAGGGCATTGCGGGAGTCCGGGCGGTGAAGTCGAACCACCCCGATGGAATTAATTCGTTCCGTCACAATCATGTCGGCCTCCTTGACGATGCCACCTTAGAACTCCACGAAGAGCGAAAAGCCTCCGTGAAATACGGGCTCGCCTCTTTCTATGGTGCAGGGCGTGTTCACCTGCCGTAAGAGCAGGTGCGAGAGTCGACGGGAATTGCCACCCGCCAGATGGAGTCGGTCCGCCCGGAACTCCCCCACCAGTCGATTCAGAGATTCCACCACGTCCATAGTCCATTGCGCTTCGTCTATTCGGCGGCCGCGCTCACCGAGCGCGTCGTCGAAACTGCGAATTCCATCAAAGGAGGCGCCACCTACATCATCAATCACTTGCACCTTGCCCTCCTCTACCAGCG
>Ga0304728_1001899_pt1 | contig 14012 bp, 19 predicted proteins | sample C_130625_MF_Meta_FD_190476 | JGI IMG/M metagenome (GOLD analysis project Ga0304728, IMG submission 190476) | Freshwater microbial communities from Lake Croche, Canada to study carbon cycling - C_130625_MF_MetaG (v2) (version 2) | ecosystem: Environmental > Aquatic > Freshwater > Lake | place... | reverse complement strand
ACTTATGAATGGTACACATCTGGCCCACGGCAGCGGCTGCAGCCGGGAGGGGCGATTATTATCGTGATGACCCGGTGGTCCAAGAAAGACCTTACTGGGCAGGTATTGAAAGCTGCAGCGCAAAGGGGTGGAGAAGAGTGGGAAGTCATTGAGTTTCCCGCTTTATTTGATGAGGACAGACCCCTATGGCCTGAATTTTGGTCGTTGGCTGAGCTTCTAGCCCTCCGTACAGAGCTTCCAGCCAGTAAATGGGCGGCGCAGTACATGCAAAGCCCTACTTCAGAGGTTTCTGCGCTCATTAAACGTGAGTGGTGGAATATATGGGAGCATGATGACCCACCCCCTTGTGATTTCATTATCCAGTCTTGGGATACTGCGTTCTTGAAGACAGAGCGCAGTGACTATTCGGCATGCACTACTTGGGGGGTATTTTCTATACCCGACGATAACGAGAAGCTGCAGACAAATATTATACTTTTAAACAGTTTTAAGAAGCGCATGGAGTTCCCGGAGCTTAAACGAGTGGCGTTTGCGGACTATACGGAATGGCAACCTGATGCGCTCATTATTGAGGCTAAAGCTTCCGGGGCTCCACTGGTGTTTGAGCTTCGGGCTATGGGGATTCCTGTGCAGGAGTTTGTCCCCAGCCGGGGGAATGATAAGATTTCTAGGCTCAATGCCGTGGCTGATATGTTTGCGTCGGGTCAGGTTTGGGTGCCTAATACGCAGTGGGCTGAAGAGCTTATTGAAGAGGTAGCGAGCTTTCCTTCAGGGGAGCATGACGATCTTGTGGACTCCATGACGCAGGCGCTGCTGCGCTTTAGGCGTGGGGGCTTTTTACGTTTGGATTCTGATGAACCGGAGCCTAAGAAACAATTTAGGCGGCGCAAACTAGGGTACTACTAGAGTCAAAGGTACATATATATGGCAACCAATGTAGATAAGTCGCTTTATGAAGCCCCCCAAGGGCTGGCGCAATCGTTCCAGAAGGGGCAACCTGATCTGGAGATAGAGATTGAGAACCCCGATTCAGTCAAGATCAACGGTTTGGAGATTGTTCCCGAGGAGGATGCAGATGAGTTTAATCTTAATCTTGCCGAGGACATGGATGACAGAGAACTACAAAGCATAGCCTCTGAGCTTATTGGGCAATATGAGGACGATGTTTCATCCCGTAAAGATTGGATGCAGACCTACGTAGACGGTCTTGAGCTACTGGGTATGAAGATAGAGGATCGTACCGAGCCGTGGCCCGGTGCATGCGGGGTATACCACCCGCTGCTGTCTGAAGCTTTGGTTAAGTTTCAATCAGAAACCATCATGGAGACTTTCCCTGCTGCGGGACCGGTTAAGACGGAAATTATCGGCAAGGAGACTCAAGATAAAAGGGAAGCCGCTGCCCGAGTGCAAGTGGACATGAACTACCAGTTAACTGAGGTGATGGTTGAATATCGCCCGGAACATGAGCGCATGCTGTGGGGGCTGGGGCTTGCGGGTAATGCGTTCAAGAAAGTGTATTTTGATCCCAACCTAAACCGGCAGGTATCTATATTTGTTCCCGCCGAGGATATTGTAGTGCCCTATGGTGCGAGCAATCTTCAGACTGCCGAGCGTGTTACGCATGTCATGCGCAAGACTAAGAATGATTTGCTTAAACTGCAGGCTGCTGGGTTCTATCGGGAAGTAGATTTGCCTGCCCCGACCAACGTACTAGATGATGTAGAGAAAAAGATTGCCGAGAAGATGGGCTTTAAAGCTACTTCTGATAATCGGTATCGTCTCCTTGAGATGCAAGTTGATCTGGACTTGGCAGGGTATGAAGACGAAGATGAAAACGGGAAACCCACGGGCATTGCCCTACCGTACATCGTGACCATTGATAAGGGTACTACTACAGTACTTGCTATACGCAGGAATTGGGAACCCGACGATGAGACTCATGCCAAGCGTAACCATATGGTTCACTATGGATATATACCGGGGTTTGGGTTCTACCATTTTGGGCTGATACATCTTATCGGGGCGTTTGCTAAATCGGGTACTTCGCTTCTTCGTCAGCTTGTTGATGCAGGTACTCTGTCAAACCTGCCCGGTGGGTTCAAGACGCGAGGCATGCGGGTCAAAGGCGACGACACGCCCATAGCACCGGGGGAGTTCCGTGACGTAGATATACCTAGTGGTGTATTGCGGGATAACCTGATGCCGTTGCCCTATAAGGAGCCAAGTCAGGTACTTGTTGGGTTGATGAATCAGATCGTGGATGAGGGCCGTAGGTTTGCATCAGCGGCTGATCTTCAGGTATCGGATATGTCGGCGCAGTCCCCAGTGGGCACCACGTTGGCTATTCTTGAGCGTACTTTAAAGGTAATGTCTGCGGTACAGGCACGTATCCACTATTCGATGAAGATTGAGTTGAAACTGCTCAAGAACATTATTAGGGACTATACCCCGGAAGAGTATAGCTACGAGCCGGAAGAAGGTACGCCGCAGATAAAGAAGTCTGATTATGATCAGGTTGACGTAATACCAGTATCTGATCCTAACGCAGCAACAATGAGCCAGAAGGTAGTGCAGTATCAAGCGGCCCTACAATTGGCACAGACGGCTCCCCAACTATACAACTTGCCTATATTGCATCGTCAGATGCTGGAGGTACTGGGTATAAAGAACGCCAGTAAGCTAGTGCCTATTGATGAAGACAGAAAGCCTGTTGATCCTGTAACGGAGAATCAGAATCTGCTTGTAATGAAACCCGTTAAGGCATTTCTGTATCAAGATCATCAAGCGCACATCCAAGTACATATCTCAGCTATGCGTGATCCCAAAATTCAGCAGATTGTGGGGCAGTCTCCTATGGCGCAAGGCATTATGGCGGCTATGACAGCGCATATTAATGAGCATATTGGATACGAGTATCGCAAGCAGATGGAACAGCGCATGGGTGTAATGCTCCCGTCCCCAGAAAAGTTGGAAGAAGAGGGAATCCCAGAGGCTATGGAGGTGCAAATCTCCCAGCTCGCCGCACGTGCAGCCCAACAACTGTTGCAGCAGAACCAACAGGAAGCGCAATCTAAGCAAAATCAGCAGGCGGCTCAAGACCCATTGATCCAATTGCAGCAGCAGGAGTTGCAGATCAAACAGCAAGAACAAGAACGTAAAGCGACGAAAGACAAGATTGATGCTGCTGCCAAGGCAGATCAGTTAGAGATTGAGAAAGAACGAATTGCATCGCAAGAGCGCATTGCTGGTGTACAGGTAGGGGCTAAGACAGCCAAGGACAAAGCGGAACTTGCCGCTAAGCAGCAGCTTGAGGGAATTCGTATTGGTGTAGATACAGCCCATAGAAGAGCGCAGCTAGCGGTACAGAACCAACAACCTAAAGGCCGCTAATGAGCACAACGTTTGAAGTGTTGCTCGGGCAACATAGATCAAAACGCACACAGATTGCAGACGCCCTAGCTAATGGGGCAGCTAAAGATTACGCAGAGTATCGCGCAATGTGCGGTGAGATTCGGGGTCTTCTTGCCGCAGAAATGCATGTCCAAGACCTTGCGAAACATTTGGAGAATAACGACGATGAGTGAAATTCTGATTGGAGCAGATGCTACCCCCCTCCCCGATACTGCGGAAAAGAAGGCTAAACAGATGCCGGAGCCCTCTGGGTTTCGTATTCTGTGCATGGTCCCAGAGATAGAAGACAAGTTTGACAGCGGACTCATTAAGGCAGATGCCACCGTTTATGCGGAGGAAAGGCTCACGACTGTCCTTTTTGTCATGAAGCTTGGGCCGGATTGCTACAAGGATACGTCTCGGTTTAGTTCCCCTTGGTGCAAAGAAGGCGATTTTGTTCTGGTTCGTCCCAATTCAGGCACCCGCCTGAAGATTCATGGACGCGAATTCCGCATCATTAATGACGATACTGTCGAGGGCGTAGTCGAAGACCCACGCGGCATTGCACGAGCATAGGGGGTAGATCATGGCTGACGATTATAAGTTTCCAGATGAAGTAGAAAATGAAACCCCGGCTAAAGAATCTGAAGCAGTTGACGCGCCTAGCGTAGATATAGAGATTATTGACGACACACCCGCCCAAGACCAAGGACGGGAACCCCTAGCCAAGGAAGTAGTTGCTGAGCTAGAGAAAGATGACCTTGAAGATTACTCCGACAAGGTAAAAAAGCGCATGTCCCAGATGAAACGAGTCTGGCATGACGAACGTAGGGAGAAGGAACAGGCGCTTAGGGAGCATCGGGAAGCTGTTGCATTTGCCCAGCATATTCTTGAGGAGAACAAACAACTTAAGAACACGCTAACTGAGGGGGCCAAGCAATACGCCACCACTGCGCAGTCTGCTGTGGACATGGAGCTTGATGCGGCTAAACGTCAATATAAGGATGCGTATGAATCCGGAGACGCTGACCAGATCATTAACGCCCAGCAAAAACTGACAGAAGTTAGCCTAAAACAAGACAAAGTTAAGAACTTTAAGGCCCCTTTACAAGAATCTGATAATGGGGTACAAGTACCTCAACATGTGCAACAAGTTCAACAAAAGGCTAACTACCATCCTACTACCGCAGCATGGATGTCAAAGAACACTTGGTATGGACCGGACACTCTGATGACCGGCCTTGCTATGAGCAAACACGCCGATTTGGTATCCAAATTTGGTGCTGAGTACACAGGCACTGATGCATATTTTACTGAAATCGACAAGGAGATGCACCAGCGTTTCCCTGAAAGGTTTGAATCAGAAGCACAACCGCAGTCTGGGGGCGGCAAGCCCAGCTCGCGCAGTGAGTCACGACCCGCTACAGTAGTTGCACCTGCAACGCGAAGCACAGCGCCTAAAAAAATTGTGCTAAAAGCAAGCCAAGTAGCTCTTGCTACAAAGTTTGGTTTGACTCCCGAGCAGTATGCTCTTGAAGTGCAAAAACTGGAAACGCAATCATGACCCAAAATAGACTTGCACGCGAACTTGAAGGCCGGGATACCACCCAACGTAATAAAGCGTGGGCACCCGCACAATTGCTACCTGCTCCTAACCCTCAACCGGGATGGGCATTCAGGTGGGTACGGACAGCAATCTTGGGAACATTTGACCCTACGAATGTGTCCGCAAAATTTCGTGAGGGTTGGGAGCCTTGCAAGGCCGAAGATCATCCGGAAATCCCGTCGCAATCAGATCAGAATTCTCGCTATAAAGGCAACATCGAGATTGGCGGTTTGCTGCTGTGCAAGATTCCACAGGAGTTTATGGATCAACGCGCAGCGCACTACAGGAAAGCAAACGACATTCAAGTTGAAGCCGTCGATAACAGCTTTATGAAGACCAACGACCCAAGGATGCCTCTGTTCTCAGAGCGCAAGTCTTCGACTACCTTTGGGCGTGGGGCTAAATAACTTAACTTTTTAGGAGTTCTATATGGCTTATCCTACTGTTTCAGCCACCTACGGGTTTCGTCCCGTAAATCTACTGGGGGGTCAGGTTTTCTCTGGCTCGACCCGGCAGATGGCTATTGCGTCTGGACATGCTACCAATATCTTCTTTGGGGATGTTGTAATCATGTCTGCAAACGGCTGTATCAATAACGCAACCGCTACCGCTACCGGTACGGCAGTTGTTGGTATTTTCATGGGTTGCAGCTACATCAATTCGTCTAACCAACGTGTGTTTGGGCAGTACTACCCCGCCACGATTTCCAACGCAGTTGATGGCGCAAGTGCAACTGTAGCGTATGTTGCAGACGATCCTGATCTAGTGATGAAGGCAGCGATTCAATCCGCCGCTGACGCTGCTCCTTCAGCTAGTCAGGCAAGCCGTGCCACGATGGTCGGGGGCAATGCGTCTATCGTCTACCAGACTGTTACTGGCTATACGGCATCTGGTGATGGTACGCAAGGTGTTCTTAACAGCACCGCAGTAACCGCTACCCTTCCACTTAAAGTCATCGACGTTGTTCCCGATACCGCGCCAGCAGTTGGCTCGTTCGTGGAGGTCTTGGTTTCTTGGAACCAATTCTGCCACCTGTATCGCAACACAACTGCGGTATAAGGAGATAAATAATGGCTATTTCACGCGCACAACTACTTAAAGAACTTCTCCCCGGCTTGAATGCTCTGTTTGGTCTGGAGTATGCAAAGTACGGTGAAGAACACAAAGAGATTTTCGAGACTGAAACCTCTGAGCGTTCTTTTGAAGAAGAAACCAAGCTGTCGGGCTTTTCTGCTGCTCCGGTGAAAAACGAAGGAAGCGCGATTTCCTACGATAACGCCCAAGAAGCATTTACCGCCAGATACCAACACGAAACCATTGCTCTTGGTTTTTCGGTGACAGAAGAGGCTATCGAAGACAACCTGTATGACTCTCTGTCTGCCCGTTACACCAAGGCTCTGGCCCGTGCTATGGCGTACACCAAGCAAGTTAAGGCTGCTGCTATCCTTAACAACGCATTTACTGGTGGCCCGACCTACGGTGACGGTGTTGTCCTGTGTTCTGCTTCGCATCCGCTGGTCTCCGGTGGAACGAACAGCAATACGGGCGGCGCTGCTGACCTGAATGAAACCTCGCTTGAGGCTGCTGTCATTCAGATCGCTGGCTGGACGGATGAGCGCGGTCTGCTCATCGCCGCGAAGCCCCGTAAGCTGATTGTTCCTCCGGGTTTGATGTTCGTTGCTACGCGCCTTCTGGAAACGGAACTGCGTACTAGCACCAACAACAACGACATCAACGCGCTGAAGAACAATGGTTCGATTCCTGAAGGGTACCGTGTAAACCACTTCCTGACGGATACGAACGCTTGGTTCTTGATGACTGACGTACCTAACGGTCTGAAACACTTTGTCCGGACGCCTCTGGCGAACTCAATGGATGGAGATTTCGATACTGGAAATGTGCGTTATAAGAGCCGTGAGCGTTACAGCTTCGGAGCGTCTGATCCGCTTGGCATCTTCGGTGCCTCTGGTTCTACCTAATAGAATCAAGTAGTTAGCGGTTGAGAGGGGCCACTTCGGTGGCCCTTTTCTATTGTGCCAGCGGTAGCAAAGGCGTTACCTGTGTCGTAACCAAATTCGTAAAGCTGCGCGATGCTTGTATTTCACCATCCATAGAAAAGCACGTTGACGCCATTTAAATCGTATGATACAAATACAGAGGGTGGATGGCAGAATGAAGAACTAGCCATTAAAAGACAGCTTAAAGCGTCCACTTTTTATCTGGGAATTTTTACGCATAGCGACTGCCCCAGCAGACTTGTTAGAGACTCTATGCGGATGTGCTAACACACTGGAGAATTAAATGGCTATTTCGACATTCGACGGCCCTGTCCGTTCGCTTGGAGGTATGTACAACCAAGGCCCAAGCAACCAAGTTACTCTTGGCGCTACCGTAACGCTTTCTGTTGCAACTCACGGCGGTCTTATTTGCTTGGTTCCCGCAACCTGCGCTATTACGTTGCCGACCATTGTCGCTACGGCAAATGCGGCTGGTACTGGCCCCGGTAACGACCCCAACACCCTCAACAACCTTGGCGTTGAGTTCCGCTTGTTCTTCAACGTCATCTCGGCTGGTGCTACTGCTCAGACTGTTACTTGTGGCGGTTCCGATAAGCTTGTAGGTACCTTGGGCGTTACGTCCACTGTCTATAACGCCTTTGCCTCAGTGACCAGCACGATCATCACGTTGAACGCCACGACTACTGGCGGTGCTGCGCGGGGTAGTTTCATTAGCCTGATCCCGCTGGCTGCTAACCTCTGGTCTGTCAACGGTGTTTTGGTTGGGTCTGGTACTGCCGCGACTCCGTTCTCCTAACCTTCAGGGGGCTTCGGCCCCCGTTTTACTTCTAGGAGATTACTGTGATGCAAACAGACGTACTATCCGCACACCTTAACAGTTCTGGCTTTGCCGTTCTTGGGCGCTACAGGCTAAAGAGTTTTCTGTATGTAGCTTCAGCTACCGCAGGGACTATTAACATCTACGACACCACTGTAGCCCCTGTTGCTGCAACCACGGGTTATGCACAGTCAACCTTCACCGTTACCGTTACCAGCACCTCACATGGGTTAAAAGTTGGGCAACAGGTTGGCATTACTTTTGGTTCGGTCACAGGTGTTTCGGCTACTAACGGCAACTACGTTGTTGCTACGGTTGCGGATGCTAATACTTTTACCATTACTGACATTAACAGCAGGACTATTACTGGTGGGGCTTGCACTTTTACGACGGGCCGCTGGCTGACCTCTGTTGATACAGCCGCACTTACTACCTCTGGGGTTCCTCAGAACCAAAACGTACTGATTCCGGGCGAGGGTGTTATTGCCTATAACGCTATGTACATTCTGATGACGAACCAAACTGGCGTAACCATTTTCTACGGATAACAGGAGAACCCGTGCGAGTCCAAAAAGGTTTTGACCTAGCTGGTAAAAAGTTGATGATTGGTCTCCCCGCCTACGATCATAAAGTGGGTGTGAAGATGGCAGTGTCGTTGATGCAGCTTGGACAAAAACTGATGCAGCACGGGATAGACGTAGAGGTTAATAGCCTCTGCGGGTGTTCTGTTGTGTCTCGCGCACGGAATATTATTGCCCATCAGTTCATGAAGTCTGACGCTGACCACCTTATGTTCATTGATGCCGACATGACGTTCGATGCGGATGATGTTATCCGGTTGATGTGCTGGAATCAGGACAAGGCAATTGTGGCTGGGGCTTATGAAGCCCGTAAAGAAGGTAAGGTCTACATCGTATCGCTAGATGGTGGGCATGGGGTTAGTGGGCCGCAGGGCAAAGTGACGATGGACGAGGCTGGGCTTGTCAGGGCTTACCGTGTAGCTACTGGGTTTATGATGATCCAGCGTCGTGTGTTTGAGGTTCTTAAAGAGGCTCACCCTGAGTGGGATCATAAGGACACGAATACAGAAGAACGTATGCACGCCTACTTTGACTTTAAATGTACCCCTGATGGTTACATTGGAGAGGACTTCTTGTTCTGTGATCGTGTGCGAGAAGAAGGCATGGACATCTGGCTTGACCCTACGATTAAGCTAGGGCACATGGGTATCCATGAGTACAAGAGCGACTTTGGGAATGATGTCTTGTATCCGTCGATGCAAGCAGCCCAGCGAACCCTTAGTACGGCGGCATAGGATGGCTAAGTCCCCAGCATGGACAAGAAAAGAAGGAAAGAACCCGGCGGGTGGTTTGAACGCGAAGGGGAGGGCGTCCTACAACGCAGCCAACCCCGGAAAGCCCGGCTTGAAGCGGCCCCAACCCGAAGGCGGCTCCCGGCGCGATTCCTTCTGTGCGAGGATGACGGGGATGAAGAAGAAGTTGACCTCATCCAAGACAGCAAATGACCCGAATAGCCGCATAAACAAAAGTTTGAGAGCGTGGAAGTGCTGAGTTTAAAACGCACTTGGGGTAGAGTAGTAAAGGCGGCTGATGAACAAGGACGGTATCGTTGTAGTAAATGTTATGAGTGGAAACTTCCAAACGAGTTTAATAAAAATAGGCATCAAAAATCCGGTTTAAATTATTGCTGCAAACCTTGTGGTGTAATAGACGCTAGGAAGTACAACTTGCCAGCAAAGTATGGTATTACAGCAGCACAATTTGCAGAAAAATTACTAGCCCAAGGCGGTAAATGCGCGTGTTGCGAATTAAAATTTGAATTTGTTGGGGTAAAAAGTAACAGCCCGTGCGTAGACCATAACCACAGCACAAAAGAAGTTCGCGGATTGCTTTGTGGGAGATGTAATTTAGCCGCTGGAAATGTTTTGGATAGTTCTACTAAAGCAGAGCAACTTGCTATGTACTTGAAAAAATGGAAGTGCTAGGAGATAGATATGTCTGAATACGATGATAAAGCGGCTAAATACCGTAAAGAAGCAGAGCAATCACCTATCCCTACGCCAGCAGAACGCAAAGATATGGAAGCCGTGAGGGATCAGAAAAAACAGGCCGATGCAAGTAAAGAAGCATACGACAAAGCTAGTCCTATCGGAAAAAGCATACCCCCCGTACCGGAAAAAAAGTTCGCCAAAGGTGGTTCCATCCGTGGCGGTGGTATCGAATCTCGCGGCAAGACCCGAGGACGGATGGCATGACAAAGAATTTGGGTGTGACGGTATACAAACTCCTCCCTGCTGGCAAGATAGGCCAATATGCCTAGTTCATCTTCCAAGCAGCATCGCTTTATGGAAGCGGTGGCCCATAACCCAGCATTTGCCAAGAAAGTGGGTATCCCACAGTCTGTTGGTAAAGACTTTTCTGCAGCCGATAAAGGCCGCAAATTTGAAAAAGGTGGTGCAACCATGATGAACAAAAAAGTTCCAGAAGCAATGGCAACAATGCGTCGTCCTCGTATGGGTGCGGGTATGCCTCCTTCTGCGCCTCCTGTAATGCCACCGCAGCCTCCTGCTCCAATGGGTATGAAAAAGGGTGGTATGGCTAACTTTGAGAAGTCCGGCAAAGATGTCGAGAAGAAGGGCATGAAAGAAGGCTCTAAGGCTGACATGGCAATGGACAAGAAGCAGATGATGGGCATGAAAAAGGGCGGCATGGCTAAATACGCTGCTGGTGGCAACATTAACCCCAAAGGTCCTACGGCTGGCTCATCACGCGCCGGGGAGAACACCAAGATTCAAAAGAAGGGGCTTACTGAAGGTAAAGTCGTTAAGATGGCTTCTGGCGGTTCGGTATCTGCACGTGCGGATGGGATTGCACAAAAGGGTAAAACCAAATTTAGGAGCTGCTAAATGGCACGTAACCGCGCATCTGATTTGGCCGCGCTAGCGGGGGTTGGTCTTGCTGGGTATATGGCTGCTCGGGAGGGTAGAAAAGATAAAGCCCCGGTAGAAGACCGTAGGCCCCCTGCTAGCTCCGGGGATATGCAAGCAGACATGGATGCTACTACTCCGGTGTCTGCCCCAGTAGATACTTCTAATGTTGATTTAGAAGGTATTGGCAGGGCAAATACATACAATACGTCTCCTAGGAGTAAGGTACCTCCTACGGTACCAACAGTCGCCAGCAAGCCCGTTAATAAAGACTACGGGGATGACACTTTGCGTAAGTTGGGTATTAAGCCAGCCCCTATAAGCAAAGACGATATAGAACTAGCTTTACGCCCTACAGCAGTAAAACTGGATCAGTCAGGGAAGCCCTATAAGACGCTGTCTGAACGGGGCGTGGTAGTACCTAGTAGACTATCTAGGATGTTTAGTGCGCAAGATAATCCCGAGGCCCGTAGTACTTACGAAACAGGCATACCAATGAAACGCGGTGGGGCAGTCAAGCGTATGGCTTCCGGGGGTAGTGTTAAAGCTACGGTATCCCGTCGTGGGGATGGTATTGCCCAGCGTGGCAAGACTAAGGGAAGATTTGTGTGAGACCCTCCCGTGGGATGGGGGCGATGGCCCCCTCTAAGATGCCCAAGGCTAGAACCATCAAGAAGAAGGATGGTAATGAGCCGGTAGAGGTATTTAATGAGGGTGGGCAAACCAAATCTAAAGTCAATGAAGCCGGTAACTACACAAAACCGGGACTTCGTAAGCGCATCTTCAACAGCGTCAAGGCTGCGGCAATTGTAGGTACAGGTGCTGGGCAATGGTCAGCGCGTAAAAGTCAGGTGTTAGCAAAAAGATATAAGGCTGCAGGTGGGTCTTACCGTGATTAAAGCTCCCCAGCAATCGCTTAAATCGTGGGGCGATCAGAAGTGGCGCACAAAGTCTGGCAAACCCTCGTCTAAAACAGGTGAGAGATACCTGCCAGAGAAGGCAATCAAAGCCCTCAGTTCGCAGGAATATGCTGCAACCACTAGGGCAAAGCGTCAGGGAAAGGCGGCGGGTAAGCAGTTTGTGGCCCAACCTAAGAATGTGGCTCAGAAAACCGCTGCATATAGGAAATAAATAATGGCGCTTAAAACCACAGACACGACAGATTTCAACCTAGACCTAAACAATCTGGTTGAAGAGGCGTTCGAGCGTTGTGGTAAGGAACTGCGCTCTGGCTACGACATGCGTACCGCCCGTAGAAGCATAAACCTGATGACGATTGAGTGGGCAAATCGGGGTTTAAACCTGTTTACCATTGAGAAAGTGGAGCAGGTTCTGACCTATAACGTAGCCGACTACGATATTCCGGTTGATACAATTGACCTTCTGGATCACGTTATCCGCACAGGGACGGACCAGAACCAGACCGACATCAACATTAGCCGCATCTCGGTTAGCACCTACGCCATGATCCCTAACAAGAACGCTACTGGACGCCCTATTCAAGTGTGGTTCCAGCGTAAAACGGGGGCTACAGGGGCTACTGGTACTGTCGTATACCCACAAATCCATGTCTGGCCCAAGCCCGATAACAGCCAAACCTATACCTTTGTGTACTGGCGACTGCGTAGGATTCAAGATGCGGGGAACGGCATTAACGGGCAGGATATCCCCTTCAGGTTCCTGCCATGCTTTGTGGCGGGGTTAGCCTCATACCTGTCTATTAAGCTGCCTGACGTTGATCCAATGCGAATCCCGATGCTTAAAGCAGACTATGAACAACAGTTTCAGTTGGCGGCGGATGAAGATCGTGAAACCGCCCCGCTTCGGTTTGTGCCGCGCCAGCAATTTATTGGGTAGCTAAATGCCTAGTAACTTTGCATCCGGTAAATATGCGATAGCCGAGTGTGATCGTTGTGGCTTTCGGTACAAGCTATCGCAGCTAAAGAATTTGGTCATCAAGACCAAGAACGTGTCTATTAAGGTTTGCCCTACCTGCTGGGAACCCGATCAGCCACAGCTTTCCCTTGGGTTGTACCCAGTTAATGACCCCCAAGCTGTACGTGAGCCACGCCCGGATGTCAGCTATAATTCATCGGGAACCAGCGGGTTGCAGATCACGGCGAATAGTGTAGGTTATCCGTCTGGTGGTAGCCGTGTATTTCAGTGGGGCTGGTATCCAGTTGGGGGTTCTGCTGCAAACGATGCGGGGCTTACTCCAAACTATCTCACCTCATTAGGGGTGGTAGGAACGGTGATGATTAACGTGGCGGCATGGAGTGCAACGACAAGCTATGCCCAGAAAGACCCTGTTTCATATAGTGGTGGGTATTATCTGGCAATTAAGGCAAGCATAAACCATGTCCCTACGGACATAACCTACTGGGCAGTCAACTAGGAGATTACGATGGCTAAAGAAAATATGAAGATGGACAAGGCGCAAGACAAAGCCATGATCAAAAAGGCTTTCAAACAGCACGACATGCAAGAGCATAAGGGCGGCAAAGGTACCTCGTTGTCTTTGAAAAAGGGTGGCCCTACCTCTGCTAATATGAAAGCTGTTGGGCGCAATATGGCTCGTGCAAACAACCAAAGGGGAGAATAATGGCACAGGACTTCAAATACCCCGGCTGGGATACTAAGAATCCCACCAACAAGTACACGCAGCCGCAGCCCAATACGAATACGTTGCCCGAAGGTGCTGGATACCCTGAAGCCGCTAAGACCACTGGGATCAAGATTCGCGGTACGGGTGCTGCCACCAAAGGCGTGATGTCTCGTGGACCGATGGCGTAGTCTATGAATTACTCCACGTTGTTCATAACGATCAAGGGATTCTTAGAGAACGACTTCCCTGACGTTATTTTTGCCGATAAGGATGCGTCTACGTCTTCTGCCGCTGCTACGTTTACCAGCACGGAACAGATCAACACGTTCATCACTCAGGCAGAGCAGCGTATCTTCAACACCATCCAGTTCCCTTCGCTACGTAAAAACGTGACGGGGACTACCTCATCCAGCAATAAGTACCTGTCCTGCCCCGGTGACTTTCTAGCCCCTTACTCAATGGCGGTTATACGGGCTACAGGTGCTTATGAATACCTGTTGAATAAAGATGTGAACTTCATTCGTGAGTCATATCCCACCCCTACAGATACGGGGGTTCCAGCCTACTACGCTTTGTTTGGCCCGTTATCAACCAATGAAGCGGAACTATCATTCATCCTAGGACCAACG
>Ga0304728_1001895_pt1 | contig 14031 bp, 10 predicted proteins | sample C_130625_MF_Meta_FD_190476 | JGI IMG/M metagenome (GOLD analysis project Ga0304728, IMG submission 190476) | Freshwater microbial communities from Lake Croche, Canada to study carbon cycling - C_130625_MF_MetaG (v2) (version 2) | ecosystem: Environmental > Aquatic > Freshwater > Lake | place... | reverse complement strand
TTTTTTATTTATTTCATTTAATATAGATTGCCATCTGCAATAAAAAAAGACGAAGATTTTATTAAAAATTATTATCATATTAATATTAATTATGTTTATAAAGTAATATTTGAAATATAAATGATATTGATATTTATAAATTCTTTTTGAAAAAAATATTCAAAAACTAAATATATTTATAGATAAAGATTATAAAGATAAAAATAATTATTTGAAGTTGATTGAATTTTATAAGAAAAGGGGATTTATTATAAAATCAGAAAATGATATTGAAATTAAGATGATTAAGGAGTTGGGGGAATTATAATATATGAATGAGATTTAAATTTATTTTCATCTGTTAAATGTAAATTATTTAACATATTTACAGAATTCCAAGCATCTACAATATCATCAAATCCAGTTGATTGTTGATTATCAACTATAATTTTTTGTCCTTCTGGTATTAATATTTCCATTTCGTGTTTAACATCATCTTCAGATGCTAAAGGTGTTATAAATAATCCTGTTGCACCGGGACATAATAAAGTTCTATACATTATTGCAGTAGGCATATGCATATTAGGATCATAAAAAACACTTTTAGAAGCATCAAAATTTATTGAAAATGATGATATTCTATTAGATATAAATACATTATTTTGTCTTGTATCATACATATAATTATCTTTACTTGCTCTATAAATTAATAATGGATATTGTGTTTTAGGTGCTCCAATAATTATTTCATTTACATCATCTATAAATTTTTTTAATATAATATGCCAATCTGTATTATCTAATTCAAAATAAAAAGGATGACATTTCTTTTTATTTATTAATTCAGATTTTATATATTTATTAATAAAATCATTTTTTAATCTATTATATTGATTTTGATTAGTTGAAGCAGTAAAACTTCCAATATCAAAATCATTTTTAACATAAATATAAATATTATCAGAAAATGAATTTCCTATTTCATCACAGCCAATACCACCAGCAGCTAAATCTTTAATATCATTAATATTAAAATTATTATATTTAAATGGATTAATAAAATATTCGAATGTAGTCTTTTTAATATAATCATCAATTGATTGTTTTTTTATACTAGATAATGTATGTAAATAATTACGCTGACTTATTATAAAATTTTCATAGTTTTTATCAACATAAAATTTAAATTGTAGAGCTTCAAATCCTAATATATAATTTACATTATAATCATAAAAATTATATTCTTTTCTAAAGCTATAATTATCAGGATTTCTAGTTGGTTTCCAATAATTATATCTTTCTTGTTTATATTGAACAATATCAAATATAAATTCTTTTTTTGTTAAATTTTTATGTTGTCGCATATATCTCATCAAATCCTTATATGTATTTATGTTATACAAATTTTGTTGAAGTGCAATATTAAAATCTTGATCAGTCATATCTAAAAATAGTTGAATAATATTATTTGATAATTTAGTAATTGCATGTAAATTATCACACGCATAATATGATCTAGTATATTGAGTAGGAGTATCAATATTAGCTATTAAGAATGGTATTTGAGAAAATAAAATTGGATCTGTAAAAATATCATCATTTAGAGATATAGGATAAGTAGTTGTAGTTGTTCCACCTTTCTTTTTTAGAGTATTAATTGTTATATTATCATTAAAATAAATACCTGTTGATGATTTTTTTAATATATTACAATCATAATTAAAATCCTTATAAGTTTCTTTTATTTTGAAAAAATATGGAGTTGCTGATTCTGATGTTTTTGATATATCATCTTTCATAAAACAAAATTTAGTTCCTTTTATAATTTCTTTTTTAGTATCAATAGTAGTTATTATAGGAGTATTTTTAATTTTATTAAATTTAGCAATACTTTCTTCATAATCTTTAATGTATTCTTTTTGTTCTTCATTTATTAATTTTTGTTCTTCTATAATTTTACTTTTTATTTTACTTTTTTCTATCATGCTATTATTATGTTTTATCATTCTATTATTAGATTATAATAATATTTCGTTCATAATAATCATTCTTTTTTTTAATCATTATAATTGTAATTGATTTTGAAACAATTATTTTAGTTGGCTTATTTATGTCTATTCTTTTATTTTTCCATAGTTTTAATCGTTGGATTAGGCTTTCTATAGATTTATTTGAAATATAAATTTTGAATAATTTGAATATTCCATGTTTCCAATAAAGCTTACTCATATTCAAATTTTCTATTTTATCAATTTCAATTTCTTTGAAGTTTTGAATAGATGATTTTAAAACTTCATTATAATCTTTGAGAATATCACTCAAATTAAATAATCCTGATATAATCCTATTATCCCATTTATTTAAGACTGGGATAATATCAGCTCTAATTTTCCCTCGTTGGCTCCAAGTTGGAGTGCTATTTTTGAGATATGGGAGATTATGGGCATTTGCAAATTTATAAATATCATCTTTAGAAACATTTATTAAAGGTCTGATAAAATTGATATTATCTATAATTGATGAATATTCAACTCCAATTAGATTTTCATATTTACAATTATATGAAATATTTGTTAAGATGTTTTCAAAACAATCATCTTTATTATGACCTAAAATAACTGTCGGTATTTTTCCATTTGAAAATGCTTTATAGCTATTAAATCTAATTCTTTTCGTATAGCTTTCATAAACATCTCTCAAATCATTTTCCATACATATCTTTCTTTTAATTTCTGCAATCTTTCTTACATAAAGTTTAACATTTAAAGCAGAACATAAACATCTAAGAAATTTAACTTCTTCTTCAACTTCAGATCGATTATTATAATTTATATGAATTGCTATTACTTTCTTTTTATTTTGATATTTATGAATTGTATTATACAAACAAACGACAGAATCAACACCTCCAGAAAGACTTATGATGATAATATCATCATCAATTTTATCAAACTCTCCAATTTGATATAAAGGATTTTTAATAATTTCGGAAGATGGATAATTATCTAAAATAGATGTATCATAATTTACCAATGAATAATCATAAGTTGTTAATGTTTCTTTAAAATTTGCTCTAGAATAAGTAGCACGAATAAATTTTATAGGTAGAGGTGATATTTTCCAACATTCATTCATAACAAATAGCAAATTTTCTTTAATATTTGAATGTCTATAAACTAACATAAAAAACATCCAATCCACATATTTCAAATAATTAATAATTAAAATATGTTTGTTTGCAATTTCCAATGCTTTTTGATTAAAATAAGTGAGAATATGATTATTCATTTCATTTCTATAATAATGTCTTGTCAATTGGTCATAAATCATAATTCCTAAAATTGGCTTACAATGAATATCATAATTATATTCATTTATCAAATGACCATAATTATCAGACAAATATTTATCATTCTCATCATTTTTATTAAACCAATATTTCTCTTTACTAATAAAATCATCATAAAATAACTCCATTTATGATAATTTAAATAAAAATAATAATCAATTTTTTATAAAAACTATTATTATATTAAGTAGTAAATATAACTGGCTGTGGGTTTAAACTTTTTAACATGTCTCTTTCTGTTAATAATGTAGTAGGAGTAGCTTTAATAATTCCAGTTTCTGTTTTTAAATTGGCTTCTGTTATTATTTTTTGTATTTCTAAATTTATTTTTTCATCTTTGGTTTTTTTATAATTAAATGGTAATTTTACATTATTATCATCATGTAAAATCATTGAGCTATATTCTGGATATATAGTAATTGTATTATAAGAATTTATTTTATCTTTATTATCTAAAGATAAACAATTTGTATTATTAATATTATTATATGCATCTTTTATTTCAAATTTATTATCAATAGTTTTTACTAATTGTATACTTGAAGTTAAAATTTCCATTTCATAATATAATGCATCATTTGATGCAAATGGTGTAATAAATAATACTCTTGATCCTTTTTCAATTAATACTCTTAACATAACAGGTATTTCTGCACTATTATAAAAATATTTAGATGCTTCGTAATTTATAGAATATGATGATATTCGTGCAGAATTAAAAATATATTCTTTTTTATTTATTTCTTCTGGATTACTTATTGTAAGTTCATCTTTTAAATAATTATTATTAGCACCTCTATAAACAAATAATTGTCGATTTTCTTCTATAGGTGGGGCATTCATTATTATTAAATTTAAATTATCATAATACCATTTTAAAATTATTTGCCAATCATCATTATTTAAAACTTGATAATATACAGCATGGCATGTTTCTTTATTTTGTGGTAAATTATTAGATTTATATTTATTTATAAAATCTATAATCAAATTATTTTCGGTATCTTTTTCATAAATGCGTGTTAAATGTGGTTTTAGATATGTATTTCTAGTTAAATATAAAGCTACAAAATATGAAAATGCATCTCCTATATTTCTAGTGTTAATATCATTTAAATTTATAGGTTTTTTATTATTATATGGGATAATGTATTTTTTTGAAACAATATCATTTATATAATCTCTTATTGATTTTAAATTAACTATATGTAAAGTTTTAAGATATTCTATTTGTTGATTAATAAAATATTGATAATTATCTTTATAAGCAAATAATCCATTTTCATATGCAAGTATTACTGATTTATTATATTCATAAAAATTAAAAAATTTTTTAAAAATATATTTTTGAAGTTGTTCCTCTATTTTATTATTATTTATACTATAAATTGGAACAGTCAATTCTAATATTTCTTCATAATGTTTATTATTTGATAAAATTATTGATATTATATCTATATTATTACTAAAAATGTTAATTTTATTTTTTTCAAAATCGCGAGCTCTTTCTATATCAATATTTTTAGATAATATATATTCAATAAAATCATTTTTATATATATCAATAAAATATTTAATTTTGCTTTCATATTCTTTGTTTTTTTCTTTTAAAATATCATATTTTGAAGTATCTGTTATAAAGTTTTTAATATTTGAAATTGTTGCATCACTATTTCCAAATATTGTTGAAAAATTATTTATAGTAGTTAAAACACCTCCTTTTTTTAATGCTGATTTTATATTTTTACTTATTTCTTCATCATCATATACGCCATACTCTCCTTTTTTTAAAAACTCATATATTATTTTATTTTCTTCTATAGAATATGAAGATATTTTATCTTTTATACTAAATGAGTTATCTTCATATGTATATGTATATTTATTAGTATATAATTCAAAATCTAAATTAATATCTTTTTTTATAGGAGATGATGTTTCTAATATTTGTTTTTCAAAAAGATATGTGTTCGTAACAGTTGTATTTGCTGGTAATTGTTGAATATTTGTTTTTGCTAGTAATCGTTGAATATGTGTATTTTCTGGTAATAGTTTAATATGTGTTTGTTCTGTATATCTTCCTCCTTTTTTTCATTCTAATATATAATAATGTATATATAATTAATTTAAAAAAATGATTTTTCTTTTTTTGATAATATTTATATTAAAAATCAATGGATATTATTAATATTAAAATTGAGGATTTGCATATTTCTAATATTAATGTTCGAAAAAATTTAATAAGTAATATTGAAGAATTGGCTGATAGTATTGAAAAGAATGGTCTTATTAATCCTATTACAGTTAAATTAAATTCTGATGGAAAATATGATATTATTGCTGGACAAAGAAGATATTTAGCAATGAAATCATTAAATAGAAAATATATTCCATGTAGTCTCATTAATATTAATGATGATGCTGCATTCGAGATTAGTATAATTGAAAATATTCAAAAAAATAATCTTTCTACTTGTGATAAGGTTTTATCTTATTCTAAACTTTGTAATATTCAAGATCCAAATATAGTTATTGAAATGACAAAGATTTCAAAGCCAACATTAAAGAAATACTTAAAAATAAAAGATTTACCTTTGGAAGTTTTAAAGAAATTGGATGAACAAGATAAATCTAAAATTACTGTTCCTATTGCTGTTGAATTTACAACTTTTCCTAAAGATATTAATCTTATGGACATTATTGGTAAATTGGCAACTTTTAAGACAAAAACAAAAATGGAATTAATCAAAAAAATTAAAGAAAATGAATATAATGAGATTGATGATATTATTGATGATTATAATGAAGAAGAGAAACCAGATATTAAGCGTCCTTATGTATTTGATAGTATTTCTCAAAAGAATTTATTGATACCTGAAGAATTATATGCAAAAGTGATTGAATTAATTCAAAGTGAAGTTGAAGAAGATGATTTGACTTGGTTCTAATAATAAAATTGTAGAGAAAAATAAATAAAAAAAATAAAAAATTATTTTTGTTTTTATGATAATTATTATCAGAAATGGGTGGTGGTCCTAGTAAGTATGTTGAAAGTCAAGAACGCTTTGTTCGCGATAATTATAAGAAATATAAAAATGAATTGGGAAGTAATTATTCTACTATGCAAGTTCAGGGAAAGTTGCGACAGCTATATGCAAATAGCGACACTTGCAAAGAAAACAAAAATTCATATATTTTAGATTATAAATGGAAAGAAGTTAAAAACAGAGTTAAACCAACATATTCTTAATGATCAAAAGAAATAAGGACAATAATATTATTATTTTTTTGTCTTTTATTATAATACAAATAAATAGGAAATATGGATAATGATTTTGGAAATAAAATGCAAACAGACAATGAAATAATGAATATATCATCAAAATCATCATCACCTGAAATTATTGATTTATTAAATGATGAAGAAGAATTGAAAGAAAAACATAAAAAAATTATATCAGATTTATATTATCATTTAAATAAAATGAAAGAAAAATTTGCATCATATAATCCAGAAAAAAGATTATTTGATGATTATAATGATCGAATTAAAAATAAACCTAAAAAACCATATGTTAAAATTTTAACAGAAAGTCAATATTATGAGAAAATGATAATATCAGAATTGATTGAAGAATTTGATATGGATTATTTTTTCTCTAAAATGAAAGATAAAATATTTGTTGATAATATAAAAGTTGAAGAAGTTATAAATAAAACATTTTTTAAAGATAAAGAAAGATTTAATTTTTCAATTAAAGGAGGTAGTCGTTTGAAAGTATGTGGCGATAATTTATTAAAATTTTTGCATATTTTTGATGCAAAACATGATTTTGATAAATATAAATCAATTAAAACACATATTGATGAAATGTTTAATTATTATATAAAATTACCTTTTATTTCTCCGCATGAAAAACATATTTTTGAAAGTTTATATGAAAGAAATGGTGTAAATTATGAAGAAATGATATTACAATATATATTGATACACAATAAAGATATATTTGATAGTATTGATGATAATGCAAATGTTATTTATATTGATATAAATACTGATGCAACTAAATTTGAATATTTTTCAAAAGAAAATAAAGACAAAAAGAGAGAAGAGATTGATATTGATGCCGACGATCAAAAAACAGTTTATGATGCTCTCATTACAATTATAAAAACATTTTATGATTTTAAAGAAACACCTGATAAATATGGATATATTTTTGATACAAATATATCATCTGTTAAATATGATGGATTAGGAGAAACATATCATCACATTAAAGAAGGTGTTTTTGATAAAATTAGCGAACAATTATTACCATTTGAAAATGCATATGATCCTCATTCATCAACCGAAATAAAAATTCCAGATGCTGAATTTGATATTTACAATGAAATAACTAAATTAAATTTTAATAATGAAATTGTTGGTAAAGAACATGAAAGTGCAATTAGAACATTAACAAGAAAATATTTTAATTTTTCTACAAAAAAGATAGATGATTTATATTTTCCAAATATAAAATTAAATGTTTGTGATATAACTGAACTTGATAATAAAATTGATCTAATTTCATTATTATTACCAAATGATAAAAAAATTATTAAAGATATATTAAATATATATAATTTTTCTAGTTCAGATAGAGAATTCAAACATCCTAAATTTAATAAACTTATATTTAATCTTGATATTACAGATAATAAAATTAATATAATTTATGAAAAATCATTTAATTCCATTGATATGTTAAAAACTTTTATAGAAAAATTTATAAAATATAGTAATGAGATTGAAGCATATACTTCTTTATTACAAGATACAATAACCATAGCATCATCTGATAAAAGTGAATTATGGTTATTATTTGTTTTGATAATCTATTTAATGGTTTCTATTGAACAAACCACATTTACAAATAAAAAAAAAGAGATAATAAGCATCTTACTTGATTTTAAGAAATCAGGAGATTGGGCACAATCTCTTTTCTGTTCTAAATATAATGATATTAATCCTAATGGGAAAGAGGCATATTTTATATCAGGTGATAAATTATCAGCAGCAAGAGCTATATTAAATGGAAATGTTAAAACAATGACAGCAACCGATTATAATATTCTTGAAATGAATATTACAGATATAACAGCTGTTGATGTTATTAAAAATAAAAAAAAATCAATATTAACTTTATATAATGGAAAAAATAAATTTAAATTCAATGATTTATATAAATTAATAGAAGGTTCTATTTTCGAATTTTATGCATTTAATGATATTGATAAAGGGATAAAATTATTTAATTTTAATGAAATCATTTTTAATAATTTTAAACAAAATGCTGGTTTAATAAACAATACTATTATTGATAATACAAATTTTAATTTTGAATATTTTTGGTATTTTATGATAGTTGTTATTTATCATATTCGAACATATTTAGATACATATAGTGTTTTTAAGGTTATTGGTGATGATTTTGAAGAATTATCTTATACTAAAAATCGTTTAACATTTAATTATAAAAAAAATTATCAAGACGGGTTATCATTGGCAATGTCAGTTCCATTATCATTATCACCGTCAAATTTTTATAGAAGTTTTGGTAGTAAAGAAGAAAAGTATAAAATTATGCAATTAAGCGAAAATATTTTTACAAATAAGGATAGAAGAAGTTTAACGGCTTATTTAACATTGATAGATAATAACAGAACTCAATTTTATAATGGAGATTTGGATAAGAAATATCTTGAAGATATTGTAAATATTCTTAAAGAAACATTTGGAGATGCTATTATTCCTGAATATGATTATATTGGAAATGATCGTTTTTGTGAATATTTGAATAATATTTATACTAATAGATTATCAAGAATTCCTGGAAATTATGATAATTTTATTAAATTTTTTAGGAAATTTGCAAAATTGATAACATTATGTCAAATATTATATATTGATAATATTACAAAAGAATACAAAGAAGAAGATAAAATTCCATTTAATAAAATAAATGAAATTGTTTTAAAAACGGATGAACATCAGCCAAAAACTGTTTGTAAAATAATTGTTGATAAATTTTATAATGATATTTGTTTATTATATGAGAATTTTCAATCAAGCACGGAAAGAATTGGGGATGATGTATATATAAATGCATTAAAAACTATAATTATTAGTTATTCTAGTTTTGAAGATCGTATTAAATATATAGATGAAAAAATGTTATATCCATTAGAAAATTTAAAATTTAAATTGAATATTTTAAATGATTTAATTAAAAACTATAATTTAACTAGTAGAAGATCAAAAAAACTAAAAGAAATTATTGATGAACAAGATCAATATAACATTATTTTGAGTTTAAATTCACATTATTTTATTAAAAAAAAATTTATTAATATTATTGATCAAAATCCAGATGATCAAGAAGTTCAAAGAGTATTTACAAAAATTAATGAAGTTTATATAGAAACTTATAGAATAATACCAGAACTAGAACTTAATGAAACAATTGCAACTTCTGGTTTAGATAAAGAATTATTAAAAAATTATTATAATATTTTTCGTTATTCTGATATTGAAGGTTTTTTTTATCAACTTCAATCATTAAAATCAGATATACTTATGAATGTTAAACTTCTTAATAGATTTCTTAATGCAATAAGAACTATTCCTATTCAACAACCAAATATTGATATTAATGTTTTATTTGAAATACATAAAAAATTAAGTAATGGTTCTATAATCGCAGAAATAGAAGAAATTGAAAGAAATAGAGATGACTTAGACAGAATAAAAAGATTTTTAAATGATTTTAAAGATAAAATTATTGATCCTTTTAAAGAGGTATATGAAATTTATAAAGAAACAGTAAAACCAAATAGATTAAGAAGTATATTTGAAATATTGGATGATAAATTTTCAATATTGTTGAATAGTTTAATTAAAAGAATTGATGATAAATTATATGAATATTTTAATAGTAGTGTTTTATCTTGGTATGTATTGAAAGATTATGTTATTATTCCTAATAGTAAAGAGTTATTAGAAGATATTCAAAATACTTTTATAGAAGCTGTGAAACCACTTGATATTAGAAAGCTTTTTAAAGACAAAGAAACAACTTTAGATGATGTATATTATGAAATTATAAAAATGAAAGACAAATTGAAGGAAGAATTACAAACAGTAAAAGAAAATATTGAAAAGATCTATGATTTTGATAAATCATCTGATATAAGACAATTGAAAATTCCTGAAAGTTTTTTAAAGAAAGGTATCTTTTTTTATCCTGATTTGAAAGATATTACGACCGTTAATATTACTCAAACTGTCAAAACAGGAAATAGAGAGAAACGACCTAATTCTAGATTTATTTCAAATACTGCTCAAGGTAAAATCAAAGTTGATAATAGAATTCAATTAAAAGATTGGCACATCAACAGTAAATCATATAATCAAATATATAAGATATTAACAAAAGATGATACATTGCATAAAAATGAAATAATGATTAGCAATGAAACATTGAGTAATATATTTGATGGTATTTTTAAAAATAAGGATGTGAAAACATTTATTAAACCTGAAATTGAAGTTGATATGAATGATACAGGAAATATCGATAAATTCTTTTTGAATACAGGATTTATATTGATGGTATCAAAAGTATTGGAAAAAAATATAAATAAATATACATCAACTATAAAAAATATTACAAGTTTTGACAAAACTTTAAATATCAATAGTTTCTTAACAAAAGATAAAAATTATTATAATGATGATAAATATAAAATCATAACTATAATTGGATCTTATACTAAATTTATGTTAGCAAAGAAATTAGCATACATAAATGAAAATAGTAAAAAATATGGAATATATAGATTTGATAAATTATTTAGAACGAAAATATTCCCTAATTCAAGTAGTGAAATTGATAGTATTTGTAGTATATTAGATACATTAATGGTATTTACAAAATCAAAATATTTGATTGATGCAAAAGATGAATATTATCAAAATCCTAAACCTTCAACAATTGATAATTATTTAAAATCATTAAATATAGAACAATTATATATTGATAAAAATGAAAAAATAAATTTACATGATAGAAAATATCCATATTATAATATTGATGATATAACAGCTACTTTTAATAAAATTTTGAAAATATCAGAAAGAAAAAGAAGAAAATCAGATGAAAAAAAAGAACAATCTAAAAAACAAAAACCACTATTACCACAAGTAGCACCACCACCAGCACCACCAGCACAACAATCAAATAAAACATCTAAAAGGAAAAAATCACCATTACCAGCAGCACTACCAGCAGCACTACCAGCAGCACTACCAGCAGCACTACCAGCAGCACCACAACCAAATAAAACATCTAAAAGGAAAAAATCACCACAACCAGCACCACAAGCACTACCACAAAGAACATCAGCTAGACAAAAAAATGCTATTAATTATAAGGATTTGCATATATCTGGAAAATAAAAAAATAAATTTTTATCTTTTTTTCAATATTCATATTAAAATAATGATGAATATCGATGGCTGTTCTTGAAATTGAAAATATTTCGACGAGAACATTTACATTCGATTTTGTTAGTAATATTATTGACAGATTTCTTTGAAATTTCGTTTGCTAAATATTGCATGAAGCAAGACTTGTGCATGCAGTGAGTAGCATGTTTATTAGTTAAAATTTCAATGATAGGTTCTTGTTTTTCACTGTCATCGAATGATGATTGACATATATCACAAATATTATCGCTTTTCTGATTTTCAATTTCTCTAAATAGAAGATTTGTAATCTTGAAATTATAAGAATGATTTAATAGTTTTAGGATGCGAAGACCATTTACATATTCTGTATCATGTGTATCGATTGAACGGATGAATTCTGTTTTGCATTCAACCAAATCATTTAAGATCTTTGCTTGAATTTGTGATTTTTTGACAAATGACATTTCGTCTAATTTTGTCCCAGTATTCTTTGATAATCTAATCTCATATTTATGTTCAGCAATTTTACTCATAACAAAGATATTAGAGCTAAAATCTGCATTATTGAAAGGAGGTTCGATTGAAACAGTTGTGGTGTTATTAACAACAACATCCATATTAATTTCAGCTTTGAACCCGCTGCTGCAAAATGTTTTTCCTAGCTTAAATACCATCGTAATTTTCTTATGAATATATCTCTGATCCATTGAATACAGAAACCCGTTTCTCATGAAAATAGTTCCTTTATTTTGTTCAGAAAAAGCACTGACCCTTGAAATAAATGTTTGAGCTATTTCATTATTTTTGAAATAAATATCAATATCATTTGGAATTAATGTTCGAAACTTCGATTCCGGATGATAAGACTTATCCCAAAACTTAGAATACTTTTCTTCATCATCAACCTCATCAAATAAAGATTTATGATGAGTTGCAATAATTTCATCTCTAACCAATCCACCGTAAATAATGCCATCACAATTGATGACCATCATTTTGATGATATTAAAGAGAAGTCGCTTCTCTCTGTTTAAATTGATCGTTTGATGCATCATTTTTATAATTAAAAGCTGAAAAATTATTAATCATTTTTTTTCGAAAATAGATATAAAGATAAGAATATATATTTGAACATGCTCTTATAGCTCAGTTGGTTAGAGCGAACGGCTGTTAACCGTTAGGTCGAAGGTTCGAACCCTTCTAGGAGCGTCATTTATTTTTCCTTTAATGACAAAATAGATTATTTTATCATTTTTCTTTATGACGACTTTAATTAATAGTCATCAAATTCATTATCAGCCTCGTAATAATTTTCAACATCTTTTTCGTCGATTTCCTCTTGGATTTCTTCTTCTTCATCTTCTTCATTGTCATCATAATCTTGATAAAGATCATCATTTTTTGGTGCTTCATCAAAGACACCTTTAACAAGATCTAGATAGACATTTCTGATACATTTCGGATTATAGAAAATTGATTGAGGATCTTCTTCTTCAAAATGGATATCTCCATATCGTTCATCATACATTCTGTCCATTTTACTTTTGGATATATATAATAGTAATAATAAAATCAGTTTTTAAATAATTTTGTTTTATTTCTATACAGAAATAATTCTTGAATGAATTAATGACATTGATGGCTTTTTTTCTTTTTGTAATTTATAAAATAAATATAGATCTTTCAAACAATTATAATAGTATTTGGCAGCAATTTTATTACTACCAATATTATAATTTAAATGAAAAGTTTTATTTATCTTATAATTTTTTTGATCTTCATTAATATCAATATACATATAACTGATAGTTTTTATAATTCGCATTTTTATATCTGATTTTGATGATGGGTCTTTTAATTCTTTTTCAATAAAATCCATCATATTATCATAACCATAATAATAATGTTTTATTAATATCTGTTTAATTTCTGTCAGATATAAATAATCTTCCAATTCATCTTCTTTAAAAAATTTCTTATCAATAAGATATTCATAAACAGTTTTAATATTATCGATGTTTAAATAGAAATTATCATCATCATTCATTATTATTATGAATGATAAAAAAATTATTATTAAATTTTGAATAAAGAACTAATAGTAATTATAATACCACTTGAAATTATAATTGCTCCTTCTATTGTTCCTATTCTAGAAGATAAGTATTTGATCTTATTATTAAGTTTT
>Ga0304728_1001893_pt1 | contig 14033 bp, 5 predicted proteins | sample C_130625_MF_Meta_FD_190476 | JGI IMG/M metagenome (GOLD analysis project Ga0304728, IMG submission 190476) | Freshwater microbial communities from Lake Croche, Canada to study carbon cycling - C_130625_MF_MetaG (v2) (version 2) | ecosystem: Environmental > Aquatic > Freshwater > Lake | place... | reverse complement strand
AGTCCAGTTGAGATAGTTTATTTGTGTTATTTCATCTGCAATTCCAGTTAAATACATGGTAGTTGCTAGGTTCGAATAGCCACCTGAATTGGCACAGCTATCCACATATTGACTTCTGTAGGTAGATGGTTTTATTTCTGCATCGGCATTAAGATCTGTAAATTGGGCTGTATTCCCAATCACGGAACTTTGTCCAATTACTTCAAAATTTCCAGCGGTATTTAATTTTTCAAAAATCACATCTTTAACCCCAACTGTCCCGTCAATATATACACTTAAGTCAACATAATTCCCTTGAACAGTCGCTAATTTCAAATAGTGATAGGCTGGTTGTTGTGGCAATGGAATATCAACAATAAATGGATTTGAAAGAGAGGTTTGTCCATTGCTTAAATTTGCTTGAACGTAAATTTGATATTGTTGTCCCCCTGTCAATGGTATGGTGGTTTGGTTGTTATCACTACTACTTAGATAAATTAAGACGCCATTTTCAAAGCTATAAAGGGTATAGTTGACAATACTTTGACCTCCGTAGGCATTCCAATTTAGGTCAACGGATTGTCCACACATATTGGCACTTCCTGTACAAAAAATGGTGGTATTAACGGCTCCTTTTGCTGAGGTTTGAAAAGTAATTGGAACGGCATTGGTGTAACAAGAGTCAAAAGCAGCAACAGAATAGGATAGAGGTCCCTGTGTGTAATCAGGTTGGTAGATGTAACTTGTATTTGAAATTCCCCAAACGGTATCCAATTCAAATAAAATCCCATTTTGATCAAAAGTATAGATTACATAACCATAGGTATCTTCCTGTTGATTTTGATTCCATGTTAAGACTAAATTATTATTGTTATTCGGATCAAATCCTACACTTTGGATTACAGGAATATTAGGTGTCATCATGTCCTCAAAATCATCATGAGGAATATTACTCGTAAAATTACAAGGTGCATTAGGCAATACAATTTGGTATCCCAAATTCGCTTGACAAATATCTATAGTGTCTTTGTACTGTGTGGTATTGTAATCGACACTGTCTATTAATTGAAATACTCCTGCAGGATATTCTCTGTAAATATAATAATAAGCATTAAAGCTGCTAAGTGGTGGGTTAATTGCTTGATTCCATTGCAAGACAGCGGTCCCGTTATTGGGATTAATCAAATTCAAATGTATGGACGAAATGGTATCACTATATTTCGTTATGGTTCCATTGCAACCGGAAACTACGCCTAGATAATAAGCTTCTTGGGTACTTCCTCCGTTCAGCAAAAATTGTGTCGTATTGATGTCTGTGATCGTGGCAAGTAAACCACCCTGTACAGAATAGATTTGATAGGAAACAAAGCTGTTGATCGGATCGCTACTTGCGGTCCAAGAGATATTGACATTTCCACCAGCATCGCCTTGTATACAATCAATCGACGGAGCAGGAATGATTCCTGGATTGCGAACATTAATTTGCAGAGTAGCATAGCTTACTTTAGGAACTTGACAATAATTATCTTGTGCCCTGAAAACAAATATATATGGGATCATTTCTGCAGCATCTCCAAAGGCGTTGATTAGATGATTACAATTCGTTTGCCAGGTGAAATCAACAGAGGCACTTGAGGTTCCTGTAATGGGTAATCCTGTATTTAAAAAAGCACAAGGTGTAATATTACAACCTGTATTTTGATTGTAATTGGTTCCGAACATTGGACCAGAGGCGGTGATGCTTACATTTTGATTGCTTCCATCTTGTAATAGATCTAAGTCATTTGCAATCAAATTTAAATTGACCAGATCACCAGCATTAACCGTCGTAATAAAAGAACCACTGCTAAATGGCGCGCTGAAAATGGGTGCATTATTAGCGGAAGTACAGGCTGTAATGACCAATTGCATTTCTCTTTCCACTTCAGAAATAAGGATGCCTTGACGATATGATTTCACACTTACTTTAACGGCAAAATTCCCAATGGTAGAAGAATTGAAAGTAATTTCACCATTCTGATGATTGATTTGAGCAGGAACATTAGCGGCATTCATGGAGGCGCTAGGCGTAGGCGATAAGGCACTAAATCCAGGTTCAAAAGGAACCGGTATTGGATTCAATGGTGGATTGTAACTACCCGTTGGGAAATTGTTATAAGGTATTCCAAAATCAATATACACAGAATCCAAATCCGGATCAATGGCATTCATATTATAACGATAATTGGATCCTGCGCAACTCACAAAATAAGGAGCTTGCATAAACACGGGCGAATTATCAACACAAGTACTGTTTTGGTTTAGAGCATACATCTTTGCCGCCAGGGTAATTCCATAACTCGCAGGAGAGGTGATATTGGTGAGTGAATTGCTTCTCGAGAAATTTTCATAGGTAAATATCCAACCTTGATTTGGAGGTGTCCCGCTGAGCGTTATAGGATTACTCCTGTAGGTAATGCGCTCAATCGCCCCTATGCCATTTCCACCTGAGGTTCCACTTCCACAATCTAATGGCTGAGGTCCTCCGCTCACAGCAGTGCAGCTTGGAGAAATATCTTCACGAGAAATATAGGCTAAATTTAAGGTCGTTAATGTAGGATGATTCCAAACTCTGAGTGCTTCTGATGCTGTGTTGATCTCAGCTCCGTTGCAATCTCGGTAAAAAATTAATTCGAAGATATAAGAATTATTTCCAGAACATTTCCATGTGATTTCTCCCCCCATAACATGAGATGCATTCGCAATAGGCACGAAAAAAAACAGGGTAAGTAAAAATAAAAATTTCTTCATGTAAATAACATTCCGAAGTTGTAACGGCATTTTAGTCAATAAGTTGCTGTCCAGCAGTAATTACAAGCATTTCTTCCCAAACTAAATATTTTTTTGCTAAGGATTGAATTTCTTCTGCGGTAATTAATTTTAACTTTTTAAGGGCCTCATTGTAAAAAGAATAATCTAATCCATGCATTTCTACCCCCAAGAACAAATCCATCATGGCAAAAGGTCCGTCTGCAGATTTCAAGGCTTGTCCCAATAAGTAGTTGCGCACCAGCTCTAATTCTTCTTTATCAACAAGTTGATCTTTCATTTGAGTCATTTCATATTGGATTTCTTTTAAGGTTGCAGCCGCCACTTCAGCTCCAACCTCAGTCCCAATAATAAAATAGCCATTGTCCTTCATTTCAGCCAAAGCACTTCCAATACCATAGGTATAACCTTTGTCCTCTCGTATGTTTTTCATTAACCTACTTCCAAAATAATCTCCAAAGATGGTATTCATGATCACAAATCCATGATAATCCTCCTGCTTTCTATCAAACATCATTCTACCGATTCTGATTCCTGTTTGAACAGTGGCGGTTTTTTCGATATGATAATTTCCTTTTTGCTGTTTGAAAATAGGGGTGTTATTTGTTACTTCTTTCCCTGCCCAAGGTGCAAGTAATTGCTCTATTTCACGAAGTTGTTCTTCTTGAAGTCGTCCAACCAAGGTTGCTTTTAATAAACCTTTTCGAAAATATGAATTAAAAAAATCAATTATTTCAGCACGCGTTACGGAATCATAGTCTTCTATTTCAGTGACTTTCGCATAGTTAGTTCCTTCAAATAATCTTTTTTGAAAATCACGTTGACATAAAAAATTCACTTTTTCATAACTAACTCTTAAGCGTTGTTTTTTATCAGCAATTTGTTCTTCAATTTCAGCTTCAGGGAAGCTCGCATTATGCATAGCATCCATTACTATAGTTAGAAGGGGAATGATTTGATCATTCAAAGCATAAACCGATACAACGGTATGTTCTTGGCTTAGGTTGATATCAAAAAAACCACCCAAATCATCTATATTGTTATGAATTTCGGTAGCAGTTTCTTTGCTTGTTCCTGCTAATAATAATCCGGAGCAAAGCGATGCAAGAACGGGACGATCGATAATGGTTCCTGCTTTAAAAAACAATTCAATTCTTGCTGCATCACTTCCATGATTTTCTATGGAATAAAATGGCGCAATATTTCCTATAAGAACTTTTCTAGGTTCAATGAAATTAATTTTATCAATCTCTTTTAAACTCGGTGCTTCTATTCTATTCATGAGATTGTGTTGCTTTAATTTGTAGTAAAGAACAATTTTCTTTTACAAATAATTGTTTCGATAATTCTTGTAAATGTTCCACTTCAATGGCATTATATATTTCGTGTTCCTCATTGATACCATTAGCATCTCCAAGCAGTTCATAATACGCTAAATTCATGGTTCTATTGAGTAATCCTTGTTCTTGAAATTCTCGCGAAGTTCTAATTTTAAGTTTTAATCTTTTTAATTCTTGCGCTGTAATGGGATTCAATTGGAAGGTATCTAAAACCTCCCAAAGTGCGGTATCTAGTTCATCCATTGATTTCCCGTTCATCATCTTACCTGAAATCATAAAAAGACCTTGATCCAAAGATCCTAAAATATAGGCGTTGATGTCTGTTACCAATTGCAATTCTTTCTTTAATTTCAGATACAAGACACTTGATTTTTCTTTTCCTAATTCATCGGAAAGCATATCGGCAATATAATATTCTTCAGATTTTCGCTCTCCCATTTTGAAGGCATAATAAAATGCATCTGCAGGAACATCTCTTTCATAAACAGCTTTTCTAAATTCTGTTTGCTTTGGTTCTTGAGGTAAAATCCTTGCTGGTTTTATTCCACCGGGTATATTTCCATACCAATGTTCCACTAATTGTTTGATATAGTCAAATTCAAAATTACCCGAAATACACAAAATAGCATTGGCAGGATTATAATGTTTTTTAAAGAATGCTTTCACATCATCAAGTTGAACCTCTTCAATATGTTGCAATGATTTACCGATAGTGGCCCATTTATAAGGATGTTTCAAATAAGCAAGTGGACGCAGCAACAGCCAATCATCGCCATAGGGCTGATTTAAATAGCGCTGCTTGAATTCTTCAATTACGACACTTCTTTGTACTTCAAGACTTTTTGGAGAAAATGCGAGGGATAACATCCGATCACTTTCAAGCCATAAAGCTGTTTCAATATTTTGAGCAGGCAATACATTATAATAATTCGTAATGTCATTGCTTGTAAAGGCATTGCTTTCTCCTCCAGCGTTTTGAAGTGGCGCGTCATAGGATGGAATATTAACCGATCCTCCAAACATTAAATGCTCAAATAAATGTGCAAATCCAGTTTTATCTTCCTGCTCATCTCTTGCCCCAACATCGTATAAGGTATTCACTACCGCCATAGGAGTTGAAGTATCTTTATGGAAAATTACTTTGAGTCCATTTTTCAACTCAAATCGTTCAAATTGTATCATATTAAAATTGAAATTTTGCAGTATTTTGCGCTGCTTTGGCCGCATTAAATTCATTGAGTATTTGCGTAACTATTTCATTGGCAGGAAGAATAGTATCCAGTATTCCAGCAATTTGACCTATCTCTAGCTCGCCATCAATTAGATTGCCTTCAAACATACCTTTTTTTGCACGACCACGACCTAAAAGATTCAATAATTCTTCCTTGTCGGCACCTTTATGATAGGCCTCTTGAATCAAGTCATAAAAAGGGTTTTTTATCAAACGAACGGGTGTAAGTTCTTTCAAGGTAAGGATAGTGTCGCCTTCATTGGTAGCAACTACTTTTTCCTTAAATGCAAGGTGTGCACTTGATTCGTTGGATGCAACAAATCGAGTCCCCATCTGAACAGCATCTGCCCCCAAATGAAGTGCTGCTAACATGGCACTACCATTGGCAATTCCTCCTGCGGCTATTAGTGGAATGTTGATTTTAGAGGCCACCATTGGAATCAGACACATCGTTGTAGTTTCGTCTCTTCCATTGTGTCCACCCGCTTCAAATCCTTCTGCAACAATTGCATCTACTCCTGCTTGTTCTGCTTTAAGTGCAAATTTCACACTTGAGACGACATGAACAACTGTAATTCCATGAGATTTAAGTAAACTAGTATAGGTATTAGGATTTCCAGCAGAGGTAAAAACAATGGGGACTTTAAATTTAATTATCGTTTGAATATGCTCCTCTATTGAAGGGTATAGCATAGGTAAATTAACAGCGAAAGGAAGTGAAGTTGCTGCTTGACATTTTTGAATTTGTTCTTCTAATATTTCAGGGTACATAGATCCAGAGCCAATGATGCCTAATCCACCTGCATTAGAGACGGCAGCGGCCAATTCCCAACCAGAACACCAAATCATTCCTGCTTGAATAATCGGATATTGAATATTAAATAACGCACAAATTCGATTTCTTTCCATTATGTCTTCCTTAGGGTTACGAAATTACGGAATTACTCGTTTTGTTTTCCTACAAATGAGAAGCTTTTGTGATTTATTTGCTTTTGGTTTTGATCAAAAAAGAGAAAGGGAAATATGGTGCTATTTTTTTCCTTAATTTAGGAGCAAAATTAGACTTATGAAGCATTTGCTTTTGGCTTGCTTATTTAGTTTTACGGTAAATTTATATTTCGCGCAACATGCAGTTGAAGCGGGTACAGCCCAAGTTGCTCACGCCGGAGCATTCTTTGAAAATAAAGGTCAATGGCCTCAAGGAGTATTGTTCAGAACACAAATCCAAGGTGGGAATCTTTGGTTGCAAGAAGGTAAATTGGTGTATCACCTTCAAGATTTTTCGGATTTACACAAGGCACATTTTAATGGTCTTAGCACGGAAACTCCAAAAATAAGAGAAGAGGTAGTTCATGTTAATTTCATAGGTTCAAATAAAAAATGTTCCATTGAAAAAATTGGAAAAAGCGCTTACTATTATAATTATATCCTAGGATCAGATTCAACAAAATGGGCGCATGATGTTCATGGTTATGAAAGTGTGGTTTTAAATTCCATCTACCCAGGAATAGACTTGCGCATGCAAACCTCTCTTGCTCAAACAAAATATCAATTTGAATTGGGTGCAGGAGCTGATCCGAATAAGATTCTAATATCCTATGCAGGTCAAAATTCTATGCATATCGACAGGAAAGGAAATCTCATTTTAAAGACCGAATTAGGAAGCATTATTGAGCAAAAACCAATCGCGTATCAGGTAGTTGGGGGTAAAAAAAATCTAATTGCATGTTCTTATAAACTACAAGATAGTACAGTAACTTTTGAATTGGGACATTATAACCATTCCCTTCCATTGGTAATTGATCCTGTACTTGTGTTTGCTACCTATGATGGAGCTATTTCAGATAACTTTGGAATGACTGCCACTTATACTCAGGACGGCAGCGCTTTTTCTGCGGGAACGGTTTTTGGAAACAATTATCCTTTACCAGATTTAGGTACTTATAATATCGCTTCTAATTTTACGGCTGTTTCGGGTAATTACGGTATAACAGATGTGTTTATTTCTAAATATTCCTCCAACGGTACTGCCATGCTTTGGAGTACTTTTTTAGGAGGAGGAGATGCCTTCTCGGGCACAGAAACAGCCCACAGTCTCATTTGTGACTCTAGTGATAATTTGTATATTTTTGGCGCTACTTCCTCAGTAAATTTCCCAACAACTACCGGGGCATTTCAACCCAATCATGGGGGAGGAATTGCAGGAGCGAACTTTTTATATAACGGGGTGTATTTTTCCAATCAGGGCTCTGACATTTATGTTTCTAAGCTCAGTGCCAATGGGCATAATTTATTGGCATCTACCTATGTTGGTGGAGCTTCCAATGATGGCGTAAACTACAAAACCACCTCTCTCCCTTATAATTCACCTGCACTTTACGATTCCTTGACGACCAATTATGGCGATCAATTTAGAGGGGAAATCATGCTAGATGAAAACAACAATGTTTTGATTGGTTCTTGTTCAAGGTCAACTAATTTCCCTACTGTTGGCGCTTTTCAATCCAATAATGCAGGTGGACAAGACGCGGTTGTATTTAAGTTAAATACCAATTTCACCAACCTAATTTTCTCTTCCTATTATGGCGGAAGTTTGAATGATGCCTGTTATTCTATAAAGATAGATACCTTAAATCAAATGTTCTTTACCGGAGGCACTTCTTCCAATAATTTACCGGGCACCACCAATGGTTTCAATCCAACTTTCCAAGGAGGTAAAGCAGATGGATTCATTACAAAAATTAACGCTTTAGGGAATACGATTTTGAATGCAAGTTATATAGGTAAGACCAATTATGATCAATCTTTGTTTGTTGAAATTGATAGAAATAATAATATTTTCCTTCTAGGACAGTCTTTAGGAGGTGTTTTTCCGGTCTTCAATGCGACATATAGTAATCCCAACAGTAGTCAATTTATTATCAAATTAAATAATGCTTTAACGAGCAATTTAGCCTCTACAGTAATTGGTAATGGATCAACTGGAATTAATATTTCACCCTCTGCTTTCTTAGTGGATATTTGTGGTAACATTTATGTTTCAGGTTGGGGAGCCAATATTCTTCAAAGTGTTCCTTTGGGGGGTATGCCAATAACAGCCAACGCTTTTCAATCTGGCACAACGGGATTCGATTTTTATTTGATGGTGCTAGAAAGAGACTTTCTGGGCTTGTTGTATGCAACCTATATTGGTGGACCAGTAGCGCATGAGCATGTAGATGGAGGCACTTCAAGGTTTGATAAAAACGGTGTGGTGTACCAGTCTGTTTGTGGTGGCTGTGGTGCCAATAGTGATTTCCCAACGAGTCCGGGGGCATGGTCAGCAACCAATAACAGTTCTAATTGCAATAATCTGATTTTTAAATTTGATTTCCAACTCATTCCCCATGCCCAATTCTCTACCAATTCAACCATTGGTTGTGAGGATTTTCAAGTGACTTTCCAAAATTTCTCATCGCTTTCTGATGAATATCTGTGGGATTTTGGAAACAATAATACTACTTCAACTATTTTTAATCCCACTATTTTGTATTCCGAACCTGGGCAGTATGATGTTTATTTATATGTTACCGATAGTGTTTGTTTGCTGACAGATACAGCCTATATTTCCATAACAGTGTTGGATTCAATAGTATTTAATCTATTGGATACGATCAATTTATGTTCTTCAGTTCCGTATACCTTAAGTGTTTCTCCAAATGGAATCAATAACAGCTACATTTGGTCATTAAATTCTAATCTTTCTGCTCCGCTCAATGCTCCTCAAAATTCATCGATTCTGGTTTCCCAAGCTGGAATGTACTATGTCAGTGTGAGCAATGGTGTCTGCTCCAGAATTGACAGTGTTTTTGTCGCTTTTGACATTCCTATCACTGCCGATTTCAGTCTTGACGTTTCATCAGGTTGTACGCCATTACAAGTTCAATTCGATAATTCTTCCAGTGTAACGACCAATTTTTATTGGGATTTTGGAAATGGAATAATAGACTCGGTTCATTACAATCCATCAATTACCTACACTTCTCCTGGGCAATATCAAGTGCAACTCATTATCAGTGATAGTGTTTGTAATGGATCAGATACTGCTTATTACACAATCAATGTTGCTCCATCAATTGCTGTAGTTCTTGATAATGTAATTTATTTATGTAACAATTCAGCGATTACGATCAGTCCTTTAGTTTCAGGCTTAGCAACTTCATTTATTTGGTCTAGCAATGCACAGTTTTCCGATACTCTAAATGCGAGTATTTTAGATACTTCCTTATTGTTAATTAATCCACAAACAACTACTTATTATTTTCAAGCAAATAATGGTACTTGCTCGGTCATTGACAGTGTGGAAGTTCAAATATTTAGTGATCAATTGACCATGGTGGCGCCAACTGCTATCTGCTTGGGTGAAACGGGAATTGTTTCTGTTTCTAATAGTTCAAGTGAAACTTTTACTTATTCTTGGTCTCCTTTAAATTGTATCCTGAACCCTAACAATGGACCGTCTGTTAATATTCAACCAACCTTCTCGCAGTATATTTATGTTCAAGCAACTTCTGCAAATAACTGTATTGTCAACGATAGTATTTTTATTCAAGTCTCTTATTTAGATCCAAGTTTAGTTCTTGCAACAGCACAACCTAATTTAGTGCTTCCTGGAGCACAAGTTTCTTTAATGGGAGCGCCATCTGGAATGAATAGTTATTCTTGGTCCCCAAATATTGGTTTAGTAAATCCATTACTTCAAAATACCAACGCTACTGTTGAGACGACTACCATTTTTACTTTAACAGTTTCAAACGGTGTTTGTACTCGAAGTGATACCACATTGGTTCGTGTTTATGAGATTATTTGTGATGCCCCTTATATCTTTGTTCCTAATGCATTTTCACCTAATGGAGATGGCAATAATGATGTTTTATACGTGAGAGGAATATGGGTTGAAAAAATAATTTTTAGAATTTTTGACCGATGGGGAGAGCTGGTTTTTGAGTCTAATAGTATTGCAAATGGTTGGGATGGGATGTTCAAGGATAAAAAATTACCCCCAGATGTATACGATTATTATCTAGATATCACTTGCGTTGGTGGACAACAAACCATCACAAAAGGAAATGTAACATTAATGAAATAAGAAAAAATGAAAAAAATTATAAGCTCAAAGTCAGAAGCGTTTTTAACTAAATATTTGAATAATGCAAGTCCAACCGGATTTGAATCAGAGGGACAGAAATTGTGGTTGTCCTACATTCAACCTTATGTTGATGAGTATTTTGTAGATAATTATGGATCAGTAGCAGGAGTGATCAATCCCGGAATGGATTATAAAGTTGTAATTGAAGCACATGCCGATGAAATTTCTTGGTTTGTACATTATATTACTAAGGATGGATTTATTTATTTAAGACGAAATGGTGGGTCCGATCATATGATTGCTCCTTCAAAAAGAGTGAAAATTCATACTGATAAAGGAACTGTTCAAGCAGTATTTGGTTGGCCTGCAATACACATGAGACATGCCAAGGAAGAAACACCTAGTATGAAAAACATTTTCTTAGATTGCGGTTGTGCCAGTAAAGCTGAAGTAGAGGCTTTGGGCGTCCATGTTGGATGTGTTGCTACTTTTGAAGATGAATTTATTATTTTGAATAAAAACAAATATGTTGGTCGTGCCTTGGACAATAGAATCGGAGGATTTATGATTGCAGAGGTCGCCCGATTACTAAAAGAGACCAAGACTAAATTACCTTTTAGTTTGTATATTGTTAATGCAGTTCAAGAAGAAATTGGCTTGCGTGGAGCCGAGATGATTGCTCATAAGATCAAACCAGATTTGGCTTTGATTACAGATGTTTGTCATGATACCGCAACTCCAATGGTGGATAAAATTGAAAATGGAGACCAACAATCAGGCTTAGGTCCGGTATTGACTTATGGTCCTGCTGTTCAAAATAATTTCTTAAAACAAATTATTAAAGCCGCGACGGACAACAAAATTCCTTTTCAGCGTGCCGCAGTTTCAAGATCTACTGGTACAGATACCGATGCTTTTGCTTATTCCAATGAAGGTGTTCCAAGCGCATTGATTTCATTACCTTTACGCTATATGCATACCACAGTAGAAATGGTTCAAAAAGAGGATGTTGAACATTGCATCATGTTGATTTTTGAGACCCTTAAAACAGTTAAAAAAGGTCAAGATTTTAGGTATTTAAAATAGTATTTGATGGTTCTGATGTGATTGATGAAACTTGTTAACATAGATTTAACTCCCTTTTTGATTTCAATCCCCATAGATACGAATAGTTTAGATTAACTTTGCCAAAAAATAAAGATTACAATATGCGTTTATTGATATTTTCAGTTGTTTCATTCTTTGGTTTTTTCAATCCTATTGTCGCGCAATCGCTTATTATAAATGAAGTTTCTCAAGGACCAAGCGGTGTCAAAGAATATGTTGAATTATTGGTTATCCCAAGTTTGAATCCTGTTCCTTGTACTCCAGCAACATTAGACTTACGGAATTGGATTTTAGACGATAATAATGGATATTTCTCCAACGGTCCAAGTGCTGGTGAAGGTATTGCCTCTGGATGTCTTCGATTTGCCAACACTACTTTTTGGTCGGCTATTCCGGTTGGGACATTAATTGTAGTGTACAATGATGCCGATGCAAATGCTGCTGTTCCTCCGCAAGATTTGAGTACAACAGACAACAATTGCCGCTTAGTAATCCCTGTTTCTTCTACTTTATTTGATAAAAATCTTTCAACGCCATCTGTCAGTGTTCAAACTATCCCAACAACTGGTTATTCCCCCGGAGGTATTTGGAGTGCGGTTGGAATGGCCAATACAGATGATTCCTTTGCGATTTATAGTGCAAGTAATTATAATGTTCCTGTTCACGGTGTAAGTTGGGGAAATAATACCAGTAATAACATTATCTATTTTGCTGGAGCCGCCACCAACTTAGTTTTTAGCTTTGCGAATATTGGTTCCAATAATCCCTATTTACAATCAAATTGGTCTAGTGCTACTACTACGGCTGCCGTTGGACAAACACCTGGAGCTGGAAATAATGCAGACAATCAAGCTTATATTTCATTCATTAATAATAATTGTTCTCCTTACCAACCAATTCTTCCTTACTTGAGCAATCAGATAGGTGCCAATTGTATTTGTAATGGAACTGCAACTTCAAATGCTATTGGTGGATCAGCTTACACTTATGTTTGGATGAATAACAATCAAGTGCCTTTGGGTCAAACTACAGCAACAGCCAGTAATCTTTGTCCTGGAATTTATTATTGTCAAGTTACCTCGGCTAACGGTTGTTCTGCTTTAGATAGTGTACAAGTTATGGATGTTACCGTACAAGTGATGCCAACTTTTAACAGCTATGGACCTTATTGCCTAAACACTCCTGGAATAATTTTACCAACAACGTCCAATAATGGGATCACAGGAACTTGGTTGCCTGCTCAAATTCAGACTGCTACTTTAGGAACAGCTACCTATATTTTCACACCAACTCCTGGACAATGTGCCAATTCTGTTGCTTTATCTGTTACTACTTCAACTTTAGTTCCCACTACTTTTAATCTTGTTGATACTTATTGTGTCGGCACTCCAGCTGCAGCGCTTCCATCAAGTTCCTTGAATGGTATTTCTGGCACTTGGAATCCTGCTGTTATTAATACAGCAGCTGTTGGGACTCAAATTCTAACCTTTACTCCTGTAATTACATCTTGTGGCGCTCCATCAACCTGGTATGTGGATATTGTAAGTAATATTACACCAACATTTGATCCAATTGGTTTGTTGTGCGTTGGCTCACCAGCACCAATATTACCTCTGAATTCTAATAATGCTATGAGTGGTGTTTGGTCTCCGACTCAAATTAATACCAGCTTTAGTAATTCTCAAGATTTTATTTTTACTCCAGATGCAGGTCAATGCGGTGTTCCAATTCAAATCACGGTAGATGTAAATGATAGCATCACACCTTCTTTTTGGATCTTTGGCACCTATTGTATTAATGAGGTTCCTATGACGCTTCTTAATCAATCCATGAATAATATTTCAGGGACCTGGTTTCCACCCGTAATTAATACTGCAGCGCAAGGAATTAGTTATTACACTTTTAATTCAGTGGGTGGTGCTTGTGAAACAGATTTAACTGTAAATGTTGTAGTAACGGATTCAATTGTACCTACTTTTCCTAATTTCGGCCCTTATTGTTTAGGTGCTGCTGTACCCAATTTACCTTTGAATTCCAGCAATGGAATTTCTGGTACTTGGAGTCCGAGTCAGCTAAGCACTGCAGTAGCAGGTAATTTCACCTATATTTTTACTCCTGTTCAATCTGCTTGCACCTCCAATGCGACCTTATATGTATCGGTGCAACAATTGATCGTTGGAGCAGGAAATGACACCACCGTTTGTGCTGGATCTAGTTTGACCTTTGCGGGAACAGGAGCTAATTCGTATGTTTGGACCAATGGTATCCAAAACAATGTTCCGTTTCAGGCCAATACAACAAGCAATTATACTGTAACTGGAACTACGAATAATTGTTCGTCAACTGATCAAGTACTGGTTACCGTTATTCCAATGCCAACGGCACAATTTACGGGAGCTGTAACCAATTATAATGTTTTACTATCAAATACGAGTACGAA
>Ga0304728_1001892_pt1 | contig 14041 bp, 13 predicted proteins | sample C_130625_MF_Meta_FD_190476 | JGI IMG/M metagenome (GOLD analysis project Ga0304728, IMG submission 190476) | Freshwater microbial communities from Lake Croche, Canada to study carbon cycling - C_130625_MF_MetaG (v2) (version 2) | ecosystem: Environmental > Aquatic > Freshwater > Lake | place... | reverse complement strand
CAATTTTTCTCAGATAATTTAGTGGCAATTTAGAGGCAACTCAGAGCAACATGGCAAATATATTGGTAGTGGATGACGAGCTGGGAATTCGCGATTTGCTGTCAGAAATTCTGAACGACGAAGGGCATACCGTGGAGCTTGCAGAAAATGCAGCTCAAGCGCGTGAAGTTCGCAGCCGCATGCGGCCCGACTTGGTGCTGCTCGACATATGGATGCCCGATACCGACGGCGTGACTTTGCTCAAAGAGTGGTCTGCCTCTGGGCTCTTAAGCATGCCGGTCATTATGATGAGTGGCCATGCCACCATCGACACGGCGGTGGATGCTATACGCATTGGCGCGCAAGCATTTTTAGAAAAACCCATTACCCTGCAAAAGCTGCTCAAGACCGTAGAGCAAGGATTGGCACGCGAACAAGTTAAACAAGCCGCAGCGGCTTATCAAGCTTCTCAAACGGTATCCGGCGCTAGCACAGCCATACCTTCTATGACGGGTCAGTCGCTTGATACCAGCCCCCAAGTGTCGCAACAATTCAATCTCGACTTGCCATTGCGCGATGCCCGCGATGCATTCGAAAAAGCCTATTTTGAATTTCATTTGGCCAACGAAGGCGGCTCCATGACCCGCGTGGCCGACAAAACAGGCTTAGAGCGCACGCACCTTTATCGCAAGCTCAAGCAGCTGGGCGTTGACCTGACCAAGGGCAAGCGCGCTGGGACTTGAATGGCAATGCTCAATTTGAGCGCTGCCTTTCAGCTGTTCGTGCCACGGATTCAACCGTTCGTCGCATACCGCTCGCCTTTTTGATGGCTGCCACCTACATTGGGCCTCTTCACAAACAAGAGGCCCTATGCAACAAACTCAATATCCTATGTCTATGACAACGCCCTCCAAATGGCAGCCCTTCAAAGAGGCGTTTCACGACTACGCCACATGGTTGGTCAGCATCAGTTGGTGGTTGTTTATAGGCTTCTCCATGGTGGTCATGACTGCGGCTGGCATGCTCTTGGTGCCGCAACTGGGCATTTTGTTGGTGCTCACGTCCATCGTGGTCAAGTTCAGTTACAAGCAGCAAATTCAAGCCGAAGCAAAAGCCACCGCCGCCACTTATTTGGCAGAAGCAGAACAACTCAAAAGCCAACTGATGGAAGCCAAGATGGCAACCATGCAGGCGCAAGTAGAACCGCACTTCTTGTTCAATACTTTGGCGTCCATCGATCATCTGATTGAAACCGATCCACCACGCGCCAGTCTCATGCAAAAGAGCTTGATTGCCTTGTTGCGCGCAACCTTGCCTTCAATCCGAGAAAGTTCTGTCAACAGCTTGAGGCACTTGGGCCAAGAACTGGCGGTCATCAGGCCGTACTTGGACATTCAAAAAATGCGCATGGAAGATCGACTTCAAATTCAATGGGACATTCCAGACGGCCTGCAGTCTGCCGAAATGCCCAGCATGATGATGCTCAGCTTGGTGGAGAACGCTTTTAAACATGGCTTAGAGCCACAAGCGGAAGGTGGCACACTCACACTTCGCGCAGAGGTGATCCACGGCAAACTGGTGGTGACCGTGAAAGACACTGGCGTGGGCTATTTCCCAACAGACCCTCAGAATGAGCCCCATAAGGCCTTTGGCGGTTTTGGTTTAAAAAACATTCGTGAAAGACTGAAGTTGATTTATGGTGACCAAGCCCATTTCCAAATTCGTGCTTTAGAAGTCTATGAGGGCTCAGGCACCCTGGCCATCATCAGCTTGCCTTACAGAGTAGCTCCTCTAGAGGTCTAGGATGCTTTCAAAAATCGCCCGCGCCGTGATTGCCGATGACGAGAGACTCATGCGAGAACAGTTGCGTGCCCGCTTGGTACAAGTTTGGCCTAGCCTCGACATTGTGGCTGAAGCCAAAAATGGCATGGAAGCTGTTGAGGCAGTCAAAACGCATCGGCCTGATATTATTTTTCTAGACATCCGTATGCCAGGCCTCACTGGCGTGGAGGCGGCCAAAGAAATAGCACAACTCGATTTGGGCGACGATGCGTTGTTACCTGAAATGGTCTTCATCACGGCCTACGATCAATACGCGATAGATGCATTTGAGCATGGCGCCGTGGACTATGTGCTCAAGCCTGCAGAACCCTCACGCCTCAAGCTTACGGCAGAGAGATTGCAGCGCAGGTTGAGTGAGCGTGCCAATGAATGGGTTCAGGATTCGCCCTATTCCTTTCCATCTCACCAGCCCTTGCATTCGGTCCAACAAGGCCTGCATGCACTGGCTGCTCAGATGGCTGGAAAAGTACCCAACTATCTTTCGTTCTTACAAGCCTCTGTGGGGCAAAGCATTCACCTGTTGCCCATTCAAGATGTGCTGTATTTTGTCAGTGACGAAAAATACACGCGTGTTCAAACCGCCAAACAAGAGTTCCTTATTCGCAAGCCCATCAAGGAACTGGTGGACGCGTTGGACCCTCAAAAGTTTTTACAAATTCATCGAAGCACCTTGGTGAGTATGTCGGCCATTGGCAGTGTGCAAAAAGACGAACGCGGCCGCGTGTGGGTTTGCTTGAGAGAGCGTGCCGAAAAGTTGGCCGTGAGCAGAAGTGCGGCCAGTCTGTTTCGGGCCATGTGAAGCGCCGCTGCTGAAGTTAAGGAAGGGCTGCAGCCGTTAACTGAATGTGACGGACATCGTCGGTTGGCAATTTCATCAGCTGGCCCTGAAAATAAAGCTTCAAAGAGTTTAGATCAGCGCTGTAAACCTTGAAAGGTGGCGGCCCGTAAATGCTTCTTGCATTGCCAGCTGACAGGGTCAAGGTGGCCACCCGCTGCTGCCCGTCCATGATGCACACGGTGGCCTCTTGCGCGGCGACCACATGAACATACTCAGCGCTTTTGCTGGGCGCCTTGGGCTGCATGGCCACAAGCATTTCGGACCAGTTGCAGGCAGTTGTTGGCGATGCAGTTTGGGCCGCCGCTGATTTGTCTGCTGGCGGGCTTGGGGGCGCCTCACTTTGCAAAGGCGCGGGGGGTGGCAAAGAGCTTGGCGCGGCCGCAGTGATGGCCTCCGGCACAACTGTGGCTGGGGAATAAGAAGACTTGAAATAAATCCCTGCAAGCACCACAGACGTTAAAGCCCCCACAAACAACCCCATCCAAAGCTTGAAAAATATGGGTTTGGGGGAGCCAGATGCCTCTGGCGCCAATGATGCCTCTGGCATCATGGTGACTAAAAATGCTTCAGTGCTTTCTGCCGGAATGTCTGCTGTGGTCTCTGGGGAAGCAAGTTTCGAGTCTTTTTCTAGGGTGTGGCCCAAGGCCAGCAACAGTTTTTTGCCAGTGGCATATTTAATGTCAGGGCTGTAAAACGCGGCATCTCCGCCGCCCTCCAGTTGCCGAATTTGCGACGTCGACACAATCTGTCTGCGGGCCAAAATAGCAATGTCCAGACCTGCTTTTTGGCGCAGTTCTTTCAAAAGTAGTCCCAATTCGGGGGTCCATTTGGATGGCTGCATTTGGACTTTGCAAGAAGTTACAACAGTTCTGACCTTGCAGATTCTATGGTTATAAAGATAAATCAGCAACTTAGACTAATTATTAGAAGCATTTGTTCATTCATGGAAGGGGTGGACTCGACCGCCGCAATTGTCTAAAATCGTCATCCCTCTTCGATTTACAACCATGCAACTCATGTGGCTCTCTGGCCCCACAGGCCAGGTTCAATCCATCTCTGTCACCGCGCGCAACATTTTGTTGGCTGCGTGTGCCTTGGCCTTGGCCTTGGTGCTCATTGGGTTTGTGCTCAATTGGGTGGGTTTGCGCATTGCCGTTGAGTACAACCCAGACTTGGCCCGCAGCTTGGGCGGTGTGACCACCGAAGCAGAACAGCAACGCATGGAAGAGGTTTATCGGCAAAACCTCATTCAGCTGCAGTCTTCACTGAAACAAACCGTGCAGGATGTGAAAAAACTGGAAACCCTCAAGGACCGGTTTATGGCCTTGGCCACCCCCTTGAGTTTGAAGGACCGCACGCCTTCCATTCAAGACGCCAAGGGTGGTCCTTTTGTGTTGCCCGCATTGGGAAGCCAAATCATGGGTCAATTGTTTCGCATGCCTTTGCAGGCAGAGTTGCAACAAACGGTGTCTCAGGTTCAGAGTGTGAATGCCAATTTAAAAAACCAAGAACAAAAATGGCGTCAGCATTTGGAATGGCTCGAAGCCTTGCCCATTGCGGCACCCGTGAAACAAGATTTCAAGTTGACCAGTGGCTTTGGTTTGCGCAACGACCCCTTCACAGGGGCTTTGGCCATGCATGAAGGCATCGACTTTTCGGCCGAAGTGGGCACGCCCGTGTTGGCCGCGGCGCCGGGCCGGGTGGTGCGTTCAGAGTGGGACCCCAATTTTGGCAATGTGATTGAAATCAAACATGCCGAAAACTTTCTCACACGGTATGCACATTTAAGCAAACGTCACGTGGCCCCCGACACCCAAGTGAGTGCCGAAACCCTGATTGGCGCAGTGGGCAGCACAGGCCGCTCGACAGGGCCGCACCTGCACTATGAAATTTACCAAAACGGCAAAGTTCTTAACCCCATGAAGGTTTTGCCGCACGATGTGCGTTGAAATTTTTGCACCGAACAACCCCGAAGGCTCGTCATGTTTCAAAAGTTTTCTCAAAAACCAATGTCATCCACCTCCGAAAAATTTGACACCCTCATTGGGCGCACCACCACCATCCAAGGCAACTTGATCGTGCGCGACAGTTTGCGCATCGATGGCAAAGTGGTGGGCAACATTGAGTCGGCGGCCGACAGCAAAATCACCGTCGCCATAGGACCCACAGGCGAGATCACTGGCGATATCAGCGCTCACCGTGTGATGGTGGCCGGTAAGGTGGCGGGGCACATTTATGCGGCAGAGCGGGTTGAGTTTCAGAAAGACTCTGTGGTGCAGGGCGACGTGTCGTATGGCTCCATTGCCGTGGAGCATGGCGCCAAACTGTCTGGCTTGATCATTCAAAACCAAAGCTTGGACGACTCTGTGTCGGGTGCACAAGCGGCCATTCAAAGTGCTCAGGCGGCCAAAAAAGCTGCTTGAGCGGCAAATCAAAAAGCTGTGATTTCACAGCATACAATGAGCCCCAGTGAATACCACCGTGGTATTCCCATTCTGCAAATGGCTCTTATGAATGTTTGCTTCCCATGAGTGAATTTGGAAGACAAATGAACGATCCTGGCTCTGAAATATTTTTCAGAGTGACCGATCGTTTGCAAATGGAAAGCTGCCTGACTGCTTTGGCGCAAGACAGTCGGAGCGTGGTCATCTTCAGCCCATCGTCCGAGTTACTCGATTATTACGGCGCTGCCTTCGTGCGGCGCGTGAAGCAAAAGCTGGCCAATACTCAAGTTGAAATCTTCATGCCCCGAGACACGGAGGCCATGCTTGATCGCTTTAACAAACTGCTCAACATGCTGTCGCTCGATGTGGCCACCGCCTCGCGCATGGGGCAAGCGCCCGAAAAAGTATGGGTGGTCTACGATGCCAACGCTCTGGGCGCGCACGAGCTCCAACTCCTGACGCGCTTGGTACAGCAGTTTCCGGGTGCGGGCATCAGCATTGTGTTGATGTTTGCGTCTCAGACCACGCAAAACGAAGACGTGACGCGGCCCAACAAACAATTCGTAACCTGGGGGCTCGACCTGCCCACACCAGAACAAAAGTTAAGTGCCATTCAAGAGGCCCGAAAAAACGGCAAAGAAGAGGAAGCGGTTCAGTTCTTCAACCGGCTCACCAAAGCGGCTGCCAAAAATGTGCCGGCATTCTCAACGGTGGAGGCTGTTGCCACGCCGCGGCGTGTCGAGTCTAAAGAATCCCAAAAGAAATCCAATGTCAAAATTTGGCCATGGGCTTTGGGTGTGGGCAGCCTCTTGGCGTTTTCATTGGGCACAGCCTTGTGGCTCAACCCCGACGTGATGGCCGCCATGAAGACGCAAGTGAGCGCCTTGATCGATGCCGCCACAGGCCAAACCAAGCCCAAACTTGTGGCCGTGGCTGAAACGCCCGCACCTTCTGCAGAGCCAGCACCAGCCGAAAAAGTGGCGCCCAAAGACGAGGCCAACAACCCCATGCCGGTGCCTGAGCCTGCTGCAGTGACCGACAAATTGGCGGCGGCAGAGCCCAAAGCAGAACCTAAAGCAGAACCTAAAGCAGCTTCAGCGCCAGTGCCAGCCACTGCCCCCGCTGTAGCGCCTGCGCCCGTCAAAGAGGTGGCCGAAGAAAAGGTCATCACTGAACTGCCCGATGTGGCCATCAAGGGCCGCCAGTGGCTCAGAAAATTGCCTGAAGACAGTTTTGTACTGGTCCACAAAAACTTCACCCGCCTGAAAGATGCACAAGCCTACATGCGAAGCAAAGACTGGCTGGTCAACGCGCGCATCGTGCCGGTATTTGTTGAAGGCAAAGACGAAGCCCGTTTTGCAGTGGTCACCGGATTCTTTCGCTCCAAAGAGCGCGCCAAAACCACCATTGAGCGCTTGGGTTTGTCGGCTGATGTGGCTGTCATGGCGGTGCCCGTGGCGGTGTCTCAAGCGGTGCCCAAAAACACCAAGCCCTAGGCCAGTGCGAAGCCAAGCGCGGCTTTAAACCTGGCAGGTGATTGTTATTTGCGGCGGCTTTGCGCCAAGGGCCCATAAGGGCAAAAGCCAGGTTTAGGCCCCACTTGCGGGTGCTTTCTGCAGGTGCTGGGCCGGTTTTCATACACAGTGCAGTTGCGGCTGACCGCGTCTAAAAACAGGCAGTCGCCGCTGCTTCGTTGCGACAAGGTGAAGATGCTGTTTTTAAAATTGAAGTGTTGAATGGTGCCGGCCTTGCTCAGCCGTTTGGCAATGGCTTTGGGCTCTTCGTTTTCGGCTTCAAAGGCATCCACCAAGTTCAATCGAATCAGGTCTGGCAGCTTCACTTCGACCGGCATGGTGCAGCAGTTGGCCGCGCAGGTATCGCACATGCCGGCCTTGTAGCGGGTCCAAGAATCGGTGCGGTCGACGTCGACGATGCTGATGGGTGATTTCATGGTGCGCTATAAAAATAATTGTTCTTGTGATTCAATGGTGCTTTGAAAGAAGGAGACACTGTGAAAAATCTAAAAATAAGCCGTTTGCTCACTATTTTGGGGGCTGCCACATTGAGTTTGGGCGTGATGTCCAATCAGGCGAATGCGCAGACCAATGCGCCGACACAAGCCCAAGGGTACCCTAACAAACCGATCAAAGCCATTGTGCCCTTTGCTGCGGGCAGTGCCACCGACCAAGTGGGCCGAGCCTTTGCCCAAAAGATGTCCGAAATTTTGGGACAGCCCATCGTGGTGGAAAACAAGGCAGGCGTCAACGGCATGCTGGGCGCTGATGCTGTGGCCAAAGCGGCACCCGATGGCTACACATTGCTGATAGGCACCAACAGCACCAACGCCGCCCTCAAAAGCCTCATGAAAAAATTGCCATATGACCAAGACACAGCGTTTGCGCCCGTGGCTTACATGGGCTCGGTGCCGCTCATTGTGGCGGTCAACAACGATGTGCCGGTCAAAAGCTTGAAAGAGTTTGTGGACATGGCCAAAGCCAAGCCCACCCAAGTGACGTTTGCCAGTGCCAGCACCTCGCAGCTGGTGTCTTCCGAAATGTTGGCCAGCATGGCGGGCATTCAAATGACGCACGTGCCCTACAAGAGTGGCCCTGCGGCCATGACCGATCTCATGGGAGGACAAGTCAATATGTTCACAGCCGACTTTGCCGTCATGTTGCCGCAGGTGAAGGCCGGCAAAATCAGGGGGCTGGCAGTCACCTCGTTGCAGCGCTCCAAAGCCATTCCAGAATTGCCCACAGTCAATGAAGCCTTGGGTTTGAAAGACTACGAATTGATTGCTTACTTTGCCATGTTTGCGCCGGCTGGCACGCCCGCTGACATTGTGCAAAAACTCAACGCCGCCGCCAATGCGGCCGCCACCGACAAAGCCATTTTGGAAAGATTCTCAGCACTCGGATTTGAAACAGCGCCTGCTTCGCCAGAGGCTTTGGCGCAGCGTTCTAAAACCGAAACAGCCAAATGGGCCAAAGCCATTCGCGAAGCCAAAATTGAAGTGCAATAAAAAAACTAATCAGCCTTGAGCGCTTCCAAAGAGAAGCCCGCAATCTTTTTGTAGTCGTCTGAAATTTTGCGCAACTCTTCTTGGCTGATCACATCGTCAATGTGACGGAAGGGCTTGCCGCCTGTGAGTTCATCCACTTTGATGTTGATGAAATCGGGCGGTGTGCTGCGGTTGGTTTGCACCACTTTGTTGGCCAAGGGCCTGCGAATGGTTTCGTAGCGCAGCAACGCGGGCAGGGGGTCTTCGGCTTCTGCAAACTTGGCCAACTCGTCGGCCAAGGTGCGGGCATCAATCAAGGCTTGGGCAGACCCATTGGAGCCGCGGGGGTACATGGGGTGCGCAGCATCGCCCAAAAAGGTGACGCGGCCAAACGTCCACTGGTCAATGGGATCTTTGTCCACCATGGGATATTCAAGCAAGGATTCTGCATTGGCAATGAGCGCCGTGACGTCAAGCCAATCAAACTTCCAATCGGCAAACAGTTTCAACACATCTTCTACTTTGCCGGCTTGGTTCCAGTCGTTTTGCGACACGCCTTCCATGCGAATCTCGGCCATCCAATTGACCAGCTGTTGGCCTTCAGCGTCGATGTTGTCGACGATGGGGTAAATGACCATCTTGCCCGTTTCAATGGAGCCAATGCGCATGTACGACTTGCCAGTCAGGATGGGCTTGAAGCGCGTTACGCCGCGCCAAGTGTTGATGCCTGTGAAGACCATTTTTTCATCAGGGTAAAAAGTGCGGCGCAGTGCTGAGTTGACGCCATCGGCCGCAATGGCCACACGGCACTCAACCGGGGGCAGCGCATGACCTTCAGGGTCTGTGAAGGTGAGGGAGGCGGTGTCAGCATTTTGCTCAATGCTTTTAAAGCGGTAGCCCGTGTGCACGTGGTCTGCACCCAAGCGCTTGACCGCCGTGTCAAACAAAATTTTGTGCAACTTGCCGCGGTGAATGCCCACCTCGGGCAGGGCATAGCCCGCATGACGGCCCCGCAATTCGCTGTAAATGAATTGACCGTGCCGATTGAAGAAAGCACTCTCGTAGTTTTCAATGCCAGCGGCTTCTAGCTCGGGCTGAATGCCCAAGGCGGCCAGCTCGCGCATGGCGTGCGGCAAGAGCGTGATGCCCACACCCAACTCGCGCACCTCGGCCACCGCTTCAAACACATGGCAAACGATGCCACGCGAATGCAGATGCAATGCCAAAGCCAAGCCGCCCACACCACCGCCCACAATGGCGATGTTGATTTTTTGAAAGCTCATAAGGTGCTGTAAAAATTAATCGGCTGAAATTTGTTTGGTGCGAATGACGGTGCCCCAACGAGGATAGTCTTTGGCCACAATGGCGCCCAATTCGGCAGGGGTTGATGCCACTGCATCCAGTCCTGCTTTGCCCAAAATTTCTTTCACTTCGGGCAATCGCAAAATGGCGGCCATTTCGGTGTTCAAACGGGTGACCACTGCGGTGGGTGTTTTGCTGGGCACAAAAAACGCGTACCAAAGATCGACGTCAATGCGCTTCACGCCCACTTCGTCAAAGGTGGGTACGTCGGGTGCCACAGGATGACGCTTAGGGCTGCCAACGGCCAAGGCATTGAGCTTGCCACCTTTGACAAAACCTTGCGCAATGTGCACAGGCAAGAAGCCCACATTCAACTCGCCGCTTAACAAGTCTTGTGTGTAGCCGGCCGTGCCGCGATATGGCACGTGGAGCATGAAGGTATTGGTTTCAAGTTTGAACAACTCCATGGCCATGTGGTGCGGGGTGCCTACGCCAGGCGAGCCAAAACTGACTGAGCCTGGCCTGGCCTTCACTTGGCTGACCAAATCGGCCACCGACTTGATGCCCGTTTTGGGATGGGCCACCAACATCAAAGAACCGTAGGCGGCCATGGACACGGCGGAGAAATCTTTCACGGGGTCAAAGTTCACGTTTTTGTACATCTGTGAAGCCATGAGCATGGTGTTGGCGCCCATGAGAACCGTGTAGCCATCGGGGTTGGACTTGGCCACCGTGTCGGCGCCAATGTTGCCGCTGGCACCCGCTTGGTTTTGCACCACCACAGGTTGACCCAAGCGCTCAGACAAGCGCGGACTCACCACGCGGGCAATGGTGTCCATGCCGGTGCCCGGCGTGAAGGGCACCACAATTTTGATGGTCTGCGAAGGAAAGGCGCTTTGGGCCAAAGCACCCAAGCTGAAACCGCCTGCCAACAGGCTGCCCAGAACCCAGCTGGCCGTGGCCAACATGCTGCGTTTTTGAATGACTTTCATGAGGTGTCTCCTGAAGAATTTAAAGGGTCACAAGGGCGCTTCAAGCGCACTTGACACAAGGCGCTTCAAGCGCACTTTATTTGGCCGGTGGAATTTTAAAGAGGCGCTCGGCATTGCCTTCAAAAAATGCCTTGCGCACTTGCGGCGCCATGTCCAAGTTTTCCAGCATGGCCACTTCTTCGGGCACATATTGGTAAGGATAGTCCATGGCGTACAAAACGCGATCGGGGCCCATAAAGTCTTGCGTGAACTTGAGCGCGGCGCCCCATGCCACACCGCTGTTGGTGATGTGGAAGTTTTCGCGCAGATAGTCGCTGGGCTTGCGCTGGATGGGTTGCACGCTGGCATAGCGCTTGGACTTGACGGTAGCTGCGTGCATGTAATCTAAGCGGTAAGCCCAGAAAGGCAAGGCCTCGCCCATGTGGCCCAAAATAATTTGGAGCTTGGGAAACTTGTCAAACACGCCCGATGTAATCAGCCTCAAACCATGCAAACCGGTCTCAACACCAAAGCCATAAATGGCGCCATCCAGGCCTGCTTCAATGAAATGCTGAATCATGCTGGCGGGCATGGCATTGGGGTGTAAGTAAATGGGGGTGTCCATGGCTTCGGCGGCTTCAAAAATAGGCCAAAACTTGGTGTCCGACAAGTACTCGCCGTGGGTGTGAGAGTTAATCACAACCGAGTGCATGCCCAGCTGGTTCACACCGCGCTGAATTTCTTTGGCAGCGGCGGCAGGGTCTTGGGGCGCCACCGCAATCATGCCGACCAAGCGGTCGGGGTGCCGGCGAGTGGCTTCAGCCAAAATGTCGTTGGCCACAGGGGCAAACGCCACCGCGGTTTCTTTGTCCATGATCTGAACGCCAGGCGATGTGAGGCCAATGACCTGCACATCCACGCCCGCCTCGTCCATGTGTTGCAAGCGCAATTCGTCGAGGTCCACCAAGCAGCGCATGATGTGCTGTGCGCGCTCGCTGGGGCTGCTCATGTAAAAGCCCATCAGGTTTTTAAAGCCCACATCGACATCGTCTTTGGCCAAAATCTTTCTGTAAATGTCGAGCATTTCGGGCGGAGAGAAAGCCTCTTCGGTGGCAATACGGCGGTAGGGGCGTGCGGGCAATTGGGGCAGTGTCATGGTGGGCATGCGTTAAAAAATGAATCGCCTCATTGTGCATCCAAATGAAGGGCCCTGCAGTAAGTTGAATTGCTTACGCATGAGGTTTTGTCAATGTAAAAAGTGATCCTGAAAAGTGCGATGCCGGCGACCGGAAGCCACGCTAAGGGTAGGGCCTTAGGAGAGTCCCCGATTGCTGATTTTGGCTGTTCAAGTTAAAACACCCAACATTATTCCCACCTACTTGGAGCCATTGCACATGAAGCTGTCTGTTAACGGAAAGAGCCATTCGCTCGATGTCGAACCCGAGATGCCCTTGCTGTGGGCCCTGCGTGATGAACTCAACATCAAAGGCCCCAAGTTTGGGTGTGGCGTGGCCCAGTGCGGCGCTTGCACCGTGTTGCTCAATGGCGAGCCCGTGCGTTCTTGCTCTTACCCTGTTTCGGTGGCGGCAGGCCAAAAAGTGGTCACCATTGAAGGCTTGGCCGACAAAGGCAAATTGCATGCGGTGCAGCAAGCCTGGATTGACCATCAAGTGCCCCAGTGCGGCTATTGCCAAGGCGGCCAAATGTTGGCCGCTGTGGCCTTGCTCAAGAAAAAACCCAAGCCCACCGACGAAGACATCGATGCGGCCATGACCAACATCTGCCGCTGCGGCACCTATGCCCGCATTCGCACGGCCATTCACGCTGTGGCCAAAAAAGGAGCCCGCGCATGAGTCACCCTGACAAACTCCAACCCACCGATGCCGCCATGGACCGCCGTCATTTTCTGAAAGTGTCGGGCACCACGTCGGCCGGCATGTCCTTGGGATTTTTCTTGCCCGAAAAGGGTCAAGCCGCCGAAGCCGCCGGTGTCACGCCGCAGCTCAATGTGTGGGTTGAAATTGAAGCCAACAACACCATTGTGATTCGCTATGCACGCGCTGAAATGGGCCAGGGCAGCCTCACCTCGGCGCCCATGATCATTGCCGAAGAACTGGAAGCCGATTGGAAAACAGTGCGCGTTGAATACGCCACGGCACACGAAAACTTGCGCACCAAACGCGCCTATGGCGACATGGCTTCTGTGGGCAGCCGCACCATTCGCAATTCGCAAGAGTACTTGCGCAAAGCGGGTGCCACTTGCCGTGACATGTTGGTGACTGCCGCTGCCCAGAAATGGAACGTACCTGCCAGCGAGTGCAAAGCATCACTGAGCAAAGTGACCCATGCCGCCAGCAAACGCAGCCTGACCTACGGCCAATTGGCCGCCGATGCGGCCAAGCTGGAAGCCCCCAAAACAGTTCAACTCAAAGACCCCAAAGATTGGACCCTCATTGGCAAACCCATCCCCCGCGTCGACATCCCCGACATTGTGGTGGGCGCTCGCCAATACGGCATCGACACCCAATTGCCTGGCATGCTCCACGCCGCCGTGGCCGCCTGCCCAGTCTTCAACGGCAAGGTCAAATCCATGGATGCCTCCAAGGTGGAAAACCGCCGCGGCATTGTGAAGGTTTTGAACATGGGCGACTTTGTGGCCGTGGTGGCCGACAACTGGTGGCGCGCCAAAGAAGCCCTGCGTGAAGTAGCGGTAGAGTGGGACGTGGGCGAGCACGGCACCTTGAGCAGCGCAGCCATCATGGCGCACTTCAAAGCCGGCATGGAGCAGCCCGAGTTGGCTGTGGCTCGCAACGATGGCAATGCACCCGAAGCCATTGCCAAAGCAGCCAAAGTGCTTGAGGCCGATTACTTCACGCCCTACTTGGCCCACGCCACCATGGAGCCCATGGTGTGTACTGCTTGGTTGCAAGGCGACAAGCTGGATGTGTGGTCGTCTACGCAAAACCCGGAAGCCACACTGGCTGTGAGTGCCGCCAATGCCGGCGTACCGCAAGCCAATGTCAAGGTTCACCCGGTCCAACTGGGCGGTGGTTTGGGCCGCAAGAGCCCGCAAGACTTTACCAAGCAAGCCGTTCTGATTGCCAAGGCCATGGCCGGCAAGCCCGTCAAAATGCTCTGGACACGTGAAGAAGAAATCCAACACGGCACCTACCGACCCGCCAGCCTCGTGCGCTTCAAGGCAGGCATGAGCGCCAACGGCAAAGTAGAGGCGCTGCACATTCGCGTCAGCGCACCGTCGATATTGGCCTCACTTTTGAAGTTGCCCTTGCCCAAGGGCATTGATGGTCAGGCTGTGGCCAGTTTCAACGACCACCCCTACGACATTCCCAACACCTTGGTCGATTACGCGCAGCGCAACACCAATGTGCCCGTGGGCTTTTGGCGCTCGGTTGGCCACTCGCAAAACCCATTTGGCCGCGAATGTTTCATCGACGAATTGGCCTTGGCGGCTGGCAAAGATCCTGTGGCGTTCCGATTAGACATGTTGCCCAACGACGAAAAGTCAAAGCGCGACCGCGGTATTTTGCAAGCCGTCACCAAAGCAGCAGGCTGGGGCAGCACATTGCCCGCCGGCGTGTTTCGCGGTGTGGCCGAAACCGAAGGCTACGGCAGTTGGACCGCTTGCGTGTGCGAGGTGTCGGTC
>Ga0304728_1001890_pt1 | contig 14053 bp, 17 predicted proteins | sample C_130625_MF_Meta_FD_190476 | JGI IMG/M metagenome (GOLD analysis project Ga0304728, IMG submission 190476) | Freshwater microbial communities from Lake Croche, Canada to study carbon cycling - C_130625_MF_MetaG (v2) (version 2) | ecosystem: Environmental > Aquatic > Freshwater > Lake | place... | reverse complement strand
TCTGTCGATGCCGATGGATTCAACGCAGGATGACTAGTTGTGGCGGGACTTAATTCATACATTTTCTGTATATACATGTTTGATATATTTTATTATTATGTTGGTCGCTTTGGTAGCCATTACGTAGCTTTTAGTAGCAACGCTTGCTTTTTAGTCGCTACTACGTAGCTTTACCATTTACTGGTGGTCTTCTTCACATTAATCGCAACAGACGACTTCTTTTTCCCCTTGCTAGGATCATACGCCTCATCTTCATCATCGTCGCCCATCCCCTTGGAAATCTCCCAAAACTCTTTCGAACCCAGTTTGAAATCCGGACGCGTCTCGGCCTTGTACCAGAAGATCTGGTCATGCAGCTTGTTCGATTTCGCATTATTATTGATAACCAAGCACTCGAAGTTCTCCGTAGTCTGGTCCATCACAGAAGAAAAAGACTCCATCGTAGGAAACATCGACGCATAATTCTCCCAAATACGACGGCGATTGGTCATATAAGGTTCGCGCAAAATAAACACATAATCAATATTGGTTCGCAAGTTGGGAGGTATGCCTAAAGGATATTGCATGGTTATAATCAACATGACCTTCCAATGACGTCCGTTCATGAAAAGCAAGCGCATCATTTTGTCTCGCGTCCACGTCTGGTCGTACAAGCAATCGTCCAAGATAACGAAAGCGCGGGGATCGATCGTCGATTTCCGGTACATCTCAATATCTTTATTCATCTGTTTCAAGACCGCACGCTGACGTCGCAACACATTCTCGATCAATACTGTGTTGTATTCCTCGTGGATGAACAGCTTGGGAACGTGGCTCGCATAAAACCCGTTTCCGGCTTCTGTACCCGAAATAACCGTACCAATGGGAATATCCTGATGATGATACAAGAGATCGCGCACCAAGAAAGACTTACCCGTATCACGACGCCCAATCATAACAATAACGGGACCTTTATTCTCATCCGCTTTGAAAGTGATCCATCTCATATCGAATTTTTTAAGTTCCAAAGTCATTCTATTTTCTGTGTGGTTTGTAATACCGTTATACTATTTATTTAGCTAAAAGAACGATTCTCTTATTCGCGAATCAGAAGAGGAGGACAGCGAACGATTGGTTTATTTCTATAAAATTATCTATTTAGGGATTTCATATCGCCGATACTCATGACATCAACGGGATCTTCACCACCATTCCAAATTCATTACTCTAAACCTGGACCTCCGGTCTTGGACATCGCCAAGAATACAGACGCCCCCATTGGATCATACAATCCCTTTGATATCCAAGATCTACAGTTATACAACCCCGTATATAACCGGTTTTTCGATATGACACACCAAAATTTCGATAAAATTGCTCTAAACCATCGCTACCATATGAAGGATCCCAAACATATCTTGGACATCGAATCCCAAGAGGTCATAGATGCCCCCGTATTTATCAAATTCTCGCCCCTCTTGGACCCGTTTCGATACATGATCGGTAAATACGACGTCAAAGACCCTAGGATGCGAGCTATGCCTCGAATCGATAGTACCGAAGAGACCGCATGTAGCAAGATCTTGTCGCCCCACAACGCCTCTTACGTCGACTGTTTTTTCAACTATTTGGCGTCCAATCTTTTGCACCATCACGGGTTTGTTCACGGGATTGATTTCTACGGTTCTTATTTAGGTGTGCAGAAACAGTTCAAGGTGTGTACTACGGATGATATGGAGTATTTGCAAAACTCAGGGTTTTTTAACAAGCATCATGGCGATCTCTTTACGATAGATCATCCCACAATGATGGGTGGGGGTGGATACGGTCTCGAAGGAATTGCGGGATCTAGACGAAACCGTCGCAAGCTGTGTATCGACTCTGCTGCCAGTCATAATGTATCCGCATTTTCGGTGTGTGATTTAGAGACGGAAATCGAACATGCTCCTACGGACCCCAATGCATCAGCAGTGGTGGACATGGTATATACCAAACCAAAGGACGATACCCTGATGGACGAAACCTCCTCGGTTAGTCATGCAGATTCTTCGAGTGATTCGGGGTCTTCCGAAAACAACAGTAGCGAGGGTGAAGACGAGGGTGAAGACGAGGGTGAAGAAGGCGATGAAGACGTTTGGACAAGCGAGAGTGAACCTGAAGGCGACGATGATAATCCTTTGGTCGAAGACTTGGACGAAGACTTGGACGAAGACCAAGAGGAAGAAGAAATTTACGGATATATCAAAGATTTCCCCATACAAATGATATGTTTAGAGAAATGCGAGGGTACCTTGGACCAACTCTTCGTAAAAAAAGTTATCGACGAAGACCAAGCCGCAAGTGCATTATTCCAGGTTAACATGATCCTCTTAACCTACCAAAAAGCATTCAAGTTTACGCACAATGATTTACACACCAACAATATTATGTGGAAAACTACCGACAAAGACTACCTCTATTACAAGTTTCAAGGCAAGGTGTACAAGGTGCCAACCTATGGACGCATCTATAAAATCATCGATTTTGGCCGCAGCATTTACACCTTCCAGAAAAAGATGTTCTGTAGCGATAGTTTCGGACCGGGTGGGGATGCCGCTACACAATACAATTGCGAACCGTTTTTCAATGAGAATAAACCCCGGCTGGAACCCAACTATGCGTTTGACTTGTGCCGTATGGGGTCGTCCATATACGACTTTATTATTGATGAAGACGAGGATCCGAAGCGATACGATGAATTCCAAAAGACCATTGTGCGATGGTGCACGGATGATCGCGGAAAAAACGTATTGTACAAGAAGAATGGCGAAGAGCGCTACCCCAATTTCAAATTGTACAAAATGATCGCCCGAACGGTTCACGATCATACACCGGAGGCGCAACTAGAATTCCCCTTCTTTAGTCAATTCTTGGACTCTGAATCGGATGCTACTATCGATGTAATGATCGATTTGGATAGCCTGCCCCATTATTCTAATTAAAGGTAAATCAAATCAGTATGGATTGGATGAATGAAACATGTCTACCAGACATCACGTAGAAAATATTAGGTTATTATAGATAGATGTTTTCGAGAAGGTCAAACAGTTCCAAACGTAAAACTAACGCTAAATCGAACACCGCAACGAGTGGTTTTATCGGCACTTTACGCGAAGCTGCTATACACACCGGGCTTGCAAAAAGTGATCAACAACTCGGAAACGAAGCTATAATAACACTTTTGCGAGAAATCGATAACATTTCTTGTAGAAAATACTGAATTGATAGGAAAAATATTACCGTGTCGAAAATTGTTTCGTAATTTAGGTAGTAATATTGGATGCAATCCAATTAGACAAAAAAATACTGAATTGAAATCAATGTTCCTACCCGATACGGGTACGATTGGTAAATATATCAAAAAATTAATCAATGGAAAAACCCAATACACTCAAACCAAGAAAATCGATATTTTAACATCAGTAAAAGAACTTTGTATTACGTACAAGGATTATTTACAAAAATATGTAGAAGGTTCAGCGCATTTTGAAAAGGAAATGAATGAAAATTTTTGGAAAGGTGATGAAACGTGTTTAACGACACTATTGGGACTTTATGATTCCAAGAAGAATAGTTCGAGAAAAGGATCATCTTCTAGTGGCGGTAGAAATAAGACGTCTAAACGATATGTGCGTAAAACAATATAAATAAAGAACCCCGTTATAATATGTCTATCCAGTTAGGTGGATGGACCGTATCCCGACTTTAGCTCAGTTGGTAGAGCATTCGACTGTAGTGGTTTTTCAATGTTATCGAAATGTCGCTGGTTCGATTCCGGCAAGTCGGAAAAGGTCTTATCGAGACCCCGTATTTCAATACGCATATTCTCGTGCTTATTGAAATTTATTTATCTTTTTTGGAGTGTTCTTCTCCTCTTGAATCGTTTGGTGCGTCTTCGTTTTTTAGTGATTTTATTCATTTTTCCTCCTTTATTATATTGTTCACCACTAAAATTATATGTACGTGTAGTCGGCACAATTGGATTAAGTTTCGGTAGATTATATAGATGTAAATAGTGTAACATATCTGAATTATCATTTTCGAATTCTTGAAAATGTTTCACGCATTTATTTGCTTTACCAAAAAGTCCAGATGTTAGCTCACTTCTACATGCTTCTCTCAGTTCAGTGTATATTTTTTTTAGATTTTCTTTTGAATTAGATGGTAGAGGGGTCATAATGTCTTGTGATTTTTGTTTAAAACGTTGTCTTCCTGTATCAAAACCCCAGGTTATACCTCTATTAGGTCGAACCTTTTCAGTATAAAACTTGTAAATTTTGTTTTTATAATCGGTTAATTTCTCATCTGCTTCCTTAGCTTCTTCTTCTGTTTCCTTAGCTTTTTCAGCTTCCTTAGCTTTTTCAGCTTCTTCAGCTTCTTCTGCTTCCTTAGCTTTTTCAGCTTCTTCTTCTTCCTTAGCTTTTTCATCTAGCAGCTGGTATAGACTTTTTTGCCGTTTCCGTTCTTTCTCTTCTTTCTTATTTTTCGCTATCATTATCTGTTGCTCTTTTCGTTTAGATGCTTCTTCTTTTCGTTTAGATGCTTCTAATTGTCTCTCGAAATTTTTCTTATCTCTTTCTTCAGCCTCTATTGCTGAATTCAATTTAGCATTTAATGCGTCTACTACTTTTGTTATAGCTTCTCTTTGTGAGTTTAACGCGTTTACTAATGTTGTTATCGCATCTCCCTCTTCTTCTTCAATCACTTGTGATTTTAGTTTTTCTTCATTTTCTTCGTCCTCTTTTATGATATCTTTTGCCCGATTTATTTCTAACATACAGCGTATCCTTTCATCTATCTCTTTCTTACCTTGAACGTTTCTTTCTAAAGTTTCCAATATGTTCACCAGTTGTGTCGCTTGTATTTTCAATGCATCTACTATGTTCATTAATAATTGAATCATTTGTCTTTTCTCTTCTTTTATTATTTTGAGATCCCCTTGTTTTTCTACTGCATCTTTTGCTTTTAATACATTGATTTCTTCTAATTCTGCATCATTCTTTAATTTTTCGAATTCTGATTCATCATATTCTTCTTCGCCTTCTCTAATACTAGCTAAACTTGGAGTAAACATTTTACGCAATTTTTTACTCATTACAATACGTGTGTTATTACTTCTCTATATACTATACAATAGTTTTACAAAGTTATCCGCGTTTTATAATTATTATATTAGACTTATCTAAATATCTCCTAACCATGAAGAATTGTTTCATTCATCTTCTACATCTTTTCATTATTTCACAAAAATTTTGACACGAGTAATTGTCTCTAAAGATTAAGAGTTATATTCATTTTCGGAAAGCTAAAGATCCACTTATTATAATTTTACCAGTAATTGTTCATGCTCTTTGAGAAATTCATCGAAATCTCGAATACATTTTGGTTCCTCTAATTCTTTGCAACGATTAATAATCAAATTGTATTTTTCCATGATTCTTCTTTCATAGAATAAATAGTTTTTTCTGTAGGATCGCAAGATAACCTCATCTAGTTCTGATTCAAGTAAAGATTCAATGCGAGAAAGTCGTTCTCAATAGTTTCAATCATATTTTTAATTCCATCTAGATGGCTAGATGTAAAATCCTTGAATTTATATCTCGACGTTCGAAATCCAAATACATTTCTTACAGTGGGACGCACCTTCTTCTCAATAAAAACAACAAAATCACTAGCAAATATATATAGATTATACAACGCCCTAACTATATTATGGTACTCAGTTATCAATCCCACTCCATTTTTTGATAAAGGGCTCTTCATACGTTTACTAGATACCGAAGACCTACTAGATCGTGTACTGGACCGATTACCACCGTATCGTGTGTGTTTTCTCGTATTCACCCTAGCCATAATATATACGCTTCAACACTTCTATATAATGTAGACAAATATTATATAGAATACTGATTTATTATACAGAAGGAGAAGGAAAGGGGGTTTTAGTCAAGGTCGTCCGATTCTTTGCAGTATTCAATACCTTGTGTGTTGCAATACCATCCAATGTGCGAATACTTCGCATATGTTTATAAATACTGAAATCGATTTTGCCTTCTATCATGAGATATCCAACTAAAATGCACATGGAACCAATAACTAAACCTAATATACACAATAAAAGAGCAGGAGAAAAGTGCATTTTGTAATAGAAACGATTCAATATGAATCCCAAAATGGCCTGTGTTATAAAGAGTCCCATAATGGTTCCAGGATTCAACCAATCGAACGTAGTAAATTCCAACAAACTAGGAATATATTGACAGATGAAAATCGCAATACCAATAATATAAGTCAAGTGCCCGAAATTGAAAAGATCCTTCGTAAAAGTAGAGGCTCCTTTAACAAAGAAAGTACGATACATCAACACACATGTAGATATAATAACCATGGCCAAAGAAGAGAGTTCGATATCTTCAAAGGGATTTTTATCAAATTTCGCAAAATAATCACTATCAATAAAGTCGGCACCCATAGCAATAGTAATCGCAACGGCTCCATAAAGCAACATGCGCTTTGCAGTTGCCCCCTTCTTTTCCTCAATGTACAAATACGTTATAGATACCAAGAATAGAATAGTTGCAATATATCCAAAAATCTCTAAAGCATTTGGAAAAAGTTGGAAATCCATATGTGAATAAATCGAAAATGTTATGATTTGAAAACAGTAGAGCGCGCTATACAGACCCGGATTTACATGCAAAGCACCGAAAGTTACCAATATATATTTCAAATATCGCAATCCTCCGTAAAATAATACATTTATGTCGTTCGATTTTTTAAGGAGCTGATTATATAATGTTGTAAAATCCGTTTTTTGGAAAATTAATAAATAAGTGGATGTTATAATAATAAAGACAATAGAGAGGATAAATAAAAAGGAAAATACTTCGACTTCACCTTCTTGGAAAACGATCGGTAAAAGTGCGTCTAAAATGAGTCCTAATACTCCTGCACCTAATCCGATCAAATAATTATTCATAGATTCTATCTTATCTTATATAGATAAAATCTATTGATAAGGATCATTAAAACTCGGGTTTATCAGTAAATACTTGTGTAGTTTCCGTATTCAGAACCTTGGTTTCGGTTACCACATTGAAAAAGTCCGTTATCATGGTGCTACAGTTGAAAAAGATAAACCCGCCGGTTAGTGAAGATACCAATACAATGAGTGCGTCGCGTACGGTTTCTTTCAATGGCTTGGACTCGTCCAAGTACTTCATCTCTACGAATTTGGAGACACAGAATAGAGATGTTATAATAATCGCTAAAACAAAGAGTTCTTGCATAATCGATATAATATGTTGTTCGGTATTTTGGATCCATTCTTACCGCATTCTTTATCCGCATTCTTTATCCGCAGATTAGAGCTCTTCAATATCTAATGTCAACGAGATATTCTCATTCGAAGAAGGGGCGGATGAGCCCTTGACGTCCAAGTCCAAGATATCCAATCCTGCTAAATCAATGGTATCTGTATGGATTTTGATGCGATCTTCATCGGCATCCTGTTCCTCCTCCATCTTACGACGAAGGTGGTTGTCCATACTAACCTGTTCTAACCGTTCAATCGTTTTAGGAGCATTCACCTCTTGGACTTTGTCTTCGCCGTCCAAGACCGCATCGAAATCGTTAAAGGTTAGCCTAGTTGACACTTTCTCATTGTCCAAGTTTTGAATCGTGGGCACAACAGCAGGAGGTTCTTCCTCTTTCCCCTTTTCTTCGGGCTTGGACTCAGAAGAATCAATCGAATCCGCGGTAGAACTTCCTAAAGTAGGTTCTTGCGCTAGACCGGAATCCTGGGATAACACCGGTTCCTTGATGGTTTCTACAAAGACCTCTTCCTCTTCTTCAATGCTCTCATCCATGTAAGCCCGGATAATGGCCTCGGTAGGAATACTTTCACGAATGGCGGTTAGAATGCATTCTTGGACAATCATCTCCAATTCGCGATTGTTCTTCTGGATCTGCAGTGGTGAAACATTCTTCTCGAATAAATACACATTCGTATACACTTTTCTGGCGGCGTGGATATAGACCTTGTGAATAAAATGATCCAATTTAGGGATCGAGATATCGATCTTTTTCTGACGATTGCCCACGCGAATACACGTCAAGACTTTGAGTTGGATAATATGGACACACGTTATCAAATCTTCTAAATAGTTGCATCCACTGCGTTCAATGATTCTTGCGCGTTCTTCCTCCACGATAACAGAATTCCATTTAGGGACGCGACACAAGAGGTTTTGGAAGGTCATCAAATATTTTCCCAGTTCGTCCGTGTCCGCGCACATTTTCCAAGACTCATTGAAAATGGATCGAATCCCCTCAATAACCAGGGGACTAAAAATACTAACTAAACGACTACACCATTCATTCTTGGCCTCGTGCAAATTCGAAATCACGAAATCGTCCATTTACATATGGCGGATATTCTTGGACCGAGGCTTTTAACGAAGAACTATCCAACTCACACTAGACAAGACGAATATATTTTTGAAACATCTTGGATCTTTCTATATCATTCAAGTTGATTAATATATTGGATATTATGATGATAATACACCCCAATATTTTAGATATTCCGATTTCTTCGTTAAAGAAATAATATCCAGAAAATAATGACAAAATAATAGATATTTTCGAAAAAATAGAATATTCTATAGAAGTTATATATTCTAATGAAAGATTGTATGCTAAAAATCCAATATTAGAAAGAGAAAGGATAAATAAACATGCATACTTCAATTCTTTTGCGGTTGGAAATGTACGTCGAAACTCAGGAAACACTGGTTTAACTATATTCATCGGAATATACGTATACACAAGCCATATCGCTAATATTAGAAAAAATCCGCCAAAATTTATGTTTAACATACTTTGAATCGGCGTCAAAATATCGGCCATATCTTTCGAAAAAACAAGGACAAATGAATTCGCAATAATTGATAAAGTTAATAAAGAAAGACCTATTATATAATTTTGTATACTTGTAGTATTCTTTTTAGTATTTACTATGGTACTCCAATTAAGAATAATCGCTCCAACAACACATAGAATCCCGGCAATATAATCAATTTCTACAATTTTAACATTGTTTAGATAATGCGCAATCCCTAATACAGGGAACATATTAAACGAGGTTAGCGGAATCACTACACTCAGTGGTAAAAATAGATAGGACAAAATACGTGTTATTGTGCCAATTTGATCTAATACTGATGCACCAAATACTCTTGGATTGAGTAAATTCGAAATAGGATCTTTGGACAAATGTAAAAAGTTGGGAAGTGTCGTATTGTTTATCTTGAAATAAGATGGATCTACAATATATTTATATCCAACCATAATAAATGAGAATAATAACAAACTGAATGCCAAAATAAGAAGATTCGTTAAAACATTATATTTCGCCGACTTAAAGAATACGGAAGCAATATTTGTTCCGATCAAATAAATAAATAAACATAGCCAAAGACTTTATTATTCATAATAGTATATCTAGGTATAAATTATTATACAAAAACTATAATAATAATTTGAATAAAATATCTGAATATACAATAGTGAATATCGCTATACAATAGTCATATCATGATCATGTTGAACCGACCTCCCAGAATTACTCCAAATGATAAAAGATGTCGTGAACAACGTTCGCCATTCATACGTCTTGATACAATATCCAAGAATATTCCATCTCATCAAAGATCTTGGGCTATAGAGTGATTGAATCCAGATAAACCGAAATCAATACCGATGCGACCCATAACCGAACCTTTAGATGAACCCGCTCCTTTCCAAAACACGAATCAGGGTGATTCTAACCCTAATGTTAATACTATGGTTCGACATAATTTTGCTCCTCCTATGCGAACAATTGCAACACCTAAATCCAATGCGAAGTCTACTAGCACTGCACCCACTGGTGATAAGTGGTGGAATGATCTTCGATAAATGAAATGATCTTCGATAAATGAAATGATCTTCGATAAATGAAATGATCTTCGATAAATTATATAATAGTATTATTTATATAATGAAACATACTCTTTCTAAACGCAGACTATCTAAACGAAATGGGAGATCAAAAAACCGAAGGTCTATGCGTCGCCGCCGAATAATGGGAGGCGAAGGTGCTCTTGCAAAGGCAGTTAATGCTATTAAACAATCTGGAGAATCCGAACTACAGGTAATTACACGCGTATTGAATATGACTAACACTGATCTTGAAGCTATACCAGAAAATGGTAGATCAAATATAGAAATAATACATCAACATGCGATAAAAGTAGATCCTGACTATAGAGGAAATATAACTAATACAGCAGACGTAGCAGTCGTACTGAATACATATATAGAAGATAAAAAAAAGAATCTATCTAACCCGATATATCGCTTGTATAAACACGCGTTAGGAATATCTGATTTTGAGAATTATGTCAAAACGGTGAAACAGAAGATGGCGGAGAAAGTAGCCGCGAAGGAGGAAGAGGCACGACAAGAAGAAGTAGCCGCGAAGGAGGAAGAGGCACGACAAAACGGAGTTAGCACGAAAATAGATGATGCCGCAAAAACTGTTACACTTTATTATAATGAATCGTCAATGTGGCAACATCTTAATATACAAAATCCAAATGGGTATATATCATCTTATGGACAGAGCCTCCGGGAGAACTACCTAGGATATAATGTAATTGAAAAAAGAGTAGCATAAAAATAATAAAACAACAAATCCCACAATGAAGGGGGCTTGGATAGTGCGTAATAGTTGGGGGTCTAAGTGGGGCGCTGCTGGATATTTTTATCTTCCATACCCTTATTTAACGAACCTAGATTTGGCGGGTGATTTGTGGGCATTGGACACAGTGAAATAAATATATCTGTTTATTTTATAATATAAAAATGTCCGGTGAAGAAGATCTAGGAAATGATCATACGAGAGCTTCAATACCCAGTGAAGAAGATGAAGATGGATATGATCCTACGAGAGCTTCAATGATAAGTGAATTCGATGCCCACGCGGATCTAGGAACCGGCTTTAAATATCAGAATGAACACCTTGCCAAAGAAGCCGCGAAAAAAGAAGGATTTGGCTATAAAATTGATTATGACAATAAAACTGTTTCATTATATTTAAATATATCTAGAATAATTCAAACACAAGCCAAACCTTCCAAAATATATGCATTAGAAAGTATGTTGAGAAATCAATACCCTGGATATGAAATAAAAGCACAACGAATCGGCGGTCGATCCAAGAAAATGAGAGAAAAAAGATTAACAAAATCCAGAAAATCCAAAAAGAAGGGAAAGACATTTAGGAAAAAAGGGTTCTTCTTCTAAAAACAAAATTGATCTGCTTTTTCTCGAAATAAAAGGTTAGCATAGCTTTCGCTAAAATGAATCTGATTATTGTTTTGTTCCTTGTCTTGATCGCGGCCTCCATGTTTACTGGCGTCTCTGCTACAAAAGCATCGCGCCGTCGGGCTCGGAATAACTACCGGAATACCCGTTATGCGGTTTCGCAAGAGGAAAATCTTGCACGAATCCTCGGCTCCAACGAGCTCTCCCTTTTCAATGTCGATCAGATGCGTTCTAATGGACATTATAACAAAGCCATGTGCGGCTACATGAACGAGCATATGTTTATCAATGGCTCGCTTGTGGAATACACAGAGGCCGTCCAATCGGCCTTTACCAAAGAATATTTTGCAACTATTTACCAAAGAAAATACTTCCCCTTGACACACAGGCCTGCAGGTGAGGTCTGGCTCAATGCCACCGAAAACCATGTGCGGCGTTTCTATAGACTCCATTGTCCTACTCCGATTGAATACGATGTCCTTCTAACAGGAGTCGTCGCTTTCGTCTTCTTCTGGTGCTGTATACTAACTATGATGTCGTGTTTCTTATGTATGTTTCGTTATATGGAAGAACAAGCAAAAACGAAAAGAATGGAAAGAGAACGGCGCGAAAGACACCGTCTTCGATAAACTAGATCTAGATTAGACTTGTATATGATTTCTTCCGTGTGCCTTCTTCCGTCTGCCTTCTTCCGTCTGCCTTCTTCCGTCTGCCTTCTGCCTTACATTTTTATTGTGTCGACCACACTTTATCTATAGGTGTTAAACAAAACATCCATAATGGGCAAAAACAAACAATAGTTGCAATTTAGCAATCGATGATGTTTTACGTGATGGTCATACAACACCGAAGAGTGCGACACTAATCCGCTCGTAATATAGAGATAAATCGTGATAAAATGCTCCGCCCAATTCATCTGCAAAAAGACGATGGGCAGGGCCAGGGCAAAGACCAGCGCCGACACATCGACCAAATCGAAATAGAATGTATCGAATGGATGGACATCTATAATGGTGTGGTGGGTAGAATGAAAATTTCGGTAAAACCACCGCAGATGGACTAGCCGGTGGTATGCGTAATACAGGATCTCCACGAGAACAACATAGGCTGCGATTTGGACCAAGGACTGCGACCATGTATGAACGTCGTTTGTGATGTATTTGTGAAATACATAGATCGATAGGAGGAGGCCTTCGACTATGGCGATTCCCGAAGACACCGCCATAGTAGCCGCCTTTTTTTGGTAGATCTCAACCGTGTCGTTTGGATTGAAAAACGGTTTACCGAATGCCTCGCATATACCGTAGGCCGTCCCTACTGCTAATCCAAAGGTACCTATGAAAAACCCGATCGACCAAACAACGTCCATTTTACTACAGATACTCATAATATGATCAAAGAGTTTATATGGATTTCGTATATCGTTTAGAGCGACGACGACAGCGACACAACTCTTGGAAAAAAGAGAATGTCCAAGCACGACATCATGAGCAATTTCTCGCATCGATATTCCGCGCGTATTTTGTGAAATTGCATCTGCACACCAATCTTTTCTTTTGCGCCCCATCTTGTTGAGCATTGGATCCATTCCATTAAATCGATACAAGACAACCCTTCTTCATACGCGGCCGACACGGCATCAACTAGTAAGGCGTGATCTATTGATCCACAGGACAAGTCCAAGAGTTGATCAAAGAGGGTATATCGATCAGGCATCCACCGGGGTCCATAGACCCTCGACAAATGGTATTGATGTAGATTCTGGACTTGGCCATCGGGATCCATATATTCCGGCACATAAATCTCGCAAAAACGGGATAAAATCGGATTCAACAGTTTTTCCTTGTTTTCTACTACAATGAAAAACCGCGTATTATAACTAAAGAGCTCAATGCATCTACGCAGGGCACTCTGCGCATCAATTGTCAAACTATCTGCGTTAAATAGGACGATGGTTTTGAACGAAACCCCTTGCATTCCTTGGACATTGGTTTTGGCGAAGAACTTTAGCTCATCTCGGATAAACTTGATGCCCTTACCATGCGTGCAATTAACAAACATAACATTGGTTTTGAGTTTGGCTTTATCTTGGTCGTAGATCTTGTTGATAAACTCATAGACCAAGGTGCGCTTCCCAGTACCGGGAGATCCGTGGAAAATCAGATGGGGCACTGTTTTGGTGCGGTAAAAATAATCCAGTTTTTGGCGGATGGAATCGTGGATGGGTAGTTGGTCCATGGATCCTATGGATGAATCGATCAATTGGTTAGTAGATTCTTGGACAAAGTATTTAGGCTGTTTTCCAAGATTTAGGAGTTTTGGTATTCTAGGGATCTTGAATCTTAGAAAATGAATATAACGATTTCAATATATATATAGTATTATAATAAAAATGACTAAATATAGCGGTGAACCCTCTCGAACAAATGATGATAGCGTTAAAATTGATGCTCCTATGAAAGAATCATGGATAAAGTTAAACGCAATGGATTATTCGAAGAAAACACACAAAGAACTTGTTGCAATTTGCAAAGAAACGAATATCAAGGGATATAGTGGAAAGAAAAAGGATGCTATTATAAAACTCTTGATAGAAGGTACGATAGAAGGTACGATAGAAGGTACGATAGAAGGTACGATAGAAACTTCAAAGTCTTCTGCATCG
>Ga0304728_1001887_pt1 | contig 14070 bp, 12 predicted proteins | sample C_130625_MF_Meta_FD_190476 | JGI IMG/M metagenome (GOLD analysis project Ga0304728, IMG submission 190476) | Freshwater microbial communities from Lake Croche, Canada to study carbon cycling - C_130625_MF_MetaG (v2) (version 2) | ecosystem: Environmental > Aquatic > Freshwater > Lake | place... | reverse complement strand
GTGGATGCCAATAATTTATCGAATTTACCTGGACGAACTTTTTACTTCTCCATCAAATATCAAATCATTAATAAAAAATAAAACAATCAATCATGAAAAAACTATTCACTCAAACCATTCTTGCTTCCTTAGTAACCTTTACTTTAATGTCTTGTTCTAAAACAAGTGATATGCCTGTAGTAAACAATACGCCAGTCACTGCCACTGTTAAGGACCTCGTTGCAGATACTGTAATTGGTGTTGATCCAAAAACTGGGCCTTACAGTGCTGGCAAGTATACTTATTATAGTATTGAAAATAATGCGATAGTGCCTAATACAGATAGCGCTAGCACAAAATGGGATTTGGCTTTCCTATCAACAAGAATTTTAACCAATGGAGGAACCAGTGGATCTGGAAAGGGCGGGGCTTTTATATACAAGGGTTTATTTGAGGACATCAAAACCATTGCACCAGATTCTGTTTTTAAAACCGATGCTGCACCGGTTTATGCCATCACCACTGGCAGTGGTAAAGGATGGTATAACTATGATCAATTAACTAGTTTAATCACTCCAATTGCAGGAAGAGTCTTGGTCATTAAAACAGCTTCAGGAAAATATGCCAAGCTTGAAATTTTGTCTTATTATAAAGGAGGGGTAATTTTAAGCCCAACTGCTTCGGACGCAGATAAATTAACCAAGCAACGCTATTATACTTTTAGATTTACTTACCAACCCAATGGAACAACCAGTTTTTAATCAATCAAATAGTTGATGGCGTAGTACTTTCCCCCAAAAGCTCCCTTCTGACAGCCCCTTTTGGGGCTGTTGTTGTTTTAATTACTTTGCTTTAAAACTCCATGTAAAATTAAATTCGGCTACTACTTCGCCTTTTGAATTCGTGCCCACCGATTTACAAATTAATGTTTTTCCTTCTCCAGTGGCAATGGCTTCATTGATGGCCGTTTGAATTGCGAGGCCATCTTCACAGGTGAATAAGACAACACCTGTTGCTTTTTTTACAAATGCTACTTCCATCTTTACTACCAACATACTTACTTTAGGTTGGCGTTGATATACTTGCGCAAAAGCCAACATACCACTGCACATTTCTGCCGCCATGGCTTCCACTGCAAAATAAATAGATTGAAAAGGGTTTTGGCTAAACCAAGAGTAGCGAATGCGCACTACACATTTAAGGTCATCAAAATAGTGAATTCTTAAACCCGCAAAAAAAGCGGCTGGTAATTTTTGAAATAAGAAAAAGCGAAAGGAAATCGGGTTAGTAATTAAACGACTGAATTTATTAAAAGCGGGATTCATAGTAAAAAAGCTTGTATCATAAAATTAAGGATAATTAAGCTATTTGCGATTCCTATCAATAAACATCCTGAAACTAGGCCTGCATTAGAAATGAGCGCTTTGGAATTGAAAAAAAGGCAGTTTTTAAGCGGGCCTTTACAAGTTAATGACCTAATTTTAAGACCAAAACCATAACCTATGCCAAAAGGACTTCAAACCTATGATTATATTGTCTTTGTCTTGTATTTTTTAATCATAGCCAGCTATGGATTTTGGATTTATAAACGCAAGCAATCAGCCACTGCTAATTCAACCGATTTCTTTTTAGCAGAAGGTCAATTAACTTGGTGGGCCATTGGTGCTTCCTTGATTGCATCCAATATATCTGCAGAGCAATTTATAGGCATGAGTGGAAATGGCTTTAGACTAGGTATTGCTATCTCTGCTTATGAGTGGATCGCTGCAGTTTCTTTGGTAGTGGTAGCTGTTTTTTTTATGCCAGTGTATTTGAAAAATAGCATTTACACCATGCCACAGTTTTTAAAAACTAGATATAACGAAACAGTGGCCATGATCATGGCCATCTTTTGGTTGTTCTTATACATATTTGTCAACCTTACCTCCATTTTATATTTAGGAGCCATCGCCATTAATAATTTAACTGGCGGTGCGAACTTTCACTTAATTATGATAGGCCTTGCCTTGTTTGCCTTGTTTATCACTTTAGGTGGCATGAAAGTAATTGGCTATACCGATGTAATTCAAGTATTGGTTTTAACCGTGGGCGGATTGATTACTTCTTATATCGCATTAACGGTAGTGAGTCAAAAATTTGGTTATGGAAATAATGCCATTGCTGGGTTCAATCATTTATTAAAAGTAGCCCCCGATCATTTTAAAATGATTTTTGATAAACCAAGTACAGGGGCCACACAAAAACAAATTGACGATTATTCAAGCCTACCAGGACTAGCCATGATGGCAGCTGGTATGTGGGTTGCGAATTTAAATTACTGGGGATGTAATCAATACATTACACAGAGAGCCTTGGGCGCCGATCTAAAAACTGCAAGGACTGGAATATTATTTGCAGCCTTTTTAAAATTGATGATGCCCATCTTAGTGGTATTACCAGGGATTGCTGCCTATGTGCTTCATCAAAATGGAGCATTGCAACAAGAAATGTTAAGCAATGGTAGTTTAAATCAAGACAATGCGTATTCTTCAGTGGTAGGATTTTTACCAATTGGCCTAAAAGGCCTATCCATGGCGGCTTTAACAGCAGCCATAGTGGCTTCATTGGCAGGCAAGGCCAATAGTATATCTACTATTTATTCTTTAGATATTTATAAAAAATATATTAATACGGATGCCTCAGACAAAAAAACAGTAAGCACAGGACGCATCATCATTATTATTTCTTTGATCATCGCCATAATTATAAATTGGAATGATACTTTAGGTATTGGAGGTAAAGGAGGTTTTGAATTCATTCAAAAATATACAGGTTATATTTCACCTGCCATCTTCCCTGTTTTCTTATTGGGTTTCTTTTGGAAAAAAGCAACTTCAAAAGCGGCCATCACTGGTATCATTGTAGGTGTTATATTGTCTATTGTCTTTGATAAATTTATTGTGGGCTGGGCGGGTCATGAAACAATGATCTATACTGCTTATTCTAATGGACATGGTGGATTCGAAATTCCTTACCTCATTCAAATGGGCTTGGTTTTTGGATTTACCATGCTCACGATGATTTTGGTAAGTTTAATAGACAAGACCGGACAAACCCATGAAAATGATTTAATAGCAGATAATTCTAAATACAAATTATCGAATGCAAATTTGGCCATGGTCATTATTGTATTGGGATTAGTAGCTGCTATGTACATTCGTTTTTGGTAATTCATCTTTAATAAAATGCACCTAATAAAGATTAAATTGATATCCTATCTTGCTTTCTTATTTGTTTTGACAAGTAGATTGCATGCACAAAATAAAAATGCAGTAGATCAAAAAACACAATTAATTATCCATGTGCAACTGATAGACGGTACAGGGAAGCCTGCTTATAGTGCATCGGTAAGAATGCAGGGTAAAAAAATTATTGAAGTAGGGCAATTAAAAGCCAATACAAATGAGCAGGTAATTGATGGCAAAGGACTTGTGCTAGCCCCTGGTTTTATTGACTCTCATAGCCATCATTTTGGCGATTTAGACAGTCATCCAGAAGCCTTGCCCACCAACAATCAAGGCATCACTACCATTATCATTGGACAAGATGGAGAGAGTTTCCCGATGGATACTATTGCCAAAAGAATGAAAGCACAACCTATGGCTATTAATGTAGGTACTTATACGGGGCAAGCTAGCTTAAGAGAAGAAGTAATGGGAGAGAAGGATGTATTTAGAGCAGCTACGCAAACAGAAATAGATAAAATGAAAGGGCTGTTAAAAAAAGAATTGAATAAAGGATCTTTTGGTTTATCTACAGGATTAGAATATGAGCAAGCTTTTTTCTCCACTAAAGATGAAGTAATACAACTAGCCAAAGTTGCCGCAGTTGCTAAGACGAGATACATGAGTCATATTAGAAGCGAGGACATAAGAATGACAGCTGCGATTGATGAAATTATAGAAATTGGCAGGGTAACCAAAATGCCTGTACAAATCTCCCATATCAAATTGGGTATGAAAAATGATTGGGGAACAGCGCCACAACTAATTGAAAAATTAGAAAAAGCAAGAGCAGCAGGCATCAATATTACTGCAGATGTTTATCCATATACTTATTGGAATTCAACTTTAAGGGTACTATTTCCCCAAAGAGATTATACCAATCCAGTAAGTGCTGAATTTGCAGTCAACCAAGTTTTTGATGCCAATCAATCCTATTTAGTCAAGTATGCACCTATCGAAGCCTATAGGGGTAAAACGATTGCAGCCATTGCAGCGATGAGAAACGAAAAACCATCGGTCACTCTAATGGCCTTGATTGCCATTGCTTCAGATTTCAAAGAAAAAAATCCAGATTTCAAAGGCACCATTGATGCCATTGCCGCCAAAGCGATGTCAGAAAAAGATGTGGCTAGTTTTATTGCTTGGCCCCATGCCAATATTTGTTCAGACGGCAATGCAGGCGGCCATCCTAGAGGTCATGGTACCTTTACAAGAATATTGGGTAAGTATGTAAGAGAAGACAAAATAATTACTTTGGAAAGGGCTATCTATAAAATGACTGGCTTAAGCGCCAAACATTTGGGCATCAAAGATCGCGGGGTGATTGCGGTGGGTAATTATGCAGACCTGGTTTTATTTAATCCAAGTACAGTAAAAGATAATGCCAATATTCAAGACAGTAGGGCTTTGTCCACAGGTATTGAAATGGTTTGGATCAATGGTCAACTCACTTATAAAAATCAAAAAGCAACAGGAAATTATCCTGGTGTTTTGATAAAAAGATAAATTTTAAAAAAGTATAATAGTAAAAGATGACCAATGCAATTGTATTAACCAATGGTTTATTAAAATCATTGGATGCGAAAACTGCACACGGACTTATTAGAGGTACAGAAAGATTTACCATCAAAGGAGTGATAGACTGCGCAGCTACTGCTGGACAGGATGCTGGAATATTATTAGATGGTAAAAATAGAAATATTCCCGTTTTCGAAAATTTAAAAGAGGCGGTAAACGCGCTTACTGATATTCAATTTTTAGTGATTGGTGTGGCCACCGTAGGAGGAAGATTGCCTAGTAATATGTTAAGCACCATCATTGAATCCCTTCATGCTGGAATATCCATAGTGAATGGTTTACATGAATATTTAAATGATAAACCTGAGCTAGTAGCACTTGCCAAAGAAAAAGGGGTACAATTGATTGATGTAAGAAAACCAAAGACAAGGGAAGAACTTAGTTTTTGGACAGGAGATATTTATAAAGTGACTGCGCCCATCATTGCAGTCATAGGCATGGATTGCGCCATGGGCAAAAGAACCACGGCTAGAATCTTAAGACAGGCCTGTGAAGCCAATGGACTCAAAGCCCAAATGATTTACACGGGACAAACAGGTTGGTTGCAAGGTGGTAAGTATGGTTTTATTTTTGATTCTACCTTAAATGATTTTGTTTCTGGCGAATTAGAAAATGCCATTCTTACTTGTTGGAAAGAGACCGCACCTGATTTTATTTTCTTGGAAGGGCAGTCTTCCTTAAGAAATCCAAGTGGTCCCTGTGGTATTGAGTTATTGATATCGGGGAATGCGAAACATGTAATATTATTGTTTGCACCAAAGCGTAAATATTTTGACCACGATGAAAAATGGGGCACCATACCTAGCGTTGAATCTGAAATAGAAATTATTGAAAAATTAGGTTCAAAAGTAATAGCCGTAGGAATTCATACAGAAGACTGTACCACTGAGGAAGCCTTTGCCTTTCAAAAACAGTACGAACAAAAATTAAAAATCCCCGTACTATTACCCATTCAAGAAGGGGTTGAAAAAATAATACCCAGTTTACAATCATTGGTCAAATAAACCAATCCTACTATTATGAAAATTATTGCAGTACGATCTTATCTAAAAAAAATGGCTTTAACCAAGCCTTATACCATTGCTTATAGTACTTTCTCCGATGTAAGTTTGGCTTTTTTTGAAGTAGAGTTAGCGAATGGCATGGTGGGCTGTGGTTCTGGAAGCCCAGCGGGAGAAGTGGTGGGAGAAACGACTGCGCAAACTGCTGTTAATTTAGAAACTGAATTTGTTAAAAATTTTGTAGGCAGAGACATTCGTCATTTTCAAAAAATGATTTATGAAAGCAGACAACATTTTGACCATTTACCTGGAACACAGGCCGCCATTGATATAGCCATGCACGATGCCTTTGGTAAATTCATGGGCATTTCAGTAGCTGAATTCTATGGACAAAAAATAAAAGCCCTACCTACCTCTATTACCATTGGTATTAAATCAGTCAAAGAAACCATAGAAGATGCTGCAGGTTTTTTAAGCCTAGGTTTTAAAGTATTAAAAGTAAAACTAGGATTGAATGTTGACGAGGATATTGAAAAAATTATTAAGCTGCATGAAAAATATCCAAGGGAATATATTATAAGAGTAGACCCGAATCAGGGCTATAGCTTGGCCGATTTAAATAAATTTATAGAGGCTACTAAAAAAGTAGGTGTTGAATTAATAGAGCAACCCTTAGCTGTGGGTAAGGAATTAGAATTGTTAAAAGTAGATCCTGCTTACCGTTCCATATTAATGGGAGATGAATCACTGAAAGACCCACAGGCTGCATTGGAATATGCCATCAGCAAACCCTTTGGTGTGTACAATATTAAATTAATGAAATGTGGGGGCATCATGGGGGCGATGGAAATTGCGACCATTGCTAAGAACGCCAACATAAATTTATTCTGGGGTTGTAATGATGAAAGTATTCTTAGCATCACAGCAGCACTGCATGCTGCTTATTGTTGTACCAATACCAAGTACATAGATCTAGATGGAAGTTTTGATTTGGCTGAAGATTTAGTGACTGGTGGTTTTGAATTAATTGATGGCTATATGCATATCAATAGCCAGCCTGGTTTTGGGGTTACAAAACTATAGTGAACTTTATATAGAATGTACTAAATTGTAGCATGGAAGTACTCAAACCCAAAATAGGAGTAAGTATTGCTACTTTTTTAGTGGTGAGTGTAATTATTGGTTCTGGTGTATTTAAGAAGTTGGCACCCATGTCTCAAGCGCTGGGCTCTCCCTTATTAGTGATTCTTTGTTGGGTAGTTGCCGGCCTTATTAGTTTAGCAGGCGCTTTGTCCACTGCAGAAATGGTAAGTATGTTTCCTAATTCAGGCGGAGAGTATTTTTATTTTCAAAAAGTATATGGTCGCTTTTTTTCTTTTATGTATGGATGGGCCAGTTTCACCGTTATTAAAACGGCTTCAATTGCAGCCTTGGCTTTTATTTTTGCCCAATCCTTAACAAGTTTATTTCCACTTCCTATTGTAGGAGACAGTATTAGCTTTTTAGGTATAGCAATTTCACAGACTTTCTTTATTAAATTAGTAGCTTCCTTTTTAATTATAGCACTCACCTTATTAAATTATAGGGGTGCACAGTTTGCAAGTAAATTAAGCACAGTCTTAACTTATTTAATGCTAACCAGCATTGTTGTATTTTTAGCCATTGGTTTTGGTTCTTCCCAAGGAAGTATTTCGAATGTAACCACTACAAGTCATTTACCCAATGCCCCCGATTTACATGGATTTAGTTTGCTGAAAGCCTTATTTGTAGCTAGTTTGGGTGCTTTTTGGGGCTATGAAGGATGGAATGGAATTGCCTATATTGGAGAGGAAATAAAAAATCCAAAAAGAAACTTACCACTCGCATTAGGCATTGGTACTTTAATAGTTATGACTGCTTATGTTTTATTAAACATTGTTTTTGTATATATTTTACCTATTGATTATTTCATACAACTTACTCCTAATAAAATTGCTGCTGTAGAAGTAGCGGGTAAACTAAGCGGACCTTTTGGAATGATACTTGTAGCTAGTTTAATAGTAGTGACTACTTTGAATGCAACTAATAGTACCATTTTAACTTCGGCTAGAATGATGTATGCAATGGCCAGAGATAAATTATTTTTTTATAAAGCAGCGAACGTGCATCCAAAATACAATACGCCCGATATAGCATTATTCATTCAAGCATTTTGGGCCATTGCCTTGGTTTTCTCAGGTAGCTTTGATCAATTAACTGATATGTTGGTTTTTGCTTCTTTTATATTTTATGGAAGTACAGCACTGGGGGTAATTATATTAAGAGTAAAGCATCCAGAATATGAAAGAAAGTATAAAGTCATTGGCTACCCTTTTGTGCCAGGCTTATTTTTACTATTCTGTGCAGCCTTATTTGTGATTACCATTTTAAATAAACCCTATGAAGCTATATGGGGCTTAAGCCTTATTGCTACTGGATTCCCGGTGTACTGGTGGTTGAATCGTAAATAACTACTTTCTCCCACAAATGCCCGTAATTGTTTCTGAATACATCATGAATGGGATGAAATTGGTAAATTTCTTCTTCTTCAGCAGAATCAAAAAAGCAAAGCCAAGAATAAGTATAATCTCTTACAATGACTGCTCTATCGGTAGCCGCGGGCAAACCTAAATGGAATTGACGAATATTGGTTATCGTAGAAAGTAAGCCTACCCCCTCTAAAAATTTTGTTCTATCTGCCTCCGAGGTTGGATCTTTCAAATAAAAAAATACATGGTGTACAAAAGTCTTATCTGTTATTTTCTTGCTCATAGTAATGATTTTAATAAAATTGATACTATTCAATTTTATAAGTACAAAAGTAAATGATTAAATGACCAAACTAAAATCTAGCACTAACTTTCTAAAATTTGTTTAGCATAGTCAAAACATAGTTTAGTTTCTTTCACTGCGTCGGAACCTGCAGGAATATCATACTCTAGTTCAATGGTCGCTGGAATTTTATATTTTTTCTTTCTCAATAAAGTCAACACTTCTTTGATGGGTGTATCTCCTTGGCCCCAAGGCATGTTTTTCTCACCATTGACTTTATTGTGCCTATCCTTAATATGCATGCTGGTAATGCGATCATGTTTGGCTTCAATTAAGGCCAATAAGCTTTCTTTGGTATTGGCGCCACCTGCAGCAATATAATGTCCGCAATCTAAGTTCATTGAATTATAGGGAGATTGCGCCAAAGCTATATCCCATGCGGTATCTGTAGCTTGTAAGTGTGCATGATAGCCAATATATATGCCATATTTTTCTCCTAAATCACCCAAACGTTTTGAATGTTTAGCATCATTAGGCAATTCCACGGTGATTGATTTAGCACCCAAGGTTTTTGCCGCTTTTAATGCATATTCAATTTCTCCATCTGTATTGTTTGGGTTGATGGCATTTACTTTAAAAGCATAGATGCTCACCCCCGCCTTATTGTAGATTTTTCTAATTTCCTTAAACTTGTCCATGGAAACAGTAGTTCTCCAATTGGCCATTTGAACTTGATATTCTTTTAATTGTGCTTTCACAGCATCAGTAAATTCAAATTTTTTGCCAGGCACCCATTCAATAGGATTTTTAGGGGCGCCTGCATATTCTTCAATGGCTTCACCCATCAATTCAATGGCACTGATTTTGGCCTCCACACAATATTGTAAAATTTGTTCTGCACTACCCGGCATACTTCTAAAGGAATAAGTAATGGCACCGATTTGAACCCCATTGATGAGTGAATTGGGCTGAACACTTAAGAAAGCCAGAGAATTAGCAGCCATTCCAGATTTGCCCATTAAAAGCAAAGCCATACTGGCCATTGAGCCTTGGTATAAAAACTGACGACGAGAGGAGGCGGTTTCTCTATTTTTAAAATTTGACATAAGTATTGATTTATAGTTTTAAGACCATCAAAATAAGGATTCTTGTATTAAATCCAACTAAAATTTGATAGATGGTTCAGCGCTTAGGTGTGGCTGCTTATTTTAATTCTATTGTCTTGCCTTGTTCAGGATATAGAATGGTAAGTCCAAGGGTATTGGCAGCAGTAATTTCTTTTTTAATATTGATTTCACAGTTGGCGCAAGGCTTTATATGCGTCACATAAATTTTAGTGTTTTTTAAATGACCAGCAGCTTTATTGTTTAAAATAGTTAATTCTTGCATCAATAACTTAGGAGTTAAATGGCCAAATAAGGATTTATTAGGTATTGAATTGTCAAAACTTACTTCTATAAATAGGGCTTTTAATTGGCCTGCTTTTATTTTCTCTGCAACAGCCATCCATAATTTTTCTAATTGTTTGCTTTGTTCCACTTCATCAGCACCAGTATCACCTAGGTATAAAACATAATTATTATTATGGCCCACTAAAAAAGCAGAACTCTCATAAGGTTTGACATGGCTTAAAATAAATGTAGTAACAGTCAATCCTGTATTGGGTATGCTTATTTCCTTTCCCTCGCTCAACGCTTGGTAATTGTATTTATTTAAAATAGGTGGGTCGCCTTCACTGCCAAAATTGGCCCAGCTTTTCCAGGTGAAGTAATTATTTTTTATCACGTCAAGAACAGAAGGCAATCCATAAATGGGTTTGGCAATGTCATTGGGTGAATTTAATATCAATCCAGCTACATGGTCTAAATGAGCATGAGAAATAAAATAAGCCTTGATGTATTTTTTTTGAATCTCTTCTGCGCTGATGCCCTTAAATAATTTTGAAGCAGCCAATTTTTCTAGTCCAGTATGAAGGGTGCCTGCATCCAAACATATATAGCCATCCGTACCAGCAGCTGCAATCATGTAGGCGGAAAGGTTGGATTCGTCCAACCCTCCTTTAACACCCAAGGGTAAGATGGTAAATGAAGATGGGCTAGTTTTTAATTGTGCCCATGCGTTTGATATTAGGAGCAGGGTCATTAAAAAGGTAAAAAAGTACTTCATAAAATTTTTAAATTATAGATAAGCTGTACCTAATTAAAATCACCAACCGATGTTTTTAAACTTAATGTGTAAAGCTAATGAAATAGATGAATGCATCATATTTAAATTTTTACTATTTATAAAGGGGATTTGTTTTTTTAAAAAATTAAGATAACTTCAATACTCCTATCTGAGCAAGAATAAAAAAATTATGCAGCTGAAAGCTTATTATTTATTGACCATTTTAGTTTTATTGAGCCTTGGCTGTGGACTTCAAAAAAACAAAGTCAGCAGTTTTGCAGGCACTGGACAAATGAGTTTTAAAGATGGGGCTTTAGGAGTAGCTGAATTTGCCAATCCCATGGGCATCACCATTGATCAAGAAGGAAATATATACCTAGCAGATGCGCACAACAATCTGATTAGAAAAATTGGTACCGATGGTCAAGTGAGCACCTGTGCGGGCAGTCATCAAGAAGGAAAAAATGATGGGCCATCCAGCCAAGCTTCATTTTTTTATCCAACTGCATTGGTCTCTGCGCCTAATGGAATTATTTATGTAGCGGATACTCGAAATAATTTAATCAGAAAAATAAGTAAAACAGGGGAGGTGACTACCTTGCCCACCAGTTTGCTTTTTGATAGTCCAAATGGCATGGCCATGGATCATGACAACAATATTTATATCACAGACTGGCATGATCAAATCAGAAAAATTAGTCAAGACGGAACCATTACGCTTTTTGCTGGAATAGGGGAAAGAGGGGCTTTAAATGCAGATAGACTTTCTGCCAGTTTTTATTTGCCACAAGGCATGGTCTTTGATAAAAATAATAATTTATTTATTTGCGATACTTACAACAATCAAATTCGAAAAATTGATACGGCTGGAATGGTGACTACCTATGCTGGTAAAAAAAAGAAAGGTGAAAAAAATGGCAGTCCTGAGGAAGCTATGTTTTATCATCCCACTGGTATCGCCATTGATACAGCTGGAAATTTATACATTGCAGATACAGGCAATAATTTAATTAGAAAAATTAACGCGAGCGGAAAAGTAAGTACACTTGCAGGAACTGGTAAACGAGGACTAGAGAATGGGTCATTGCAAGAAGCAAGTTTTTGGGCGCCTGTTGGATTAGTCATTGATCATAACAATAATCTGTATATTAGCGATAACGAGAATAATTGCATTCGAAAAATTGTATTATTTTAATCTATATGAGAAATATCAAAACCTACCTTTGTATTTTAACCCTAGTTTTTATTGCCATTAGTTGTAAAAAAGCAGCGGTCAATGAAGATGTTGCAGCGATTACAGATACAATACCAGTACTAATCTTAGACACGAACAATACGCAACATATCTCTGTATTAACACAACACAACGACAATACCAGAGCAGGATTGAACGATCAAGAAACAGTTTTAACAGTGGACAATGTGAATATGGCAAAATTCCATAGACTGTTTACTTTGTCGGTGGATGACGAAGTAATTGCACAACCATTGGTGGTGGGAAATTTGCCTACCAGCTTTGGTAAAAAAAATGTAGTATTTGTAGCCACTGTAAGCAATACAGTTTATGCCTTTGATGGAGACAATGGAAGAAAATATTGGCAGAAAAATTATACAGTCAAAGGGATGAGAACCCCCATTGCTTCGGATATGGCTTCCAATTGGTGTACCCCCTATACCAATATAACTTACAATATAGGTATCGTAGGTACCCCTGTGATTGATTCTTCTACCAAGACCATGTATTTTGTATCAAGAAGTACCAATGGAAAAAACTTTTTCCAATATTTACATGCCATTGATATTACCAATGGCAATGAGCAAGCCAATAGTCCGATGGAAATTACTGCAACAACAGCAGGATCAGGAGATGGCAGTATTGGTAATGTAGTTGCTTTTGATCCATTAAGAGGTAACCAAAGACAAGGCCTAGCCTTGGTCAATGGGGTGGTCTATATTTCTTATGCCTCGCACTGCGATTGGAATCCTTTCCATGGGTGGATCTTAGGCTACGATGCAAAAAGTTTAAATCAAAAAATTGTATACAACAATACTCCAGATGGGGAAGAAGGGGGATTGTGGCAAAGTGGAATGGGGATAGCTGCAGATGATAAAGGCAACTTATATGTTACCTCAGGCAATGGAACCGTGGGCAAAGCAGCTACTTATTTAAAAACTGGTAGTGGTACTGCAGAAACCAAAGAAAGCCCTGATCCTACTGACCCAATAGGTAGATCGGAGAGTGCAGTTAAATTAACTCCTTCGGGCAACACCCTAAAAGTGGCTAGTTATTTTACCCCTTCTAATTATGTTACTCTCAATTTGAATGATTTGGATTATGGGGTGATGGGCACTTTTTTAATTCCGAATTCCAATTATTATTTTACTGGTTGTAAGGATGGAAATTTATTTTTATTAGATAGAGACAATATGGGTGGTTTTTCTAAAACAGGCAACAATATTCAACAAACGGTACCCACCAATGGCAATGCCAATATGCATTGTCAGCCAGCTTATTTTAAAGGTGTGAATAGTGAATATGTTTATGTATGGTCGGAGAATGATAAACTTAGGGCCTTGCCTTTTAATAGAACTACCAATAAATTCGACAACAATCAGATGACGTCCAATGTGGCAGGGCCCACCAATCAAAGTGGCGCGGTACTTTCCGTTTCTTCCAATGCAGGGAAAGACGGCACGGGCATTGTTTGGGCTGCTTTTGCCAAAACAGGGGACGCCGAAAACTATTCCTGTCCAGGTATTTTAAGAGCTTTTGATGCCAATAATATTAGCAAAGAATTATGGAACAGCGATCAAACAAGTGGCGACGCGCCTGGCTATTATGCAAAATTTTCCGCACCCACTATCGCCAATGGACATGTATACCTTGCAAGTTTCTCTAGGCAGGTAGTGGTCTATGGTTTAAGATAAAATTGGCTTAAACATTTAAAGAAGCTTTACTTTTGCATTTATGAAAAAGGCTTTGTTTTTATTCTTAATGATCATTGCCGTTCGCGGGCTAGCTCAATCACAATATCTCTGGAATGAGAAAGTTCAAAAAACTTATGAATCCATGAGTTCTTTAAGAATTCCGGAAGCAAGAAAAACTATTGAGAAAGAGTTAAGCAATCACACCAACAATCTTTTTTATTCCTTATTAGAAAGTGGTGCCGACTTGTACCAATCTTTTTTTAATGAAAATAGAGTTGAATACAATAATTTTTACCCTCGATTTGAAAAAAGAATTGATTTAATCAAAGCAGGTCCAAAAAATACACCTTATTATTTATACAGTT
>Ga0304728_1001885_pt1 | contig 14092 bp, 9 predicted proteins | sample C_130625_MF_Meta_FD_190476 | JGI IMG/M metagenome (GOLD analysis project Ga0304728, IMG submission 190476) | Freshwater microbial communities from Lake Croche, Canada to study carbon cycling - C_130625_MF_MetaG (v2) (version 2) | ecosystem: Environmental > Aquatic > Freshwater > Lake | place... | reverse complement strand
TGATGAATGCGGTCATGAATAATCATGTGTCCAATAATCCAAGTATCTCCAACGACTAATCCAATTGGTTTACCATTCGTCAGTTCTGGATGCTCTAACCAACGTTGTTGAATTGCATTTGCCATTTCTTGACTTGGGAAATTAGCTCTTCCTTGCTTACCAACATAGCTTGCGCCTGGTCCAGTCAAAATACCAAATAAACATGCGAAGATGATATGACCCACAAGAACTACGCGAGTCAAACCTTGAATATCTAAAATATCATTTGCAAATACCCAAGCAATGAATCCAATAGCAATAAAGAAAGTAACCGCCCACTTTGCCTCTATGTTTTGATTAAATAGTATTCCAATACTGATCGCAGTTAAGCACGGACCAATCCCTATACAAATTAGAAACAACTGATCTGCGCGTGGAATTTGCGACCACCAAGATGGTTTTGATGGTTGAGCATTGGATGGTCTGCACAGGTAATAGACATATCCGAATACGATGAAACAAGGAATAAGTCGATAAACTTGGGTAAGTAAAAAATCCATGAAAAGGTCAATGACCCGATCCCACAAAGATGCGGAAACGCTCATCAATTGAGATGCGTAATAGATTGGTCCTTGCCCGAGCAAACTTTGTTGATACAACCAATTTAAGTGTGGGGCGGCAATACAAACAAAACCGCCGAGGGCGATTAAAACCCCAATCCAAGCTTTTTGCCACCGCCAGCGGCCTGCTAAAAGGAAATGGACTAATAAAACAGTGATTTGGATAATCACACTATATTTAGAAATCACTGCAAGGCCCATCATTAAGCCCAACAATACCCACCATACATAATAAGTATTTTGAAAACTATTGTTTCGTTCTTGTTCCCATGCTCTGTAATAGAAATAATACATTGCGGCAATTGACCACAATTGCATTGCATTGTGGTTATAGTCTCCACCCCGAATGGTGTAATAAATCAGGGGCGAGGTAGCCAAAACGGCCAAGACCCCAAAATTCTGGGGCCTAGTAACCTTTGCTTGCATGGCGATACGAACGTATAACTGATAAGAAATCCACTGTGCTGTTGCAACACAGATCAAACCAAGTGCATAGGGTAACCAAACGACCTTGCCAAAAATCATGGTGAGTGGATATAACACCCAAGATGGCAGCGGTGGGTGTTTTTGATAGCCCATTTCGAAACTATTCGCCCAAACCAACTCTTCCATATTGTCCCATTCAGGAGCCTGGCGAAAAATCATAAATGTACAAAACCAAATAATGCCAATCATTAAACAAATTGGGACAATGGTTATTTGCTTATGATGAAGACGATGATAAAGATGAGCTATCAAAAAGTTTGTTCTTTAATTAAGTATGATTTGTTCTCTGATTATAAAATTACAGTTAAACTTTAGGTATGTCTACTCTCGTAAATCGACCAAACAATTTCAGTTTATCTATTGTTGTTCCTGCTTACAACGAATCCTCGAATTTGACTCAGTTTGTTGAGGCTTTAAAGTTAGCACTAGTCGCTATTACACCACGATATGAAATATTAATCATTAATGATGGTAGTAAAGATAATACCCATGAGATTGCAGATGAATTAGCAAACCAACCAGGTATTCGATATCTGGAGTTTTCAAGGAATTTCGGTAAAGAGGCGGCGCTTTCCTGTGGGATTGATTACGCTAGAGGTGATGCTATATTGCTCATCGATGCGGACTTTCAGCACCCGTTATCCAAACTAGAAGAAATGTCTCAATTATGGCTCTCTGGCTATGACATGGTTTACGGTGTCATCATCGATCGCCACAACGAGGCTTTTTTAAAACGCATGGGTACACGCTTCTTTTATTCGTTGATGAGTGCTGGGGCAGACGTTCCAATTCCAGAAAATGCTGGCGACTTTCGCTGGTTAGACAAAAAGGTTGTTCAAGCGATAAGAGCTTTACCCGAGCGTAATCGATTTATGAAAGGTCTATATGCTTGGGTTGGATTTAAATCGATTGCAATCCCCTTTGTACCGGCAGATCGTCTAAGTGGTACATCGAGCTTTCGCTTAAGAAATTTAATTAAATTAGCTTTATCTGGCCTAACATCTTTTAGTACTTTGCCACTTCGAGTATGGACTTTTGTGGGAGTCTTGATTTCACTGGCAGCAATTTCCTATGGTGTTTATGTAGTTTTCGATACATTAATTAATGGCAATCCAACGAGTGGTTGGCCAACCATTACAGTTGCTCTCATGTTGTTTTCCGGAGTACAACTTCTCTCCATCGGTATTTTAGGTGAATACATTGGGCGCATCTTTACTGAGGTCAAACAAAGGCCTTTGTATCTCATTTCTAAAGACCATGACAATAGTCAGCTTGATCGATAAATTACCTCAAAGTATTAAGTTTGTTATGGTTGGAGGGCTTGCAGCCTGCGTCCATTTTTTTGTCGTCATTCTTTTAGTTGAGCTATTCAATATAAATCCATTAATTGCAAATATCATTGCATTTTTGGTTGCCTTTTGCGTGAGCTTCAGTGGCCAAAGATTATTTACTTTTGCAAGTAGTAATAAATCCATTAAAGAATCTTTATTGCCTTATTTTTTAATTTCTCTGACTAGCTTTATTTGCAATGAGTTAAGTTTAAGCTTTGCTATTTATGTATTGAACTTACCTTATCAAATTGCGCTTTTTAGTGTTTTAATTATTGTTGCCATTGGTACTTATTTCAGTAGTAAACGCTGGGCATTTGCTAAATCTTAAAATGAAAATCTCTATCTGCGCCGATGATATTGGACAAGATCCTGCTATTGCGCAGGGGTGTTTACGGTTGTTTGAATTAAAGCGGATAAACCAAATTAGTGTTTTATCTCAAGCTCCTTATGTTGCACAAGATGCTCAGTCCATAACCCTAGCAAGAAGTCAGGGGCTTCAAGTAGGCTTGCACTTTAATCTCACTCTGCCCTTTGCTCATTCATCGTTCAGCATGCAATTAAATCAATTAATTGTGATGAGTCAGCTTAGGTTGTTGCCTGTTGAAAAAATTCGGCAATCTTTCGATTCACAAATAAAAACCTTTGAAGACATTTTTCAATTTAAACCGGACTTTATAGATGGTCATCAGCATGTTCATCAATTTCCTCAAATAAGAGATGTATTGATTCACCAAGTAATACATCACTACTTGGGAGTTCTTCCCTGGATAAGATCTACAGTATTACCAACTAAAACAAATCAATTACCTGAAGCATTTAAATGTTATTTACTAAATGTTCTAGGTGGGTCTACTTTTTTACATCTTTTAAAACAAAATAACATTTCTTGTAATAACGGTTTTTTAGGTGTTTATGGCTTTAATGCTTTAAATATTGATTCCTATGGAGACCTCATGCGGCAATGGTTATCCATAGCCCAAGAGGGCACTCTTTTGATGTGTCACCCAGCAATCCGAAAGGTTGATAACGATGCAATTGGTAATCAACGACCAATTGAGTTTAGATATCTTGAGTCTAATCAATTTTTAGATGATTTAAATCTGACTGGATGCCAGATTTTTTAAATTAGAAAAAGCTTGTTTAATTATGAAACCGCTTTTTCATTTTTCCTTTAATTCTTGCACGCTTAAGGGGGGACAGGTACTCCACAAATACCTTGCCGACCAAATGGTCCATTTCATGTTGGATGCAAACTGACAAGATACCTTCTGCGTCAACCTCAAAAAACTCTCCTTTAGTATTTTGCGCTCTTACCCTTACACGATCAGGTCTTGTTACTTCGTCAAAATACTCAGGAACAGATAAACATCCCTCACGCCAACTTTTTTTCTCTTCACTAGCCCAAATGACTTCGGGATTTATAAAAACCTGAAGTTCGTCTCTACTATCTGAGATATCAATCACAATAATATTCTCAAGAATATTCACCTGCGTTGCCGCTAAACCGATTCCGGGGGCCTCGTACATCGTTTCGGCCATATCAGCAACCTTTGACTCTAATTGTGCGTCAAAATGAATCACTTTTTTAGCGATTTTGTGTAATCGCGGATCTGGATAACAGAGGATTTCTAATTGAGCCATATGGGTAATTGTTGTAATTTTTACGTTCTATAAATATTCTAATGGATGTCTGTTCGAATAAGTAAAGGACATTATGGTATATATTATACTTTTTTATTTAAATAAATTCATTATAAAACAGCAACTTATAAATTTTTGCGTGCATTTAATCGCATCTTGTGTTTAAAATTCCACACGAAATCTTTTTCTTCAGGTAATAATAAAAAAAGAAAATCATAAATAAGGTAAAAAATAGTGGCAAAAAAACCAGCCTCATTAAGTCAGGACTCAAGTGCTCATAAAACACTTGTTATTGCAGAAAAGCCTTCTGTTGCCTCCGACATTGCGAAAGCTTTAGGCGGGTTCACGAAACATGATGATTTTTTTGAGAATGATAATTTTATTATCTCTTCTGCTGTTGGACACTTATTAGAAATAGCAGCACCTGAGGAATTTGAGGTTAAGCGGGGTAAATGGTCTTTTAACAATTTACCAGTTATTCCACCACGTTTTGAACTCAGACCAATTGTTAAAACGGAAAGTAGACTTAAAGTTTTACAAAAGTTAATTAAACGAAAAGATGTATCCAAATTAATTAATGCCTGTGACGCTGGACGTGAGGGTGAACTTATTTTTCGCTTAATCGCTCAACAAGCAAAAGCAACTCAACCTATTGAGCGCTTATGGTTGCAGTCGATGACTCCCAATTCGATTAGAGATGGCTTTGCAAAACTTCGCTCTGATCATGAAATGATGCCTTTGTCAGATGCGGCAAGATGCCGCTCCGAAGCTGATTGGTTAGTTGGAATCAATGGTACCCGTGCAATGACTGCATTTAACAGTAAAAGTGGTGGCTTTTTCTTGACCACCGTTGGTCGAGTCCAAACCCCAACTTTGTCCATTGTTGTAGAACGCGAAGAATTAATTCGACGTTTTATTTCTCGTGATTACTGGGAAGTTAAAGCTGAATTTATTTCTGCTAAAGGGGTTTATGAAGGGCGATGGTTCGATCCTGATTTTAAAAAGTCATCGAATAAAGAATCTAATGATCCTGAGCTTCGTGAAAGTAGAATTTGGAGTGAGGCTCAGGCACAAAGTATTGTTGTCGCTTGTCAAAATAAATCAGGCTCAGTTCAAGAAGAGTCTAAACCCTCTAGTCAACAAGCTCCTCAATTGTTTGATTTAACTAGTTTACAAAGAGAGGCCAATGCGCGTTTTGGTTTTTCTGCTAAAAACACACTTGGTTTAGCTCAGGCTCTATATGAGCGTCATAAAGTTCTTACGTACCCAAGAACTGATTCACGTGCCTTACCTGAGGACTATATCAGTACCGTGAAAGAAACCATTGAACAGCTTGGTGAATCAGTTCCTAACTATACGGTCTTTGCTCAACAAATTAAAAATAATCAATGGGTAAAACCAAATAAAAAAATCTTTGATAACTCAAAAATATCAGATCACTTTGCAATTATTCCAACTCTTCAAGCTCCTCCTAAAACACTATCGGAACCAGAACAAAAACTCTACGATTTAGTTGTTAGAAGATTTTTAGCGATATTTTATCCACCTGCCGAGTTCATGTTAACTACTCGTATTACTACCGTTAGTGGGTTGAATTTCAAAACTGAAGGTAAAGTGTTGGTTGAACCTGGGTGGCTTGCTGTATATGGTAAATCCAATCAAGATGATAAAGAACTAATAGCAGTTTCTAAAGACGAAAAAGTCAAAGTTGATTCCGTCAATGTTCATTCTTTAAAAACTAAACCTCCTGCAAGATACTCAGAAGCTACTCTTTTATCAGCAATGGAAGGTGCTGGTAAGTTGGTTGAAGAGGATGAGTTCAGAGAAGCAATGGCAGAAAAGGGGCTAGGTACACCAGCCACTCGCGCGTCTATTATTGAAGGCCTCTTATTTGAAAAATATATGGTTCGAGAGGGTCGGGAATTAATACCTACAGCAAAAGCGTTTCAGTTAATGACCCTTTTACGTGGACTTGGAATTGAGGAGCTAACACAACCAGCTTTAACTGGAGGATGGGAGTTTCAGTTATCACAAATGGAAAAAGGACTAATCAAGCGTGAGTCTTTTATGCAAGAAATTGCCCAAATGACACAACGCATTGTGAAGCGTGCCAAAGAGTTTGATAGTGACACAATTCCGGGTGATTACATTACACTTTCTACCCCGTGTCCACATTGTAGTGGTCCTGTAAAAGAAAATTATCGTCGTTTTGCTTGTGAAAAATGTGGTTTTTCTATAAGTAAAATTCCTGGTGGTAAAGCTCTTGAATACGAGGAAGCTGAAGAATTAATTCGAAATAAAAGCGTTGGTCCTTTACAAGGTTTTAGAAGCAAAATGGGGCGCCCATTTGCTGCAATCATCATCTTAAAACCGATTCCATTAGATGATAAGGATTACCCAAATGCTGGGTACAAACTTGAGTTTGATTTCGGTAACAGCGACGAAGATAATCTGGAGCCTGTCGACTTTTCATCTCAAACAGCACTAGGTGTGTGTCCAAAGTGTTCTGGTGCTGTTTATGAACACGGTATGAAATATATCTGCGAAAACACAGTCGGTCCAAATAAGCACTGTGACTTCAATACTGGCAAGGTCATTCTTCAACAAGAGATTAATGAAGAACAAGTAAAAAAGCTTTTAGCTACTGGAAAAACCGATTTATTAACAAACTTCAAATCTCAACGAACTGGACGTGTTTTTAAGGCTTATTTAGTTCGTCAAGAATCTGGCAAAATTGGTTTTGAGTTTGAGGCGCGAGCTCCTAAAGCACCAGCTAAGAAACGCGCAGGATTAACAGAGGATGCAATTTCTGCTGAAAGTAAGGTAGAGGCTCCTGTTAAGAAGCCTGCACGTAAACGCACAGCCCCAGCAAAAAAAGCCTCCACATAGGCTCGAATCAATGGTGCAGCTAGAGTAGACCACAATACTCCTCGCGATCCATAACAACAAGCCACAAATAGTCCCGGCTGATTTGTTATGGGTCCTATTAGTGGCAGTCGATCCTTTGATGCGCTTCGAACACCAACAAATGAAGAGTTAGGGCGCATCTCGCCTAAATGTGAGTGATCACACCCAATAAGAGCAAGTCCTTTTTTGGCATTATCAACATCGCTTATATCCCAGTGTGCTTGATCTGCACTATCCTCATCATAGCTTGAGCCGATTTCCCAAGACCAATCACCATTGCTGAGTCGTTGCGCTGAAAGGCAATACCCATCTCCCCGAAGAACTTTTTTTGGCAAATATGGTACTAATTTACTATCTCCACGTATGTAAAACTTGCTTAATTGACCTCTTACAGGTCTTACGGGGAGATCAATCTGTATGCTTTTTAAGAGTTGTTGTACACCTAAACCATTAGCTAAAACGATAACTGATGCAGAACAAATTAGATTATCATCCGCAGAGTATGCCCACCAGATGTTTTCAGAATAACTAATTTTTGCAATGTTATAACCCCAGTATTTTGCTTCTTCTTTGATTGCAGCAATTTCTTGCTGGCAAATTTTGGGGAGGCTATAAATGGCAGCAGTTTCGTACCAAATACCTGATTGACTAACGTTAGCTCTTAGCTTTGCCTCATTTTCAGTGATAACTTTTAAAGTTTCCTCATCGTATTTCATTTCATGAATCAACTCTTTAAGCATTAAAGTATTGGCATTACCCTCATCTTGCATTGGCTCAAAAGCATTTCTAAATAGTTGTGCCGATTGCCATTTTTCATTTGCTATTTGATTTGCTAATTGTGTAAAACGCTGTAATTTCGAAATCTTTTTTCCAACTTGAGGATGAGCTAAAGCTGTTTCATGTGCAGATGTTTCTTGTGCGGGTCCACTCTGTTGATCAATAATTCCAACAGATAATCCCGCACGAAAAAGTTCACCAGCAATCGTACATCCAGCGATTCCCGCTCCGACAACGATTACTTGGTGATGTGTGTTGAGGCTATTCTTATTTTTCATCTCATAAAGATATAATTAGTTACGGGTCTACAACGATAGGATGTAATGCTAGACAAAGTTACTGATGATAATGCTAACCAATATTTTTCCATTCGAAAAAAACACTTTTTCATATGGTTTTTGATATTGGTTATTTGTTCTTATATTGGCATAAGATACCTATTCTTACATGGTTTTTACGTGGGTTTTGTGCTCCCGCCTGAGCCTGCCCCCCCTTTAAGCCAAGAATTAATCTCTCGCTTTAATCAATTAGAAGACAAATTAAATAAAACTATTAATGATGTAAATGAAGTTTATTCATTTAAAGAAAAATTAGAAAAACAGTTGCCGCCTAATAACAAAGTCATTAAAGGCAAGGATAATAAAGGGGGTAAGTACTTACCTTTAGATAAGTTTAATTTGGCAAGCGAGGATTATGAACCACTTAACTCCTTTAAAAAAATAGAACTTGCAATAGAACAAATTGATGAGGAGGTGCCGTTTTTAAAGCAACAAATTTCCTCCTCCATTCTTTTTCAAACGAACTTACCTGAGGGTGTCCCTGTCGTTGGTAAATATATGTTAAGCAGTGGGTTTGGGGATCGCATTGACCCTTTCACATCCCAGCCATCATTTCACCCCGGAGTTGATATTGTTACCGAACTCGGCACGCCAGTAGTATCAGCAGCAAAAGGTAAAGTTACAAAGATTAATTTAAATAGTGATAAATCTGGCTATGGCAATTACATTGAAATTACTCACCCTAACAAGATTTCTACTTTGTACGGGCATCTTTCAGAGATTTTAGTAAAGGAAAACCAAGTCCTGCAAAAAGGTGAGATTATTGGTTTGGTTGGAGATACTGGTCGCTCAACCGGCCCTCACCTTCATTTTGAAGTTCAAATTGATGGAAAAGCTGTGGACCCTATGGCAATCATTTCACCGATAGCGATGAAACCAAACCCAATTTCTCTCAGCTCGATTAATTCGGAGATGAAAACGAAATGTGCCCCTTTATTAGCTATTGTGAAAGATGAGTCTGCAGTTAAATATAAAGAGTGTTTGGCCAATAAGGGTAAAAATATCAAGGAATCATTATTGGCCTTACAAAAAGATAATCCTGTCGTGAGTAAACAAGACAGGATTAAACTTCAAGATGATTGTACGTTCGTTGATAGTGAAATGAAGTTACAGACAAGTCAATCCACTAGTTGTCAAAACAAATTCACCACTGAATCAAGCCAATAAATTTTCTAATTTGGCTTTTGTATCTCTTAATATTGGTGGCAAACCATAGGCAAGTTGATCAAATAACTCATCATGTAATTTAAGCTCTTCGCGCCAAGACTCTTTATCAACAGAAATGACTTGATTAAATTGCTTTTCAGAAAAATCAATGCCCTGCCAATTAATATCTTGATAGTTCGGTGAGTATCCAAAAATATTTTCTTGGGCTTGAGCCGTCTCGCTCACACGACCCAACATCCAAGCGAGAACGCGCATATTTTCGCCATAACCAGGCCAAACAAATTTACCGTCATCACCTTTTCTAAACCAGTTAACACAAAATATTTTTGGCAATACCGCATTGGCGCTTGTCAGTTTTTCACCGAGATTTAACCAATGTTGGAAGTATTCGCTCATGTTGTAGCCAGCAAAAGGTAACATTGCAAACGGATCGCGACGTACAACACCTGTTTTTCCTGTAGCAGCCGCGGTTGTTTCTGACCCCATTGTGGCAGCCATATAAACACCTTCAATCCAATTTCTTGATTCAGTTACAAGCGGAACAGTAGTTGATCTTCTGCCACCAAAAATAAAGGCATCAATTGCTACGCCTTCAGGATCATTCCATTGTGCATCACATGCTGGGTTGTTAATAGCCGCAACAGTAAAGCGTGCATTTGGATGAGCAGCTTTTCTTCCTGCAGCCCCGTCAGCAGGGGTCCAGTCTTTACCTTGCCAGTCAATTAAATGAGCGGGAGCTTCTTTTGTCATGCCCTCCCACCATACATCACCATCGTCTGTCAAAGCAACGTTTGTAAAGATAACATCCTCATTTAATGAAGACATACAATTAGGGTTGGTAATTGTGTTTGTACCTGGTGCAACTCCAAATAGACCCGCCTCAGGATTAATTGCAAACAAACGAATCTTTCCTGTTGTTGGATCAACCCTTGGTTTAATCCAAGCAATATCATCACCTATCGTTGTTACTTTCCAGCCATTAAATCCTGCCGGTGGAATCAACATTGCAAAGTTGGTTTTTCCACAAGCTGATGGGAAAGCTGCTGCGACATGATATTTTTTTCCTTCAGGAGAAGTAACTCCCAAAATTAACATGTGTTCTGCATTCCAACCTTCATCACGGCCCATAACAGAGGCAATACGCAATGCAAAACACTTTTTACCTAGTAATGCATTACCACCATATCCAGAACCAAATGACCATATTTCTCTTGTCTCAGGATAGTGAACAATATATTTCGTAGGGTTACATGGCCAAACAACATCTTTTTCACCATTGGTTAAAGGCTTGCCAACTGTGTGAACACACGGCACAAATTCACCTTCATTGCCTAAAACATCAAATACTGCTTTACCCATACGGGTCATAATTTTCATGTTCACAACAACAAATGGGCTATCCGTTAACTCTACGCCAATATGTGCAATTGGCGAGCCTAATGGGCCCATGGAAAAGGGTACAACATACATAGTTCTTCCACGCATACTGCCGGCCATTAAACCATTCATTGTTTGACGCATCTCAATTGGATCAATCCAATTATTGGTCGGTCCAGCTTGTTCCTTTTTAGGCCAACAAATAAATGTTCTGTCCTCTACTCGAGCAACGTCTGTCGGATCTGAACAAGCCCAATATGAATTTTTTCTTTTCGCAGGATTTAATTTTTTCATAGTTCCTGCATCTACCATTTTCTGGCACAAACGATCATACTCTTCAGTTGAGCCATCACACCAGTAAATTTGATCTGGTTGGGTTAGTTGAGCGATTTGTTGAACCCAAGCAATTAATTTTGGATGTTTAATATAAGAAGGTGTGTTTAAGTTGATGTCGGCTGAATTTATATTTGTTGTCATATAGAAGTTAGGCAGGTTTATTTAAAATATCTATCATTTTCGCATTTTTTTTATATTTTTCTTGTTGCACTGCAACGAAAGCGAATTTGGTGCCGGTAAATTGCCCTTGTTTAGTTACTTACCAATACAAAAAGAGCTAAAAATTTTCCCGAGTAACTCATCAGGAAGCAATTTTCCAGTGATTTCACCGAGTTCTTCTTGAGCTATTCGTAACTCTTCAGCAAATAACTCTAAGCTGGCATTTCCAAGTGATAAGTATTTTTTTGATAGTTCCAAATGTTCAAGTGCTGTTTTTAAAGAGTCTAAATGCCGCTCTCTAGCTAAAATGACGTTATCAGAATGTTTTTCCCAACCAAGGGCTAGTAGCAACTGTTCTTTTAAGTTTTCTATACCATCTCCGGTTTTAGCTGATATATACAGTTTATTTTCATCACTTCGATTAATCTGATCTTTTTTATTCCAAACCTCAATTAGATGTGTAGATTGAAGATGATAAGACTCCATAGAGGTTTTTATTTCCTGAAGAAGCAAATCACTTTCTGCTTGATCATTCTTTGAAGCGTCTCTTAAAAATAAAACAATGTCTGCATCACCTATTGCTGACCAAGATCTTTCGATACCCAATTTTTCTACCTCATCGAAACTCTCTCTAAGACCTGCAGTATCGATAATGTGTAAAGGAATACCATCAAGGTATATTTCCTCCTTGATGCGATCTCTAGTTGTCCCTGCAATTGGTGTAACAATAGCAATTTCTTGTTGTGCCAATTGATTCAACAACGAACTTTTACCGACATTTGGTTCACCAGCTAAAACGACTCGAGCGCCATTTTTTAAAAGCGCTCCTTGCTTTGAAGCATGCAAAACCTCTTGTAATGAATCATAGATAGTTTGCCATTGTTGCGCAGCATTAGCATTTTCTAAAAATTCAATTTCCTCTTCAGGAAAATCTAGGGTTGCCTCGACCAGCATTCTTAGATGAGTCAGTTGTTCTACAAGCAAATCAATTTTTTTTGAGAACTCACCACTCAATGATCGATTTGCACTTTTAATCGCAGCAATTGAGTTTGCGTCTATCAGGTCGGCTATGGCCTCTGCCTGAGCTAAATCAATTTTGTTATTTAAAAAAGCTCTTTCGCTAAACTCTCCGGGTTTGGCTAAGCGTAATCTTAAACTCTTCCCCAGCTCCATCATTCGTTGAACCACCAGATTCATAACTAGCACCCCACCGTGCCCATGAAACTCGATAACATCTTCGCCGGTGAAAGAGTGTGGTGCTGGAAAGAAGATTAATAAACCTTGATCAATAGATTGATGATTTTCATCTCTCAAGTGAATAAGATTTGTTTCCCGTGGGTTTATTGGCTTATGAGATAACAGGCTCAACAAAGGGCTTAATCCTTCACCCGAAATACGTACGACCCCAATTCCAGCTTTTCCTACTGCTGTTGCCTGAGCAATAATGGGGTCGCGTTTAGCTTGCATTCCTTCTTAGCTGTTTTTTGTACCAAACATTTTATTAATTTGCCATTGTTGAGCAATAGATAAAACGTTATTCACAATGTAATATAAGACTAGCCCTGAGGGGAAAAAGAAAAACATGAGCGAAAACGCTAGAGGCATATACAACATTACTTTAGCCTGTATAGGGTCTGGCGGTGTAGGATTGAGTTTCGTCTGGATGAACATGGAAACCGCCATAATAATTGGCAGTATTCCAATTGGAATACTTAATCCGACTAGGTCACTTAATAAAGTGTCTGGCTTTGACAAGTCATGAATCCAACCTAACCATGGTGCTCCCCTCATTTCAACGCTTAGTAATAAAACCCAATACAGAGAAATAAAAACTGGTATTTGAATTAATACTGGTAGACATCCACCCAGCGGATTAATTTTTTCTTGTTTATACATAGCCATCATTGCTTGATTGAGCTTTTGAGGATCATTCTTGTATTGCTCTTTCATTTGCACTAATCGAGGTTGTACTTCCTTCATCCGCGCCATAGATTTATAGCTGGCTGCGGAGAGGGGGAAAAATATGAGCTTAATAAAGATGGTGAGAATAATAATTGCCCATCCCCAGTTTTGTACCACCTGATGTATTTGCATCAACACCCAAAATAAAGGCTTAGCAATAATTGTTAAATATCCATAGTCTTTAATTAAATCAAAACCTGGAGCAACTTGATGAAGTAATGCGTCTTCTTCAGGTCCCACAAATAATTTAGACTCCTGAGTAAAACTAGCGCCAGATGCAATTGGTGCTATAGCCGATTTAACGCCAACGCGATATAAATTGTTATCTAACTTATCAAAATATACTTCTCTTGCGCTCTCCGGATTGGGTATCCATGCGGTTGCAAAGTAGTGTTGAACCATTGCAATCCAACCAGATTCACCGGCTTCTTGTGGTTGTGGTAATTTAACTTTTTTCTTCTCTATGTCACCGAAATCAACTTCTTTATATTTTTCTTTATCGGTATAAACAGCAGGTCCAGTAAACGTACTATAGAACTGACTTTCAACAACGATATTACTGTCTTTAACCAATTCCGCATATAAAAATGGACTGATCGGATTTGCCGTTTGATTTGTGATTTTATTTTCTACTTTAATCACGTAACTATTAGGCTCTAAAGTATATTTTTTCTCTAACGTAACACCATTTTTTGAGGCAGAAAATATGACCTGTTGCTCATTTTGAATCACCTTATCAAGAAAAATATCATTGTGATTTGGCAGTTCTAATCCAACCGCCGTTAAACCACTACGAGCTAAATAGGTACTTTGTTTTTCGGTATTAAAAAGTACGATGGGCTGTTTATTATCTGTATGCTTTTTTAAGATAGCGTGTGTAATTGTCCCACCCTTATTACTTATTTCAACCTCTAAAAATTCATTTTTTAATACAAGTATTTTGCTTGGTGTATTTTGGACATTTTCTACGGCATTCGTAGGGGCATCTACTTTAGCCTTTTGATCTATAACT
>Ga0304728_1001883_pt1 | contig 14104 bp, 12 predicted proteins | sample C_130625_MF_Meta_FD_190476 | JGI IMG/M metagenome (GOLD analysis project Ga0304728, IMG submission 190476) | Freshwater microbial communities from Lake Croche, Canada to study carbon cycling - C_130625_MF_MetaG (v2) (version 2) | ecosystem: Environmental > Aquatic > Freshwater > Lake | place... | reverse complement strand
GGATATGCGATTCTAAAGATCGAAGCAGTAATACCGAAACCTAAGTGGAGTCAGCCAAAAATTTAGTTACAGCGGGATATTGCCGTGAGCTCCACGGCGATGCGGTGCATCTGCGATTATTGCGGCAATTGCACTGCGGGTACGTAATGGTTCAATAATTTCATCAACTGCGCCAATTTCAACTGCACGAGCAACTCCGCCGGAAATTTTTTCATGTTCAGCGGCAAGTTCTAATTCCATGGATTCACGTTGTTCTGCGGGTAAATCTGCCAAAATCCGCCGGTGTAAAACACGCACTGCAGCTACTGCGCCCATGACCGACACTTCTGCTTGTGGCCACGCTAAAACTTTTGTTGCACCAAGAGCTTTCGAATTCATTGCAACGTATGCACCACCGTACGCACGGCGAGTAATCAAAGTGACTCTAGGAACAACGGCTTCACCAAATGCATGCAAAAGTTTTGCACCGCGTCGTACCGCGCCTTCCCACTCTTGCCCAGCGCCTGGCAAAAATCCTTGAACATCGGCGATAACAAGGAGCGGAATTCCAAAAGCATCGCAAGTACGTACAAAGCGCGCAGCTTTCTCGCCCGCAGCAGCATCCAAAACTCCAGCGATATGTGCTGGATTATTTGCGAGAACACCAATGGTTGCACCGCCCAAACGTCCAAGTATTGTTGTCATATTGGGTGCCCACATCGAAAGTAATTCAACGCATTCAGTATCTGTATCCAAAAGCGCGCTAATTAGTGGGTGCACGTCGTAGGTGCGAACTATTGAATCAGGAACAAGAGTCGCAAGATCTGAATCTTTTACGTGTGGTTCCATAAAACCTTGATTAGCAAAGAGGGAAGTTAAATCACGTATGTCATCGAAAGCTTCTTGCTCTGTTGCCGCGATGATGTGTGCTAGCCCGCTGTTTTTACGATGAGCTTCGGGCCCACCTAACAAAGCCATATCAATATCTTCACCCGTAACACTTTTAACTACGTCAGGACCTGTGACAAAGATGCGACCCTCGGGAGCCAGAACAACAACGTCGGTTAACGCCGGGCCATAAGCACCGCCACCTGCAGTTGGTCCAAGCACTAATGAGAGTTGGGGGATACGACCACTGGCTGAAATCATGGATTGAAAAACTTCTCCGAAAGCATCAAGTGATGCAACGCCATCGCTTAATCGCGCACCACCCGAGTGCCAAATTCCAACGATTGGAACCTGGGCACCCATTGCCGCTTTATATGCGGTGACAATTACTTTGGATCCATCAACACCAAGCGCTCCACTTTTAATTGTGGCATCGGATGCGAAAATAACAACTTTGTTTCCGTTGATATCACCAGTCACGGCAATCATTCCGCAATCTGTGCGCGGAATTAAAAATTCATATTTTCCGGCATCAACTAAACGTGCGATACGGCTTTCTGGATCGCGTTCGTCAAGCTTTGGCGTTGACACTTATATGCTCTTAAATACCAATACGACGTTGTGGCCGCCAAAACCAAAAGAGTCATTAAGCGCAGCGATATCTCCGGCAGGTAATGCACGGGGCTTATCGCGAACAACGTCAACAGTGACGGCTGGATCTAAATTCTCGATGTTAATTGTTGGGGGTGCTAAGCGATCTTGAATTGTCTTAACAATAAATACAGATTCGATTGCACCGGCTCCACCAAGTAAATGCCCAGTCATTGATTTAGTTGCCGATACTGCAACATGATCGGCATCTTTTCCTAGAGCCAGGCGTAGAGCATTGGCTTCAGCCACATCGCCGGCAGGAGTAGAAGTTGCGTGGGCATTTAAATGAACAATATCTTTTGTAGTAAGTCCCGCATCGCGAAGTGCAAATTTAACTGCGCGCTGTACGCCAGCTCCCTCGGGATCTGGTGCGGCGATGTGATAACCATCTGATGACAAACCTTGACCAGCAATCTCGCAATAAATTGTGGCACCGCGGGCTTTAGCGTGTTCGTACTCTTCAAGGATTAAAACTCCGCCACCTTCACCAAGAACAAAGCCATCTCGATTTAAATCATAAGGACGTGATGCACGGGCAGGTTCATCATTTCGAGTAGAAAGTGCTTTCATTGCAGCAAATGCGGCCATAGGTAAAACGTGAATCGCCGCTTCTACTCCGCCACTTACAACTACATCGGCGCGATCATTTTTAATCATGTCGAAGGCATAACCAATTGCTTCGGCGCCAGATGCACAGGCACTTACTGGGGTGTGCACACCGGCGCGAGCTTGAAGTTCTAGTCCAACATTTGCAGCAGGCCCATTAGGCATAAGCATTGGGACGGTATGCGGGCTAACAAGGCGCGCGCCTTTTTCCTTATAGACATCGTATTGATCTAGCAACGTTGTAACTCCGCCAATACCTGAAGCGATGACTACACCTAAACGTTCTTTATCCATTTCTGGAGAGCCGGCATCTTTCCACGCTTCACGCGAAGCGATTAACGCAAACTGTTCAGAGCGATCTAAGCGTCGCAGTTCAACGCGTTCCATTTGTTCGCTGGGTTCAACGGCAACTCGTGCGGCAAATTGCACTGAAATACTTTGCGCCCACTCTTCAGTCAGAGTTCGGACCCCACTTGTTCCAGCTAATAGCGCGCTCCAAGAAGAACTTACATCGCCACCAATTGGAGTTGTTGCTCCGAGTCCAGTGACAACGACGCGACGACCAGACATAAAATTTAGGTGCTAACTACTTACTTAGCCGCGTTAACGATGAAATTAACTGCATCGCCAACGGTGACTAGATCTGTAACAGCTTCATCAGGAATCTTTACACCAAAGCGCTCTTCAGCAGCTACAACAACTTCAACCATGCTCAAAGAATCTACTTCTAGATCTTCGGTGAAGTTCTTATCGAGTTCAATTGATGCAGCTGGAATGCCTGCTACTTCTTCAACAATCTCTTTAAGTCCAGCTAGTACGTCTGCTTGTGCAAGTGCCATGTGATGTGTCCCTTTTCTTTATTCGTTCCTTAAATGGATCAACAGGTGGTAATTGTGTATGACTGTGGTGCTTACTTACGAGTATTGACAGGCGTAAGTGGGCTAAATCTCAAGGCTTAGGCGGTAATTGGACTACTTGTCCTGCGTAAACCAGGCCAGCGCCGTAGCCAATGAGCAGCGCTAATTTGCCGTACATCTCGGGATGTTGTTCGAGCAAAATATCCATTGCAAGGGGAATGGAGGCCGCTGAAGTATTTCCATTGACGCGAATGTCATCGGCAACTAAAACTGAATCCGGCAGTTTCATTTCCTTGACCATTGTTTCAATAATTCGAATATTTGCTTGGTGCGGAATAAAAACATCAAGGTCATTTATTGTTACACCCGCGGCTTCTAGCGCTTTGAGTCCAACTTTGCTCATGGAATACACGGCCCAACGAAAAACAGTTTGGCCCTGTTGTGAAATATTTGGCCACCCTAATTGTGCGACACCTTTATCAGGTGCATTTCTAAACTCGGTATAGGCCGGATTTAACATAATTGCATCGCGTGAATCAGCATCTGATCCCCAAATAGTTGGGCCAATTTTGGCTTCACTACTTTGACCAATTACTACTGCACCGGCACCATCGGCAAAAATAAATGCCGTTGCGCGATCATCTGGATCTGTAAAGTCAGAGAGTTTTTCTACACCGACGACAAGAACATTTTTTGAAGTACCGCCACGTACTAAATCACTTGCCATTCCAACGCCATAGCAAAATCCAGCACATGCAGCGCTGATATCAAAAGCGGCAGCTTTAGGATTTCCAAGTTCATTAATCAATTCAGTTGCCGCACTTGGAGCTTGGTATGGATATGAAATAGTAGAAAGAATTAAAGTATCAATGTCGGCCATAGTTAACTTGGCTCGCTTAAGTGCACTTTCGCAAGCGGCCTTTGCCATACTAATAACGCTTTCATCTGGACCTGCGAATCTACGAGATTCAATTCCTGTGCGCTGCTGAATCCATTCATCGGTTGAATCAATGCGTTCCACAATTTCTGAGTTAGGGACTAAGCGCTTTGGGCGATAAGAACCTACCGAGAGAATCTGACTGTTGGTCGTTGGAGAAGTTTTGATTTTCATAGATGCCTTCCTGCAAATTCCTTTGCTGCAGATACATCATCAGCAGTTTTGAGAGCGAATACTTCGATCTCGGGTGCGCCCCGTTTGAGTAAGCCAACCAGAGTTCCGGCTGGTGGTAATTCAATGACACCCGTTACACCGAGGGTTTTTAAGGTTTGCATGCATAAATCCCAGCGAACAGGGTTAGCAATTTGATTTACGATGCGGTTGAGCACATCGGCACCATCGGTAACTGCCGCACCCTCTTTATTAGAAATTATTGGTGTCGTTGTTGTGTGCGTATTGATGGTTGAAGCCAAAGCACGAAGTGGCGCAACTGCACTAGACATGAAATCGGTATGAAATGCACCAGCCACAGCAAGTGCACGCACACGAGCACCTTCCGGAGGATTTTCTGCCAAAGCTGCAAGTGCGTTTAAATCTCCAGCTGCAACTATTTGCCCACCGCCATTGTCATTGGCTGGAACTAAATTCAGTTGCGTTAATCTGGCTAAGACAACTTGGCGATCCCCACCTAATACTGCTGACATTCCAGCGGGGGATTGGGCAGCAGCTTTTGCCATTTCAACTCCGCGGGCACGAACAAGTCGTAAAGCATCTTCTACTGAAATCGCACCGCTCAAAGCTGCTGCAGCAACTTCACCTACAGAGTGTCCAGAAACAAAGGCACACTGTGTAATTCCTAATGCACGTGCGCCGATTAACGAAGTCGCAACAATGAGAGGTTGAGCATTAGACGTATCTTTAATTTCCTCCGCATCGGCAGTTGTACCGAGGTGCAATAAATCTAGATCAATTCGCATCGACCAAGCAGAAACTAATTCATGAAGGGCTGGATCAGAAACCCAAGAACTCAACATGCCAGGAGTTTGGGCACCTTGTCCGGGAGCAATAATTGCTAACACGTTTATAAACTTTACTGGAGTAGGTTGATTACTACCTAGTACGAGTAACTAACCAAACTTGTGCGCTGTGTTGTGCAACGGTAATTTTTGCTTGCGGAGCGGCAATCTCAGGTTGATAGGAAGCAACATCGTGTGATGCGTCGAAAATACATCTGTAAGCCTCGCCCCAAGTGTTATCCGGCAAAGTAAATTCGGTTTCCACTTTGGATGAATTCATAAGCAGTAATAACCCTCGCGTGGCATCGGCTTCAACAAAAACCGTAATGCTGCGCTTTTCTTCATCTTGCCAATGATCATCGCTCATTTCATGGCCACCAAGTGAAAACCAAGCGATGTCTTTTCGTTTAGTACCTTGATCAACAATTCCCGTAAAGAATTCGGAGGCGACATCAGCTAAATAAGTTTCACGAATTTTCGCCAGCTCTTGCACCGTTGCCAACATATCTTTAGCTTTTTCATCGAGTTCCCACGGCAAAGCCCAACCACCATTAAAACTTTCAGCATTTTCTTCAGTTAATTCAAGTGGTAATGAGAAAGCGTTATTTGAACCATTTTGTGAGCGGTTTACTTCATCTCCCATGGTGAGCATCGGTACTCCAGATGAAAGCATGAGCGTTGCAAGCATCGATTTCTTTAACCAATGACGGATTGTTGCTACGCCTAAATCATCGGTCTCACCTTCAATGCCTACGTTCCAGGATCTATTGGAATGACTGCCATCGGCATTGTTCTCTTTATTAGCCTCATTGTGTTTAGCGTTATACGTAACAATGTCGTGCAAAGTGAAACCATCATGGGCCGTTATGAAGTTAATGGATGAAGTTGGCCCGCGATAATAGAAAATCGAGCTTGAACCACTAATACTGTTGGCAATATCCGAAACACCTTCACCGTAACCGCGTGCTAAATCACCTAACCAAAATTGGCGAACTGAATCTCGATACGCATCGTTCCATTCTCGCCAAGGATGCGGGAAATCACCAAGGGAATACCGCGAAATATCCCAAGGCTCAGCAATCATTTTTAAGTTACGCAAAACCGAATCAGCTTCAATGGCCGACATCAGCGAAGAATTAAAGGCACTATTGCTTGTATATAGGGCGGTAGCTAAATCAAATCGGAAACCATCAACTCCGATAACTTCAGTCCACCACCGCAGTGAGTCAATAATCAGTCGGACTGAATGTGGATTGCTAGCAGCAAAAGTATTTCCACAACCGGTGACGTCCTCATAATTGCCTTGGGCATCTTGTCGGTAATAAGCCTTGTTATCTATACCTTTATAAGAAAGCGTTGGCCCGCCAACCCCACCTTCTGCAGTGTGGTTATAGACAACATCTAAAATGATTTCAATGCCAGCCTCATGCAATTGGTCAACTGCCCATTGAAGTTCTGCGATTGGATCAGAAGTTGCTGCGTACGTTGAATTCGGCGCACTAAAAGCTAACGAGTTATAACCCCAATAGTTTTTTCGTCCTCGATTAAAAATAACTGGTTCAGTTATCGAAGCAGCAATCGGCAATAGTTCAAGGGCTGTGATGCCAAGTGATTTCAAATGCGCAATAGTGGAAGGATGGCCAAGAGCTTTGTAAGTTCCACGTTCCTGAGTTGGAATTGCGGGGTTCTTAGCCGTTAAACCTTGGACATGGGCTTCGTAAATAATTGTCTTAGCCCACGGAACTAACGGACGATGAATTGTGCGAGCGAGGTAATCAGTTACAACGCTGTATGGAACTTTGCCGGCGCTATCTCGATCATCACGTTGTGCTACATCTCCGCCACCAACGGCGTCGGTGGATACATGTCCATAAATCTCAGGGGTGTATGTAAGTTGACCATCGAGTAGGTGCGTGTATGGGTCTAGTAAAAGTTTTGCCGCATTAAATCGAACACCATTTTCTGGTTGCCATGGCCCATAAACCCGGTATCCATAACGCTGTCCGGCTCGAACGCCAGCTAAGTAGCCATGCCAAATAGGGCCATTGCGATGCGACATTGCAAAACGCGTTTCAACTAACTTTCCATTGACTTCATTAAATAGACATAGCTCCACGGCATCAGCGGCGTTAGACCAGAGCGCAAAATTAGTTCCACCGTCGGTAACGGTGGCGCCAAGGGTTCGGGGATCTGCTGGAAGCACGGCGCAATAATGCCCTGATTTTATTACTGTTGTGTTACGACACCCGCTCCTCAAAGACTTCGATGAAACTACTTTCTCGTTGATTCACGAATTCTGGGTAATAGACCAATGCCTGTTCATGTTGAAATCGAGGAAAAACTCTTCGAAAATACTCCTGCACAACAAGAAAAATTGCCGCTGGCAATAGATCTATGCTGCGTTTGAAAAACCACGGTGTTCCCTTTTTTAGCATCCACAGTGCCGATTGCCTTTTGGAAGTTTTAGCTGGAACTTCACATTCAATTGGATTGATATCCCAACGAGGATGCAACAAATTGCGAAAATGGCTGGCTAAAAGTTGATGCCCTAGTTTTGAAGGGTGCATACGATCCACGTGCCAGATATTTCTTTGATATATGCCTTCGATTCGCCGTGTCTGTAGCACTTGGGCACCGAATTCAGCAGCTACTGCTTGCGTTACTTGATTTACACTGTCAATACGCCGTTTCAGGATTGAACCCAAGGTTTTAGGTAGCGGAACAATTTTCGTGGGATCGTGCAGCTGCAGCAGTACGATTTCAGAGCCGTTAGCTTTGAGTTGTTTCAAAATAAGCCGCAAATTATCATGCAGTTTGCGTGGAGAAAATTCATTACGCAAAGCGTCGTTTCCGCCCACAATGACTGCGGTGATTGTTGGATTGTGAATAAGAAGTTTAGGTAATTGAACCTCTAGAACTTCTTCAGACTTTGCTCCCGGCCGCGAGAGATTCAGATACACAAGTGGGTTATTGAAACTTTGAGCTAAATAATATGCCCACCCTTTGCTCACACCATTGTGGTCAGTGTCTCCAACACCTGATGCTGCGCTATCTCCCAATACTGCAAAAGTGGCAACGGAGTTCATTTACGCTGCGCGCAGTTTTCGTTTAACTAGAGCGCTCTCACCGTGGAGTTTGAGCATGAGCGAAAGTGTTGCACTCCAAGGGAAGTTTTCAGCTTGGTGGAAGCAGCGCGCTGAGAGTGTGGAATCACGACGCATTTCGAGTACTTTTTCGATTGCATTTGCAAACTCATGACCAGTATTTCCCGCAACTGCTCCGACAGGTTCAGCACTGTCAAGCAAAAGGAACTCACCAACCGCACTGGTATTTGAGGCAACAACTGGTGTTCCAGCGGCTAAAGATTCAAGGGCGGCCAAGCAGAAAGTTTCAATTGGCCCTGGTGCAAGTGATACATCGGCTGACGCAAGAATTTCGGCTAATCGCTCGCGGTCGGCAATATAACCCAGGAAAGTTACGGGAAGTTTTTTACTCTTTTCTCGAAGCTCGCTGTACATAGGACCAATTCCTACGTAAATGAGTCGGGCATTAATCCCTCGTTCAAGCAAGATTTTTAAAGCATCAATTGATCGTGCTGGGTGTTTTTCACGAGACATTCGTCCGCAATGAACTAGCAATACTTCTGCACCCTTTAGTAGATCACTTCTAAAACTTTCATTGCGAAGAAAAGGAGAAAATTTATCTAAGTCCACTCCAAGTGGAACTCTTACAAGATTTGTTGTTTTAATATCTTCAAATTCTTTTGCCGCAAATTCAGTGGTAGTGATGACATGCTTGAATCTAGAAGAAAGGCGTTGATTATGCCAATCCACGATTCGCTTTAATGAAAATGGGAAGTAATTCTTTGCTAAGCCACTCAGAGTCTCATGACTAAAAACAACCGAGGCTATATTTCTTTTCCCCGCCCATTCACCAATTTTTGAAAGAGTAAAGCGGTCTGAGATTTCAAGGACATCAGGCTTAAGCATAATGAGCAGTTTCTTTACATCGCGATTATTTCGAATGATGCGATAGCCGCCACTGAAAGGTATTTCAATTGAAGGCATTGTAATTTTTGTGCCACTAGATGACTCTTCACAAAAAAATCCTCGGCCTGGAACAATGTAAGTAAAGGTATGGCCTCGATTAACGTAACCAGTTCCAAGCTGGTGTAGGGTGGTCTTTATTCCACCAGATTTCGGCCCGTAGAAATTAGCTATATGAACGATTTTCATGCAACAGCCTCCTTGAGAGCACCAGATTTATCAGAAATCAGTTCGCGATAATGATTAATAAGTTGTTGATTTACTAAAGTCCAATTTCTATCGACAACGGATGCACGCGTGCGATGTTGCATGAGAAGTGGGTCTTGCATATGTATCAACATATTGACTGCTCGGTTGAGTGAAACTGGTGCAGCAGTATCAATTAAGTAACCTGTCCAGCCATGCATGACGAGATCAACGGGGCCACCAGAATGAGGTGCAATTACAGGTACTCCAGAAGCCAATGCTTCCTGGATAGATTGACAGAAAGTTTCATGTTTGCCAGTATGAACAAAAAAGTCCAACGATGCGTAGTACTTTGCTAAATCTTCGCCACCTTGATAGCCGGCAAAGTGCGCATTCGGCAAAATCTTTTGAAGACGTGATCGCGCTGGCCCATCACCGACAATGACAAGTTGAATGTCATCCCGTGCATCCAAAACAGCTAAGTCGTCAATTCTTTTTTCATTAGCTAGTCTGCCGACATAGCCGATAATCTTGCGATCAGGACGTGCTCCCAATATTTCGCATCGCAGATTTATGTCGCGTTTTTCTGGTGAGAAACGCTGTGAATCCACCCCGCGTTGCCACAAGTGCACATTGTTAACACCAGAGTTAATTAAGTCATTACAAGCCCATTTAGATGGCGCTAAAGTTCGATCACTTTGAGCGTGTATTTTTCCAACCCACTTCTTGAGTGAAGCGTGAGCAATACTTAATCCATAATGTCGGGCAAAACCAGCGATATCAGTTTGATAAACCGACAATGTGGGAATATCTAAACGTTGTGCAATCTTCGTTACATATTTGCCGAGAAAAATTGGTGACGCTAAGTGAATAACATCGGGAGCAAAGCCATCAAGGAGCTGTTCTAAACTACGTTGCGGAAATGCAAGAGGGATCAAACCTTTCATTTCCAGACTAGGCACACGCTTGACTCGAAAGCCAGCAAACTCTTTTGGCCCATCGGCACTTTCTGGTGCAATGACTAGTGCCTGATGCCCATCGGCTTTGAGGTACTCCAAAATGCGAAGAACTGAGTTAGTTACACCATTTACTTGGGGCAGAAATGATTCAGTCACGATAGCCACACGTAATGGAGTTTTCATGGCCTTAAGGTTCAACCAGCATTAAAGACTCAACTTCACATTGAGGTTACGTGTTGGCAAATCTGGCGTGAAATCTCAACGTAAGGCTCGCGCAAGCCGTTACTGGCCAGTAACATTGGCCACATGAAGATCGCTGTCTGCATCAAACAAGTTCCAGATTCTTGGGCTGAAAAAAAGATGGTGGGCGGTGTACTCGATCGAGCAAATGTTGATGCAGTACTAAATGATCTCGATGAATATGCAATTGAAGAAGCGCTGCGTATTGCCGAAGCACATGGCGGAAATGAAGATGGTGGAGCTAACACCGTCACCGTTATTTCAATGGGCCCAGAACGGGCAACTGAAGCGATTCGAAAAGCGCTATCAATGGGCGCAAATGATGCAATCTTAATTAGCGATTCCACGTTGGCAGGAGCCGATGCACTGCTTACATCCAACGTTCTAGCTAGCGTGATTACCAAGGAAGGCTTTGACCTTGTTATCTGTGGAACTGAGTCAACCGATGCGCGCATGAGTGTTGTGCCTGCAATGATCAGTGAAAAACTAGGTTGGGCGCAACTAACCTTTGCTTCCAAAGTTGAAGTAGATCCTGTAGCCACCAAAGTTTCCATTACCCGTGTTACCGAGGCCGGAGTTGATGAAATCTTTGCAACTTTCCCAACCGTGATTAGCGTTGTAGAAAAAATAAATGAACCTCGCTATCCATCCTTTAAAGGCATCATGGCAGCCAAGAAAAAAACAATTGATGTGCGCGACTGTGCAAGTACTGGTTTAAAAGTTGAGGCATCGTGGAGCACGGTAATTGATGCAGCGCCCCGCCCGCCTCGCGCCGCAGGAGTAGTCATAACCGATGATGGTTCAGCTGGATCAAAGCTTGCCGATTTCTTAGCAGAAAAGAAGTTGATATGAGCTGCGTACTAATCCTTGCTGATTTTGTGGGTGAAAAAGCAACTAAGTCAACGGTGGAATTAGCCACGGCTGGCGCTCGCATCGGCGAAGTTACCGCGCTTGTTTTAGCACCAGTTGGAAAGGGCGCAGCATTTGCTTCCACCATCACGCAAGGTGCTATCAATAAAGTTCTCGTTATCGAATCTGCTGATTTTGCTATGCACGGCGTTGCTGCAGCTGCTGATGCACTTGCCCACGTCATGAATGAAATTAAGCCCGTAGCAGTTCTAGTTGTTTCACATGCTTTCGGAAAAGAAGTTGCTGGACGCTTAGCTATGAAGACTCAGAATGGAATTATTACCGACGCTGTTGATATTGGCGCCGATGGCACTGCTACTCAATTGGTTTTTGGCGGATCAACAACGGTGCATTCAAAAGTTGCGACCAGCTGTGCAATTATCACAGTGCGTCCTAACACCGTGACGGCAGATTTTGTTGCCGCAACTCCGGCAATTGAAAACACCACTGCACCAATTTCAGATAGTGCTAAAAAATCAACGATCACTTCAACTCAACCTCCAGTTAAAGGTGGTCGACCTGAGTTAACTGAGGCCAACATTGTTGTATCCGGTGGTCGTGGGACTAGTGGTGACTTCTCGGCAGTAGAAAATTTTGCTGATTCCCTCGGCGCAGCCGTTGGTGCATCACGTGCAGCAACTGATGCTGGTTGGTATCCACATTCGCATCAAGTGGGGCAGACTGGAAAAACCGTGAGTCCTGCACTCTATGTTGCCTGTGGAATTTCAGGTGCAATTCAGCATCGTGCTGGAATGCAGACCAGTAAAACCATCGTGGTCGTCAATAAAGATGCCGAGGCACCACTGTTTGAATTAGCTGATTTTGGTGTCGTAGGAGATCTCTTTGCCGTTCTGCCTCCGGCAACGGAAGGCGTCAAAGCGCGCAAACCCTAAGATTGACCCATGTCATCTATCTATCTAGACCATGCGGCAACCACGCCAATGGTTGAAGAGGCTTTGATGGCAATGACTGCGCAATTGGCCCAACTTGGAAATCCATCTAGTTTGCACACGCATGGCCGCGCAACACGGAAAACTTTAGAAGATGCACGCGAAGTAATTGCTCAAGGTGTTGGTTGTTTACCTAGCGAAGTAATTTTTACCGCTTCGGGTACTGAAGCAAATAACACCGCACTCAAAGGTTTGTATTGGCAAGGGCGCGATAATGGCCGCCATGTTGTTGTCATAAGTGCTATCGAGCACCACGCAATTTTGGATCCGGCGCACTGGTTAGAAGAACATGAAGGTGCTGAAGTTATTCAGATCCCTGTTAATAATGATGGAGTTGTAGATCTAGATTTTCTGAAATCCCTTATTGCTTCTCGTGGTCATGAGATCGCTGTTATTTCAGTCATGCATGCCAATAATGAAACTGGTGTCATTCAACCTTTGCGTGAAGTTGTAGAAATCGCTGGAGAAATTCCGGTGCATAGTGATGCAGTTCAAAGTTTTAAGAAGATTCCGCTTTCATTTAAAGATTTAGGTCTGTATGCGATGTCATTGAGCGCCCACAAAATTGGTGGACCATTAGGAGTGGGTGCATTAATTTTGCGACGTACCGTTGAAATCCCAGCGCTGTTACATGGCGGGGGACAGGAACGTGAAATTAGAAGTGGAACCTTTAATGCACCAAGCATCGTTGGTTTTGCAGCTGCAGCAAAAAGTGCGTACTACGATGCTCAACACGTACAAACTTTGCGCGACGCTTTCATTTCAGGTGTGAAGTCAGCAATTCCAGATGCATCGATTAATGGTTTGAGTTCGCAACGCTTGCCCGGAATAGTGAATGTAACTTTTCCTGGTACACAGAGTGATTCACTTCTTTTGCTCATGGATGGCCAACATATTTCATGTTCCACCGGATCGGCCTGCAGTGCGGGAGTTCATGAAGCTAGTCACGTTTTGCTGGCAATGGGCCACAGCCAGTTGACTGCGCAATCTTCATTACGCTTTTCTTTTGGCGCAGTAAGCACACAAGCCGATGTCGACCACGTTCTGTCAGCTCTGCCTGATGTAATTACCCGAGGACGGGCGGCTAATCTTTCATGAAGTTAATTGCAGCAATGAGCGGTGGAGTGGATTCGGCGGTGGCTGCAGCCCGCGCAGTAGAAGCTGGGCATGAAGTTATTGGTGTGCACTTAGCGCTTTCTGCTAATCCTCAAAAATATCGTTCAGGTGCACGTGGCTGTTGCACAATTGAAGATTCGCATGATGCCCGCCGCGCTGCAGACGTCATCGGCATCCCCTTTTATATCTGGGACATGGCTGAAGAATTTCATGATGGTGTTGTTGAAGATTTCTTAGCTGAATATTCTGCAGGGCGAACCCCGAATCCATGTTTGCGTTGTAATGAAAAAATTAAATTTGCTGCAGTTTTAGATCGCGCACGCGCAATGGGCTTTGACGGAGTTGTAACTGGTCACTATGCACGAACCCAAGAAAGCGCTGAAGGTAAAACGCTTCATCGCGCCGTTGATCACTCTAAAGATCAGTCCTATGTTTTATCTGTGCTAACCGTTGAGCAAATTGCTGGAGCAATTTTTCCATTGGGTGACACAACTAAAGTTGATATTCGCAAAGAAGCCGAAGCACGTGGTTTAGCAGTTGCGCAAAAGCCTGATAGTCACGACATTTGTTTTGTCCCTTCAGGAGATAACGCCGGTTGGTTGCGCGATCGTTTAGGCAGTGAAGTTGGCCCAATTGTTGATCAAGATGGCGTGAAGATTGGTGAACATAAAGGTGCGTACACATACACAATCGGACAACGTAAAGGTTTAGGTCTGACCGTTCCAACTGCCGATGGTTCACCACGTTTTGTTTTGAAAATTGAA
>Ga0304728_1001882_pt1 | contig 14115 bp, 11 predicted proteins | sample C_130625_MF_Meta_FD_190476 | JGI IMG/M metagenome (GOLD analysis project Ga0304728, IMG submission 190476) | Freshwater microbial communities from Lake Croche, Canada to study carbon cycling - C_130625_MF_MetaG (v2) (version 2) | ecosystem: Environmental > Aquatic > Freshwater > Lake | place... | reverse complement strand
TTTAAACTCAGATTCAAATTGATTCATTCTAAATTGATCGGGAATATTACAATTAAATCCTGCATAATTACGACTTGTATTTTTCCATAGATTTTTTTGCATAGGTACCATAACAGCATGTCCACTGCCTGTTGCTGTATCATTCCATTCTTCTCTATTGTGAGCAGTTTCGTTGGCCTCACCAAAATTATAATAGGAAACATTTTTTCTTTCTAAAGCCTCCCACAATCCCCCTCTTTCTGCATAATCTTCGGGATCTATACTTCCAGATGTTCCTGGAAACCTTCTTCCGGAAGCTTTCGAAAATATTTTAGCTGTTTTATCGACACTGGAATTAGTTTCTACCCATTCGTTAGGAATCACACCCATCATCCAATGATGTCCGTGTATGGAAGCATCACCATCACAGTAAAAATTATCTGAATAAGAAAACTCTTGAGCTACTTTAATATGATTAGGTGCAATATCGAATCCGGTAGTATTTTTATTTTGATATGCCATTCTTACATGATTGCCATATCTTGCCAAGCTAGAATCCCCTTTACCAGTTTTTAATTGTCCTAGTACCTCGTCATAAGTTCTATTTTCTTTGGTGATGTACACCACATATTTAATAGGACTTTTACGAATGCCCGCTTTTATTGGTAATGGATTTTTTACATCATCTACCTTAGTTATAGTTTTAAAAGTATTATTTAAACTTATTTTAGTATAATTTTTTAATTCATTTAAGGTAGGAACTAGAATTTTTTGAAAAGTTCCTAATTGTATATCTCCAATGTAAGTTCCTTGATCGGGTCTCTTAAATCCAACACCACCATTGGGCCCAGCTCCATAACCTCTACAAGAAATAACATATAAATCCTTCTCATCAGTGCTCAATTTTACTTTGGAAGTACCCCATCCACAAGGAATAAAACCAGTTGTTTTTCTTTGTTCAAGATCTATCACTGCTACTGCATTAAAACCTAATAATGCAACATATAAAGTTTTTTCATTTTTATTCATTGTAATTCCAAAGGGAAGATACCCTCTATAATTGTCAATAGAAGCGTCTAATGTAATAGGTATAGCACCTACAATTTTATGATTTTTATAATCGATGATAGAAATATTATCATTGGTTGCATTAGACACATAAGCGAATTGACTTCCTATTACAATTGAATTAGGACTGGCTCCTCCTACTACTTCTGCACCTTCTATCATTTCACCAATTTGGTATCCCGTTTTAAACTTGTCTACGACTGTATTTGTATTCAAATCTATACTAAATACGCTCATCGCTTCTGGTGATAAAGGATCACCTACCCCTGGTATAATTCTTCCATTATATGTAGTTCCGTTGATAGACTCTTTTGTATTATTGCCATAAGGATGCCATGGCATCAACATGGTATCATAGTTTTCTTTCGTTATGTCTGGTATCATTGGATAATCATACATACCCACATTAGCAACCATCACCATATCTTTATTAGGGCTAAGCGCAAGATTAAAAGGCTGTCTGCCCGTTTTAATGGATGCTTTTAATTTTTTGGTAGCTAAATCAATTCTAACTAATCTAAAATTTCCTCTATCTAAAACCAATAATTCATTTTCTTTTTCATTGTAAATGATATCTGATGTAAAACTATCATCATATTCTACTCCATTAATGTTGCCATTTAATGAAATAGAATCAACCATTTTAAATTGACTAATATCATATACAATAACAGCTCCCGCATCTCCTGCACTTAAATACACTAAATCATTATTGCTTCCAGCAAAAGTGACACCTAAAAAAGAACTATTTTTTAAGGGGCTCACTATTTTTTTGTCATAACTAGGAATTCTAGTCGCTTTTAAATTACCATTATTAATAATCGTAAAGACTCCATTATGTAGCGTTACTGTCTTGCTACCATCAGGAGAAATAGCTAAACCAAATGGATCGTTGGTAATTTGTATGGTGGAACCTGCCGGTGTAATATATCTGCCACTTGGCAAAACTGTATGATTGTTTTTATCAATGCTAGTATACTCATTTACCCCGGGAACTGATAAATAACTAATATTCTTTTGAGCAAATAAAAAAGTTGAAATTGGCATTAAAAAAGACCATAAAAAAATACGCTTCATTGTGTAAAATTTAGATACACAATGTAAAGTTTCACTTGAATATTTAATATGAACTTATCATTAATTATTGAATCAAAAGAATATCAAAATTTAAAAATTAATTTATTAAGTAGTTAACGATTTCTTAATATCACGCTTAGTTCTTCATTACGCATTTAATATGATATTTTTAATATCATAAATATTATCAATAATATAACTAGGTTTTGCGGCGGCTAATTGGTCTTTGGTATGAGCGCCTGTGGTTATTCCAATACTAAATTTGCAATTGGCATTTTTCCCTTCCTCAATATCAATTACAGAATCCCCTACTTTAATAACATTTTCCCCCTCTAAAATTTGAAGCGTATTCATTGCAAATAAAATCATATCAGGAGCTGGTCTATTTTTACTGACATCCGATGCGGTTACAAGTAAATCATATTCAACCCCTTCATTCCAGTTAAGTTTTTTTAATAAGGAAGTGGCTGTTTGTCTGTTATATCCTGTATTTAAAGCTACTTTAATACCTAATTCTTTTAATTCTTTAAAAAGCCTTTCGGTATTTTTGATGGGTATGACTAGTAAGTTTTCATAGGCAAGATCTAACTCTAATAAAAATGTTTTAAATATGGCATCTATCTCGCTTTCTGGCACAATATGGGGATGACAGTTTAATAAGATATCTCTAATAGCTTGTAATTTTTCTTTCCCCGCACCCCAAATTAATACTTCTTCAAAACTAACCTGTATAGAATGCAACGTGATGGCTTTGTGAAGCGTATGATATACTACATTACCTTCATCCACTGTAGTCCCCGCCATATCAAAAACGACTAATTTAATATTCATGATTTTATTAATTACTGTTACTTAATGGAGTTTTCTATATTATTTACGAAAGATACTACTGGAGCCGTTTTTAATTCAGGATCTTTGGCTAAATCATCCCACTTTCTTAATTCAATAGCATCTTGATAAAAAGGATTCTCTTCAAATTTTTTCATTTCAGTTTCATTCATTTTACCCCCCTGAAACTCCAAACTAATTTGAGAAGGTCTTGATAAAGATTCCCAATATCCATCCACGGTACTACATAAATATCTTTTAGCCGCGACGTGTAATTTAACAGGCTCCACTACTGCAGGCTTAAAATATTTTTCTAAAAATATTGCCCCCAATTCTTCATGAACGTCATCAATTCCATTGTCACTTGCGTCGTCTGGTAAATCATGCAATAAATGTCCTATGTCATGTAATAATGCAGCTGTAATTAATTCATCACTTGCGTTATTTTGTGTAGCTAAATGCGCACATTGTAACGCATGCTCTAACTGTGTAACCTCTTCTCCACCATACATGGAACCACCTTTATTTTCAAATAATGAAATTATTTTTTGTGAAATTTCTTGTGTCATATATTAAATTTTATTTATTACTTCTTCAGCAAACCCAAATGACATTGTCATACCATGTCCACCAATTCCATTTAGAATGTAAATACCAGGTTCCACTTCTAAAAATAGTTCACTAGCATTATTGGTCATAATAGGATAAACTCCATTCCAAGATTGTATCATTTTCCACTCTTCAATGTGCATCATTTTCTTTAAATAAGAAAGGATCATTTCATTAATGTCTATTTTATCAAATGGTTCAAAATCTAATGCATATTCGTGAGAATCGCCCACCGTTAATTCCCCTTTGCTATTTTGAGATACCATTACATGAATCCCAAATTTTAAAAATTCTGGAATCTCCTCCTCTATCTTTAATCTTAGTTTTGTTAATGCGGAAGATGCTCTAAAGCTTTTATAATGTAATAATGATAATCCACCACAAATAGATGCACCTATATTATAATTAGGATCATTGTGTTGGAATCTCATCATTTGCAACTTGGTTTTAATGATAGGCTGTGATTGATATACCTCTGGATATAAAGTTTCAAAATCTGCACCACTGCAAATACAAATTAAATCTGCTTCATATTCTTTATTGGCTGAAGTGATCCTATTTTTTTTAACATTTGTAACAGCAGAACCCCAATGAAATTGAATATTGTATTTATTATTTAAATAAGTTGGTAAATTTTTAATTCCTTCCCTTGGATCAATAATTACTTCATCTTCGCTTCTTAAAGCGCCCAACAAATCATTTGCGTTAATACCATTATAATTTGATGAAATATATTCTTTATCTACGACAGAAACAGGCCTTCCTTTTTCTTTAAATAAACTATAAATATCTTCTACCACGTCCATTTCTTCTTTACAATAGGCTAAATGTAAACTTCCACATTCATTGAATGGTATATTCATTTCATGTAAATAATCTAGCCAAATTTCCTTGGAACGCAATGCTCTATTATATAATGCTCCTTCGGGTTGTCCAACAGGCCAAAGCATTCCAAAGTTTCTAACGCTAGCTCCCAATGCAAATTGAGATTTATCAAAAACTTCAACTTGGAATCCTTTTTCTGCAAGTGCTTTTGCAGTTGCCAATCCAACAATCCCAGCTCCAACAACTATCGCCTTAGTCTTACTCATTCTATTTGTGATTTATTTAATTTGGTAAAATATAAAAAATTGAAAATTGAAAAAATTATGATAATAATGGAAGTGACAAATGCACTATAAATAAAAAAGTTTACCCAGCTATATTGAATACTATTAAAATTTTTAAACAATAAAACTAAAGTACTACCAAAATAACCGGCAGCATCAGCAACATGCATTAAAAATCCAATATTACTTTTTATTTTAAAATAGGCAATCCATCTTTCAAAAAATATAGCATGAAATGCGATATATGGAAGATACATTGAAAAACCTACCACTATCATCCATAAGGTGGCAGTGATTAATTGATTATAAAAAAGCAAAGTGGATAATAATAATAAACTTCCTCCTAAAAACACGATGTAAAAATTTGCGAAAAAGGCCTTCTTATTATTATTAATTAACATCATGGAACCAATTAAAATAATTACAAAAATGGCAATTGGAATTTCAGAAACAACTAACATGGTGGGAATATTATTCATTCCAATACTGTTCCAAAATTCCACTGCAAAATTATCTCTTAAGTCTCTGAAAATAGTTAAACATACATATATGGCTACTGAAAAAATAATACCAGGTGCAAAGCTTTTGAAAAAGGCTTTTCTTTCTTTTTTCTGCATGGGTATTCGCTCAGTTCTAAATTCTTTGTCTTCCTCAGTAGGTTCTGATAAGGAATTTAATAAATAAATACCCAATATTAAAAGGGGCAAAAAAATGAATCCAGTCATAAACGGCATCCATACTTCAGACACCTTTAATTTTACTAAGAGATAACTGCCCACCCCTTTAACAATTCCTGAAGATATGATAAAACTAGAGGCCATGGCAGCTCCTAATAATTCGGTGTCTCTTCTACCTTCAATATAACTAAACACAACCCCCCATATCATTCCTAATGGCAAACCATTAAGAAACATAAATGGTAAATTATAAGGCATAGGAACTATAGCAAAACAAAATAACGACAACCAAGCACTTGACATTAATATTATTAAGGTGATTGTTCTTTTTTTTGCAGTTAACTCCGATATTATTTTAATTCCAAAGTATTTTGAAATGGTATATCCTATTAATTGTGTAATAATTAATAGGATTTTATAATCTACACCCCAAAGTGTTTGATTTTGAAAGCGTGCTGCTGTAAAAGGTTTTCTGAACGCATACATACTCAGGTAGGTGATGAATACAGCAATACATGCACGTATTATAAAATGAATATCTTTTTTATTTAATTGAGCTTTCATTTTATGTCAATTGAGACCCTAAATGGATTGTTTTTAATGGCATATTGAAATGCTAAATCGGTATCTTCCAACTCAAACCCTCTTTTTATTAAATTTGTAAATGGAAAAGAATTATAATATTGCTCCATAAATTGGGTTGCTTTTATGAAGTCTTCATTATTATAATTATGTAAACCTTTAATAGTCAAAATATTTCTAATAATATATTCAGCATTTATTGAAATAGGTGGTTGTGCAAATACGGCACCAATGAATATGAGAGTACCGCCAATATGTAATAACTTAATCCCATCTTCCATTGCTTTATTGGCCCCACTAAACTCAAATACAATATCTACTTTTGGTATATTAGTATCATTTGGAAGAAATATTTGAGTGACTCCAAATTCCTTAGATGTTTCTAATCTCTCTGCATTTTCATCAATTGCAATGACTTCATTTGCTCCCATGGAGGAAGACATAGCACAAGCAATAATTCCAAGCATTCCTGTTCCGTAAACTATAATGTTCTTATTTTTAATATCACCAGCGACTCTAATGGCACCTGCCACAGTAGCAACACTACAGTTTATGAGAGTAGCTAATTCATTAGGTAATTCATCTTTTAAAATAACAATAGGTGTGTTTTTTCTTAATATAATATATTCACTTAATCCTCCATGAAAATGATTATTTTCTGTAATTCTTTCATGTCCATATTTAAATAAGTCACTCGCTTTTTGAGGAATTCCTTTTTTTGCTAATTCATCTTCTGGTGAACTAGCATAAATGGCCCATGTCACTTTATCTCCTTTCTTAAATTGATTTCCTATTAAATCATGTGTGGGAGCAAGAGGCCCAAAATGATCAATCACCCCCACTATTTCATGTCCTAATATGGTTGGATTCTTTTCAATTCTTTTACCAAGATAAGTATGAATATCACTACGACACAAACTGGTGCATAAAACTTTAACTAGTATTTCACCCTCTTTTAAGGCTGGCACATTCGCTGTTTGAATTGAAATATTTTGGGTAGAATTATCGTAAGAAGCAAATTTTGACACACTATGCAATTAAGTTTTAAAAGTAAATATTAGATTTATTCCTTTTAACAAATTGCAAAACTTAACTATTTAGTAATATATTAGTTGAACTATAAATTTTGGAAAAAAATTCATTTTTGACCCAAAGAATTAATCGATATTTCTGGTAAATTTTAAATGGGATTGATTAAATCCAGTGCTAATGTAAAAATCATGCGTTTTTTTCCTTTTATTCTGTGCTGTGACTTCAAATGATTCAATTTTTTTAGTTTTTAACTTTTCAACTACTTTATTTATTAATAATGTACCCACTCCTTGCTGTCTATATTTCTTGTTTACATAAAGTTCTTGAATTTCAGCTACCCTTTTTTCATGATGTAATAAATTTTGAATATGACAGCTAATAAATCCAACAATTTCTTTTTTATTTACCGCTGCAACTAAATAAATGATATTCTTATTTGAAACATTAATATTAAATGTTTTTCTAAAATCATTCATTTTCAATGTTTTGTTTTCTAAATCACATATTTGTTCATATACAGTTAACATATCATTTTTTTTCGCCGTCCTAATAGATATGTTTTCTGATTTCATTTTCTAATTTTTTGTTTTTAATTAATGTTATGAAATTATAAATTTTATGTTACCTCAAAATTAATTTCTTTTGAATTTCATGTACATAACATTATGGTAATATTATTCATGTTAAAATTGCACAAAATTTAACAATATGCAAGCATTCTTCAAGAAAGTTTTATTAGGCTTTATGCTATTGACTTTCTTTATGACAAACGTCTTTTCACAAGACACAAGAGTTGTAACTGGAAAAATTCAAACAACTACTGGTCAAGGTATAGCGGGCGCTGCTTTAAAAGCAATGCCTTCCAAAAGAACAGTTTTAACTGACAATGATGGTACTTTTAAATTAACAATCTCTAATGGAGATAAAACTGTTGAAGTATCTTCTTTAGGTTTCTTAGCTCAAACTTACACGCTAGGTAAAGAAATTACTTTTTTGTTAGCGTTACAAGAAGACACTAAAGCCTTAACTGATGTAGTAGTAACTGCATATGGTATTAAAAGAGAAACTAAAAGAATTGGATATTCAATTCAAGAACTAAAAGGCAGCGATTTAACAAAAGCTAGAGACGCTAATCCTATTAACTCTTTAGCTGGTAAAGTGGCAGGGTTAACAGTAGGAGCTAATGCTGAAATGTTAGGTCGTCCTGAATTAGTTTTACGTGGTTCTAAGGATTTATTATTTGTAGTAGACGGAGTTCCTGTTAATACTGATACTTGGAATATTGCACCTGACGATATTGAATCATATACTGTATTAAAAGGGACTAACGCATCTGCCCTATATGGTTTCAGAGGTTTGAATGGTGCAATTGTTATCACAACAAAAAGAGGTACAAAAGACAAAAAAGGATGGCAAGTTGATTTCAATTCTAGCACAATGGCTGAAAGTGGTTTTCTATCTGTGCCACAATCTCAAGCTGAATATGGTCGTGGAACTAACTATGGTTACAGTTATGGTGATGTTTTATATGATAACAAACAACGTTTACCAGAATGGGGTCCTCGTTTTGAAGGCCAAATGGTTAAGCAATATAATAGTCCTTATGATATTGTAACAGGTATTAGAACTGCAACTCCATGGACTGCAAAAGGGATTAATAACTTCGAAAACTTTATGCAAACTGGTATTATCAATACCAATAACATCTCTATGTCAGGTGCTACTGACAAATCTGATATCAGAATTTCCATTTCAAACATGAACCAAAAAGGTATGGCTCCCAACACGAAGTTGAGTTCTTACACTTTGGCTGTAAATGGCGGCTACAATATTTCAAAAAAATTAAGACTAGAAGCTAGTTTGAATTATAATAAACAATATTCTCCAAACATTCCAGATGTAAACTACGGACCTAACTCTTACATTTATATGTTTAAAGTTTATGGAGCTGCTGATTATGACGTAAGAGATTTAGAAGATATATATAAAGGACCACAAGGGGTTCAAAACTTGATTCCTTATGCGCAAGAATATGGTCGTGAAAACAGTGCTTGGTTTATGGCTAAAAAATGGTTACGTTCTCATGACAAATCTGATGTGAATGGATATATTAAAGCTACTTACAAAGCAAACAACGATTTAACATTAAACTTACGTTCTCAAATTTCAACTTGGAGTCAGTTAAGAACTGAACAAGTACCTGCTGGTGCTAACTTAAATACCTATACTCCTTGGTTTGTTTTTGGATGGTATGGTGATTATCATGAGGATAGCAGAAGATTATCTGAAAATAATACAGACTTAACTGCAAACTACGAGAAGAAAGTAGGTCAAATTGGAATCTCTGCTTTAGCAGGTGTTTCTGAAAGATCATTCTCTTATAATTCTTTCTGGGGTACTACAAAAGCTTTAGCTGTTCCAAACTTATATGTAATGTCTAACTCTAAAGATGCCCCTTTATCTTATACCTGGAATTCAAGAATGCAAGTGTATAGCGCTTTCTACTCTATCGATTTATCTTTGAGTAAATATGCAACTTTGTCTCATACAGGTCGTGTAGATCAATTATCTACTTTGGCTGATGGAAATAATACTTTCTACTATCCCTCAGTTTCATTAAGCTCTGCTTTGAAAGATTACTTGAACTTACCTTCATTTATTTCTTTTGCTAAAGTACGTGCTTCATTCGCAGAGGTAAAAGGTGGTTTAACACAATCTACTATTCCTTCTGCATTTACTGCCATTACTGGATCAAGTACGAATGGTGGTTTATTAGGTTATGGTTCAGATTTATATAGTTCTTATGATGGACCATCTTATGCGAACCAAAATGCATATGCATTCCAATCTTATTATAATGGTACACCTTCTGTAGGTTATTCAAATACAATTGCAAATGCAAGTTTAAAGCCTTTTAACCGTACTTCTTATGAAGGTGGTGTAGATTTGAAATTTGCAAAAAACAGATTAGGATTTGATTTCACTTATTTTACCAGCTTTAACGGACCTCAAATTTACGCTTTACCAGTAGCTTCTTCTACAGGATATAGTGCTCAAAACGTAAATGGTATTACTTCTAAAAAAGTGGGTTTTGAAATCACTTTATCTGGTACACCCATCAAAACTGCTAACTTCAACTGGGATATTAATGCAACCTATGCAACTTTTAAAGAAACATTGGATGCTATTTATGGAACTGAAACTGGTTTAGCACTAAACAATCATATTTTTGCAGTAGGCGATCGTTTAGATGCGATATATGGTTCAGGTTTTGTTCGTGATGCTACAAATAATATTATTTGGTCTGGTGGTACGCCTTTAAGAGCACCTAGTGATATTACAAATAATAAATTTTTAGGTTTTGCAAATCCTGATTATACTTTCGGAATTAGCAACAAATTCACTTACAAAAATGTAAGCTTTGGATTCCAATTTGATGGTCGTATGGGGGGTTCTATTTATGACGGTATTTACCATGATGGTATGAACGGTGGTACTTCCATTGAATCTGTTCAAGGTGCAATTGGAGCAGCTCGTTTAGCTGAGTGGCTAACAACAAATACTGGATGAGTTGGTCAAACACCTAAATTCATTGGACAAGGTGTTAAAATAATCTCTGGAACACCAAAATATGCTGGCGGTCAAATTACCAACTTATCTGAATTAACTTTTGCAGCAAACGATGTAGCTGCTAAAGCTCAGACTATTGCTGGTGGATCTGGTTATGGTGGTGTGGATGAATACTGGATGACCAATCGTTCATTCGTAAAATTACGTGAAGTAAATATTGCTTATTCATTACCTGCTAACTTCTTAGCGAAGTTTAAATATATCAAAGGGGCTACTTTCTCATTAGTGGGTAGAAACTTATTATATTTCGCTGAAAGAACAGATCAAGATTCAGATCAGTTTGCTTCAGGTTATAATGATTCAGACAGATCTATTCAAAGAGGTGGTGCATTACAATCTGCAACAGCAAGAAGATTTGGATTTAACATTAATCTTAACTTCTAAAATTAACCATGTACAAAAGTAATTATATGAAAATCAAAATTAGCAATATCATCTTAGGCTTAGTAGCTATAAGTTTTGGTATCACAGGTTGTCAAAAAGGAGATTTATTATCTAATCCGAATGTAGCTGCAGAAAGCTCTACTATTCCTTCATCTCTTTTATTAAATCACATTACTGCGAATTTAATGAAGGAAGAAGATCCAATTGTATCTAACGTTTGGAAGTATAATCAGAACTTAGTTTCTAATTATACTTATTATTTTGGAAGTAATGCATATTCATGGTCTACCACTAGTACTACTTATGACAATGTTAAGTATTGCGTAAAAATGGAAGAGCAAGCATTAAATCAATTCAAGAATAAAACCAATGTATACTTTGGTTTAAGTAAGTTTTTCAAAGCGTATTCTTATATCTGGTTAACTCAAAGAGTAGGAGATATCCCCATGTCACAAGCTAACGATATCAATAACTTAACTCCTAAGTACGATTCTCAACACGATGTATATAAGCAGTCATTAGCTTTGTTAGATTCTGCAAATATCATTTTTGGGTCTTTAATTTCTACAGCGAATGCAAATACTAAAGTAGATGCTGGTGATATATTTGGTTTAACATATTTACAATGGCAAAAAGTTATTAATACTTATAAATTAAGAGTATTAATTTCTTTAAGTAAAAGAGCAGATGATAATGCAGACTTAAATATCAAATCTCAATTTGCTGCTATTATTGGCAATCCAACTCAATATCCTATTATGACTTCTAATAGCGATAATATGGTATACAAATTTAACTCAGCGTATAACCAATTTCCTCCTCAGAGATATGGATATGCTCAGTATAATAACTGTGTGAATATTTCTAAAACATGGATTAATGCAACAGTTCCTAATAGTGATCCAAGAGTTATTGCTTTATTATCTCCAGGTCCAATAAGTATTGATGCTAAAAATCCATTAGGTAGTTTTTCTACTTATGTAGGTCAAGAACAAGATTCTTCTATTTCTTCAATGAAGTATACTTATACTAACAATACTTACCTTGCTAGTTTAAATTATAATAGATATATGACTCCATTGAATATTGGTGGTACCTTATCTGAGCCTTATATTTTAGTAGGTTATAGCGAATTATGTTTCAATATTGCTGAAGCAGTTAACAGAGGTTGGGTAACAGGACAAACAGCTTCAACTTGGTATACAAAGGGTGTTCAAGCTTCTTTGGATTGGTATGGCATCAAACAAGGTGGTATTGTAACAATTGGTAACAATGATGGTACAAAACCAGCTTTAGGTACAGCTACTCTTGATGTAAATACATTTCTAACTAATATTTCTTATGCGGGTGACAACGCTACTGGTTTAACTCAAATTTTAAACCAAAAGTATGTTTCATTCTTCTTGAATTCAGGGTTTGAAGCTTTCTACCAATGGAGAAGAACAGGAGTTCCTTCTTTCAAGGAAGGTGGTTTGGGTATTGGTACTCCAACATTTAAAATTCCATTAAGATGGCAGTATCCAGTGGACGAATCTACTTATAACGCTACTAATAATAAGTCTGCTTTAACATCACAATATGGTGGTACAGATGACTTAAATGCTAAAATGTGGTTAATAAAATAATTTCGGTTTAGGATTTTGTAATTTGTTTGTTAAGTTAAAGTGGGAGGCAATTGCTTCCCACTTTTGTGCTTATTAAAAATCAAAATTTATATAACATCTATATGATAAAAAATATTTTACTCATCATATTGGCATTTATTTCAATTGCATCCTTTTCACAAATTAAGGATAGTGCCATTCGTGAAATTAAATTACAAGGCGCTGTTAATTTCAGAGACCTCGGAGGATATCAAACTAGAAATGGAAAGCAGGTAAAAAGAAATATCATATACCGAGCAGCAGCTTTAAACAATTTGACTCCAAATGATTTACAAAAAATTGACGACTTAGATATTAAATATTATTTTGATTTTAGGGGTCCTTTTGAGGTGGCTACTGCGCCAGATAAAATGACTGGTAATATTATCAGAATATCTCTACCATCAGGTAGCGAAAATATTGGCGACAGTAATTATCAGAAAAATTTACAAAATATGTTAAAAACAGACTCTTTTATGAGTCATTTTTATACCGATTTAAGCCCCTTTAAATTAAGATATCAACCATTATTTGATAGTTTATTAAATTTTAAGGGTAATCGTAATTTGGTTTTTCATTGCACTGCGGGTAAGGATAGAACAGGGATTGCTGCCGCATTAATTTTATATGCTTTAGGTGTGGATAAGGAAACTATTTATGATGACTATGAAGCAACCAATTATTATAGAAGAAATGAAAATATAAAAGCAGCATATGGAATGCAACTTATGTACAAAGTAGATAAGCAAATAGCAAATAGAATGTTAGACGCTAATAGAAATTATATAAAATCAACTTTTAATCAAATTGAGAGAGATTTTGGAACTATTGAAAATTATTTGTCTAAAGTAATGGGACTAGATGATAAAAAAATCGTCTCATTAAGAAAATATTATACTAAATGACCTTGCAAATAAAAATAAGAAGTGTTCGTCTAGATGATTTTGATTTTATATTTGAAGCTTTACAGCAAATTCATTTAAATTTAGACAAAGATATATTTCTAGAAAATTTTAAAACCAAAACAAAAAATAAAAAGTCTTGGATTTTTATTGCCGAAAATCTTGGTTCTCAAAAATTAGGGTTCATAATTTGCGAGAATATGCATTTTATTCATTTTAAAAAAGAAGCCATTATAATTTCTAATTTTTATATTGCACCCAAGTATAGAAAAATGAAAGTCGCAGATTTGTTATATGAATTTGTTGAAGCTAAGGCGATAGAGCATGATGTTCAACAAATTTTAGTAATGTGTAATATTACTGCTACCACTACCCAAAATTTTTATACGAAACATAAATTTAAGTTTGATAAAAAAACCTATCTAAAAATTTTATGAAACAAAAGCGTTTAGTCTTTTTATTAGTTTTTTTTTGTATTTTAACAAAAGCACATTCACAACAAGTTGATCCCAATTTAAAAACTAAAGGATATTTTAGTATAAGTCATCCTTTATTTTCTACAGACGCTAATGGGGTTACTTATAATTTTGATCAT